>Ga0070741_10002465_pt1 | contig 49541 bp, 49 predicted proteins | sample Coa_R1_4_FD_66440 | JGI IMG/M metagenome (GOLD analysis project Ga0070741, IMG submission 66440) | Surface soil microbial communities from Centralia Pennsylvania, which are recovering from an underground coalmine fire - Coalmine... | ecosystem: Environmental > Terrestrial > Soil > Unclassified ... | reverse complement strand
TTGCTCGCACTGGCCGCACGAGGGGTACGTGGAGATCGACTTCCCGCCGCGCGGTCAGGTTTGTAACGAGTGTCGGGCGCTCGCAGGCAGTTGAGCCGCGACCCTTGTATGGCGCAACCGATTCAACTAAGCTGCGGCGAATGGAAGCGGGGGTCTGGATTCTCCATTGCCGCGGATGCAGCAACGTGTTCGACGTTCCGGTGAAAGCCGACGAGAGTATTTTTACCCACACCAAGACGCTGCGTTGCCCGCTATGCCAGGCTACGCCGCAGAATGCGGGCGACTGGCATGACATCGTGGATTTCAAGTTGCCGCCCTTGAACTGACCGCTTCTCATCGTTTCGCCTTCCGACAGCTGAGACTCTCGCGCCGGCGCGGCTCTTGACGCAGCGGCGCTGCTCGCGCTCGAACCACCCCGACGAGCCGCCATGGGAAGATCGCAGCGCCAGAATACTGAAGCTCGGCATGCCGCAATCGCTCGCGACATAACGGTCGCCATTCTAGGGCAGATTAGCGATATGAACGCGAGCTGGGTTCTAACCACAGGCAACGGCACAAAGCTTGGTAAAGCCGCTGGCGATATTTTTAGCGCAGTCTTGGAGGCTGTTCAGAAGGCGAAATGATGCCCCATTCCACAGCCTCGAAAGATCGGCGCGAAAAGTTTTCACCTTTCCGCGCCGGTTTTTTCATCTTTCGCTACACCGCCCCTACTTTTTTGTTTCCGTACGTTAGGCCCCACTTGTCCGCGGCGTGCGACTATAATATTACCGTCGCATGCTCATCCTCTGTTTCCGTTTCGTAATCGTCCTCGTTTTCCTCCTCGCGCTCTTCGCCGCTCCCGCCCACGCCGCCAAGCTCTACGTCGTCTACGCCTCGATCGGCGGGACGCAGGCGGTCGGCTGGGTGGCGCGCGAGGCGGGGCTTTTCGCCAAGCACGGCCTCGACGTCGAATTGCTCTTCACCGGCGGCGGGCGCGCGGTGACGTCGCTCCTCGGCGGCGACACGCCGATCGTGACGGTCGGCGGGCCGTCGGCGATCGCGGCGCGGCTCGGCGGCGCCGACATCGTGCTGACGGCGCACATCTTCGATACGATCCTCTATTCGCTGATGACCGCGCCGGAGATAAAAACCGTTGCGGACTTGAAGGGCAAGAAGATCGGCGCGAGCCGCTTCGGCTCGGCGACCGACTTTTCGCTCCGCTACGTGCTCCAGCACTACGGCCTCGACCCGATGAAGGACGTGACGATTTTCCAGATCGGCGGCCAGGCCGAGACGCTGGCGGCGCTGCGCGCGGGGTCGATCCACGGCGGCGTGATCGCCTCGCCGGCGACGGCGGAGGCGAAGCGCCTCGGCATGAAAGAATTGGTCAACATGGCGACGCTCAACGTCCCGTACCCTCAGACGGCGATCGCGACGACGGAGAGATATTTAAAACAGAACCGCGACACGGTCGTGCGCTTCACGCGCGCGTACATCGACGGCGCGCGCCGCTTCAAGGCCGACCGCGAGTTCTCGATCGGCGTGATCGCCAAGTACACCAAGATCTCCAGCCGCCCGACGCTCGAGGCGACTTACGACGACTACGCGCCCTACGTGAAGATGAAGCCCACGCCGACGACGCAGTCGGTGCAGACCGTGCTCGATCAGCTGGGCGCGACCGACGCGCGCGTGAAGGGCGCCAAGCCGCGCGAGTTCATCGACCCGAGCGTGATCGAGCAGCTGGAGAAAGAGGGATTCTTTCAGTGAGCCGTGAGGAGTCAGGAGTAGGGCGATCCGCGTGCCGTGCCTGAAGCGCTCTTCGATTTTATTTCACCGGCCGAAAATTTTCCGCACTGTGAGCGCAACCACGGCGATCCACACGATGATAATCGCCGCGGCGCCGATCCACCCGAGAAATTTCGTCTCGGCGGCCGCGCGCGCGGCTTTTGCGCGGCACTCGGACCAGACGTCCGGCGGAATCAGCTTGACGGCGAGCGCGACGCCGAGGGGAACGAGGACGAGATCGTCGAGATAGCCGATCACCGGGATGAAGTCGGGGATCAGATCGATCGGGCTCACGGCGTAGGCGACGACCGAGCCGGCGAGAAGCTTGGCGTACCACGGCACGCGCGGGTCTTTGAGCGCGAAATAGAGCGCGTAACCCTGCGTCTTTAACTCGCGCGCGCTCGCTTTCCAGCGTTTCAGCGCCATTGTCGCATGATCTTTAATCGCCACCTCTTTGACAACCGGATTAAATGGATATAAGTAATAAAAGAGTACCCCACCACAGTGAAACACGGTATACAAAACGGAAGCTGGAATGTGACAGCCGGCCGCGAGATGCACCCTCAGGGGTGCATCTTTTTTTTCAGACCGGCGGAGGTTTGGCCTTGCGCGAGCAAATAGAGATCCTGGCGTCGCTTCAGAACGTCGACCGCGAAATCAAAGATAAAAACCTAGCCAAAAAATCCCTCACCGACGAGATCGATAAACGGGAAAACGAGATCGGCCAGAAGCGCCGCGAAGTGGCGCAGCTCAAGGCCGAATGGAACGAGAAGGAAAAACTCCGCCGCGAAAAAGACGCGCAGTTCCAGGACGAGGGGCGCAAAGCCACCGACAAGCGGATGCGCATGACGCGCATCAAGAACATCCGCGAGCTGCAGGCGCTCCAGCACGAGGTCGATCAGATCAAGATGCAGAACTCCCTCATCGAGGAGGAGCTGATCGCGATCATGGAGGACCTCGAGACGCGCGGCGCGGCGCTCAAAGAGCGCGAAGCGGAATTGAAGACGCTCGAAGAGGCGTGGGGAGCGGAAAAGGACGCGCTCGCGGCGCAGGTCGCCGAGATCGACAAGCAGGTCGCCGAGACCGCGAGCGGCAGACAGACGATCGCGGCACAGCTCAACGGCGACCTCATCGGCCGCTACGAGATGATTTTCCGCGCGCGCGGCGGCACGGCGGTCGTCGGCGTGACCGACGGCATCTGCCAGGGCTGCTACATGAACATCCCGCCGCAGCTCGCGAACGAAATCCGCAAGAACGAGCGCCTGAACCTCTGCCCGAGCTGCCACCGCATCCTCTACTACAAACCCGCGGAACCCACAGACGGCAAGCACGCGTAACTCCATGGCGGACACTCCCGCAGGGGAATGGCTGCTGATGGTCGACGGCGCTTCGCGCGGCAATCCCGGCGAGGCCGGCTGCGGCGCGGTCATCTTCAATCCCGACGGCGAGTCCGTGCGCGAGCTCTCGCGCTATCTGGGTAAAACCACCAACAACGTCGCCGAGTACGCGGGGCTCCTGATGGGCCTCGAAGAGGCGATCAAATTGGGCGTCGCGAAGCTGCGCGTCGAGAGCGATTCGGAGTTGCTCGTGCGCCAGCTCACCGGCGTTTACCGCGTCAGAGAGCCGAGGCTGATCGAGCTGCATAAAAAGGCGCAGGAGCTTTTGCGCCGCTTCGACTCTCATCGCATCCGGCACGTCTACCGCGAGCAGAACAAGATCGCCGACAAGCTTGCCAACCGCGGGATAGACGAGGCGCGCGGGAAGAATTAAAATAGAATTTCGGGCTAAAGCGGATCGAGCGATCGCTCCCGCGAGGGAGAGGAAAGTCCGGACTCCATAGGACGGGGTGGCCGCTAACGGCGGCCCCGAGTGATCGGGGGAAAGTACCACAGAAAACATACCGCCCGCGCAAGCGGGTAAGGGTGAAAAGGCGAGGTAAGAGCTCACCGGCCCGCCAGTGATGGCGGGCGCATGGCAAACCCCACCCGGAGCAAGACCAAATAGGAGGGTTGGGTGGTCCGCCCATAGCCCTCGGGTAAGGTCGCTCGACCCTGCGAGCAATCGCAGGGCAAGATGAATGATCGCTGTGGCGTCGTTAGACGCCATCACAGAATCCGGCTTACCGATCCGCTTTAGCCCGATTTCGCTACCTAATACCCACATCAAATCCTGCCCCTGGTATGCCGAATGCGGCGGCCGGTCCGGGGGTATCTCTCGAGGCCGCTTCCAACTTCCGCCGAGGCCGTTACAGGCAAAACCTCTTCCCCTATATATTGCGGTTTCTGGAAAAAATTTGCCTATTTGGCACTATTTGTCGTATATTGTCATTAGCCCCGGATACCCGCGATTTTCCTGCCCTATTTTTTTATTGACAGACGGTAAACAGGACGTTATAAACCCGTCTGGTGGGATAAAGTGGGATAATTGCCCATCAAGTCCCTCCATCAAAGCAAAATTGAAATTGAGCGATTCTCGGTCGAATTATGTTTCGCGGCAGCTTCGAACATACGCTGGACAACAAGGGGCGCTTGAGCATCCCGGCGAAATTTCGCGAGGTGCTGCTCGGCAAAGGCGACGATCGCATCGTGATCACGAACTTCGTCGTCGAGCAGGCGCGCTGCCTCGACGTCTATCCGTTCGACGAGTGGGTGCGCTTCGAGGACGAGGTGCGCAAGAAGCCGCGCTTCGACCGGCGCATCATCGCGTTTCAAAATTATTATCTCGGCGGCGCGAGCGAGTGCGCCGTCGACAAGCAGGGGCGCATTCTCATTCCGCCGCTGCTGCGCGAGTACGCGAATCTCAAGCGCGACGTCGTGCTCGTCTCGGTGCTGGATAAGTTTCGCGTGTGGGACAAGGAAACCTGGAAGAAAGTTTTTGCGGAGGCCGAGGAGAAGTTGATGCAGGATCCTGATTTTCTCGGCGACTTGGGACTCTAAGTCAACCGCCCGGCGCGGCGCGCGCGGGCAGAAGGAGAATAGGGGAATGCTGCAGCGAAAAATCATCCAGGACGTTTCCGTAATCGATATCGCCGGCGACATCGATTTTCGCGAGATGATCCGGATCAAGGCCGTGATCGGGTCGCTGATCGAGCGCGAGCAGACGAAAGTCGTGCTCCATCTCCGCAGCGTCGATCACATCAACTATCTCAGCATAGGCGTGCTGCTGGAGCGTTTGAAAGTTCTCCGCAATCTGAACGGCGATTTGAAGCTCGCGGGCATGACGCCCTATGTGCGCGACATCTTTCGCGTCGTCGGCATGGATCAATTTTTCGAAGACTACACGACGCTCGAAGACGCGATCGACAGCTTCGACGACGACTGGGAAGGAGACGGCACCTTTCATTAATGGAGTATGCGCATGCGCCGGTGCTGCTCGACGAAGTAACCGGGATTCTCGAGCCGCGGGCGCAGGGAAAATATTTTGACGGAACGCTCGGAGGCGGAGGGCACAGCGAAAAAATACTCGAGCGGAGCGAACCCGACGGCGCGCTTTTGGGACTCGACTGGGACGAGGAGGCGCTCGCCGCGGCGGAACAGAAGCTCGCGCGCTTCGGCGCGCGGGCGATCCTCAGGCGCGGGAATTTTCGCGACGCAGGCGCGGCGCTCAGCGAGATCGGCTGGGACCGCGTCAACGGCGCCGTGCTCGACCTGGGCATTTCCTCGCGCCACATCGACGCGCCCGAGCGCGGCTTCAGCTTTCAGGCGGACGGGCCGCTCGACATGCGGATGGACCGGCGCCGTCCGGTCGACGCGGCGACGATCGTGAACACGTATCCCGTCGCCGAGCTGGCGCGGATATTGCGCGATTACGGCGAGGAGCCGCGCGCGCGGCGCATCGCCGCGGCGATCGATCAAGAGCGGCGGCGCGGGCGCATCGAGACGACGAAAGCGCTCGCTGAATTAGTCGCGCGCGCGGTAGGGGGAAAACGCGGGCACCTCCATCCCGCGACGAAAACCTTTCAGGCGCTGCGCATCGCGGTCAACGGGGAGCTCGAAAATCTGGAGGCATTTTTGGAAAAGGGCTACGAACTCCTACGCCCGCGCGGACGGCTGGCGATCATCTCCTTCCACTCCCTCGAAGACCGCATGGTGAAGCAGGCATTCCGAAAATGGAGCCGGAGCTGTCTGTGTCCGCCGCGAACGCCGGTCTGCCGCTGCGGCTGGAGTCAAAAAGTGAATCTGCTTACGCCGCGGCCGCGCGTGCCTTCGGCGGCGGAAGTCGAGCGCAACCCGCGCGCGCGCTCCGCGAAGCTCCGCGCCGTCGAACGGCTTTAATGCGATGACGCTCACGCTGGTCAAGAAGATGTGGGGCCTAAGTATTCTCCGACCGCGCGCCGCCGAGCCGCTCCGCGGCGCGGCGCGAAACGGCTTATTGCTGCCGGCGCTGCTGGGCACGGGACTCGTGGCGGTCGCCCTCCTGCACGTATGGCTTCGGCTTCAGGTCGTCCACATGGGTTACGCGCTCGCGACGGCGACGAAGCTGCAACGACAGCTCGAGCAGGAAAACCGCGAGCTCCAGGTCGAGCTGGCGACGCTGACTTCGCCGCAGCGCTTGGAAGCGATGGCGCGCGCGCGTCTCGGCATGGCCCAGCCGCAGCGCGGACAGGTAGTGGTGCTGCCATGAGAGCGATGAGGCGCTCGTTCGCCGGCGTAAGGCTCCGTCTCGGCGCCGCGGGCATTTTCTTTGTCGTGTTTTTCGTTGCCGTGGCGCTGCGCGCCTTCCAGCTGCAGATCCTCGACGGCGACAAGCTGCGGCAGTTGGGCGAGAAGCAGCACTTGAAAGAGATGATCGTGCTGCCCAAGCGCGGCACGATCTTCGACCGCGCGGGCGAGCCGCTCGCGCTGTCTCTCGAAGGCCAATCGGTGTATGCGCGGCCGCGCCGCATCAAGGAGCCGAAGCGCATCGCGCCGAGTCTCGCGCAGGCGCTCGGCGCCGATTCGGCCGACATCGCGCAGAAGCTCGCCTCCGAAAAATCCTTCGTCTGGCTCAAACGCCAGGTCTCGCCCAAAGAAGCGGAGCGCGTCGCGACGCTGAGCATCGACGGCGTCGGCGTCTACGTCGAGCCGAATCGCTACTATCCGCAAGGACAGCTCGCGGCGCAGATCGTCGGCTTCGTCGGGCGCGACTCGCAAGGGCTCGAAGGCGTCGAGCTCCACTACGACGGCTACCTGCGGGGCGAGAGCGGCTCGTCGCTCGTCGAGCGCGACGCGCTCGGCCGCCGCGTGCTCGTGCAGGGCGTCGAGACGCTGCAGATTCCTCCCGGCTCGGACCTCCAGCTCACGCTCGACACGTCGATCCAGCATCTGGCGGAGCGCGAGCTCGAGGCGACGGCAACGAAGTACCGCGCCAAGGCCGGCATCGCGATCGTCGTCGAGCCGTTCACCGGCGAGATTCTCGCGCTCGCGAATTATCCCTTTTTCAATCCGAATAACTTCACGCGGCAGTCGTCCAACCAGTGGCGCAACCGCGCGGTCACCGACAGTTTCGAGCCCGGATCGACGTTCAAGACGATCCTCGCCGCCGCCGCGCTCGAAGAGGGCGTCGTCGGAAAAGAGGATCTCTTCTACTGCGAAAACGGCAAGTACGCCTACGCCGGCAAGATCATCCACGACACGCACGAGCACGGCTGGCTTCCCTTCGCCAAGATCATCCAATATTCTAGCAACATCGGCGTGACGAAAGTGGCCGAGAAGTTAGGCAAAGAGCGCTACTCGAAATATATCGAGAAGTTCGGTTTCGGCCAGCTTACCGGCGTCGACCTCCCTGGCGAAGCGGCGGGCCTCATTCGACGGCCCGATAAATGGGCCGCCATCGATCTCGCTACCCACGCGTACGGGCAGGGCATCTCGGTCACGCCCATGCAGCTCGTCATGGCGTACGGCGCGGTCGCCAACGGCGGCATTCTCATGCGGCCGTTCGTCGTCCGGCGCGCCACCGGCCCTGACGGCCGCCTCTTGTGGGAAAATCAGCCGCACGTCGTCCGCCGCGCGATTTCGGAAACCACCGCGCGGACCTTGACCTCAATCCTGAAAGGCGTGGCCGACGAAGGCGGCACCGGAGTGCTGGCGAGCGTCGAAGGCTTCGAGGTCGCGGGGAAGACCGGCACGGCGCAAAAGGCCGAGCGCGGCGTTTACACGAAAAAACGCGTCGCATCCTTCGTGGGATTCGTTCCGGCCGACGAGCCGCGGCTCGTCATGGCCGTGATCCTCGATGAGCCCGAGACCAGCGTCTACGGCGGTACCGTCGCCGCGCCGGCCTTCCGCAACATCGCCGCCGCCACGCTTCAACGGTTGGCCGTCGCGCCCGACAAGGCCGCGCCCGCCGCGCCGCCGCCGCTGCTCCACGAGGCGGCGCTCAAGCTGCCGCCGAAAAGCGAGCGGGTCGCGCGCGGCGAGAACAATGCCGACGTGCCGGATTTCATCGGGCTCAGCCTGCGCGAGGCGGTGGAAAAAGCGCGCTCGCTCAACATCAAAGTCGAGATGCACGGCAACGGCTACGTCGTGAAGCAATCGCCGCTTCCCGGCGCGGCATGGAATAAAAACGGGACGCTGACTCTCAATCTCCAGGGCTGAACGATGCAATTGGACGTGCTCCTGCAAGCGGGCGAAGTGGAACAGACGGATGGAAATCTGGCGCGCGCGGTTGCGGGGCTCGCGTACGATTCGCGTCGGGTGAAGCCCGGCTTCGTTTTCTTCGCGGTTCCCGGCGCCCGCAGCGACGGGCACGAATTCATCAACGACGCGCTCGCGCGCGGCGCCGCCGCCGTCGTCGCCGAGCGGCCGGTCCCGCGTCCGGGGAACGCCGCGGCGATTCGCGTGCGCAACGTCCGGCGCGCGATGGGCCGATGGTCGGCGCGCTTCTACGATTATCCGAGCCGCGGCATGCGTGTCGCGGGCGTCACCGGCACCAACGGCAAAACGACGGTCACCTACATCCTCGAATCGATCTTCCGCGCCGCGGGCGCGGCCACAGGCGTCGTCGGCACGGTGAATTACCGCTACCGCGACTCCGTTCTCCCGGCGCCGCACACGACGCCGGAATCGGTCGATCTTCACCGGCTGCTCGCCGACATGGCGCGCGCCGGCGTCGAGAGCGTCGCGATGGAAGTCTCGTCGCACGCGCTGGAGCTCGAGCGCGTGCGCGGCATCGACTTCGATGCGGCGATCTTTACGAATCTCACGCGCGATCACCTCGACTTCCACGGAGATATGGAGAGCTACTTCGCGAGCAAGAGCAAATTCTTCACCGACTATCTGCCCGCGAGCGGCAAAAAGAAAAAATCGGCCGTCATCCACGGCAGCGATCCGCGCGGACCCGAGCTGCTGGAAAAGAGCGCCGCGCTCGGCCTCGACACCGTGAGCTACGGGCGCGACGCGAAGTGGGACGTGCATCCCGTCGATATCAGCGGCGATCTCGACGGTCTGAGAGGCAAGCTGCAGATGGGCGATCGCGCGATCGCGTTCTCCACCCGGCTCATCGGCGCGACGAATCTGGAAAATATTCTCGCAGCCGCGGCGGCGGCGTTCGCGATGGGCATCGAGCCCGATGCGATCGCCCGCGGGATCGCGGCGTTGAAGGCGGTTCCCGGGAGACTCGAAAAAGTCGAGAACGACCGCGGCGTCACCGTGCTCGTCGATTATGCGCACACGCCGGACGCGCTCGAGCGCGCGCTGAAGCTTTTGAAACCGCTGACGCCCGGCCGGCTCATCGCCGTATTCGGCTGCGGCGGCGATCGCGACCGCGGCAAGCGCCCGCTGATGGGCGAAGCCGGGGCGCGTCTAGCCGATGTTGCAGTTCTGACTTCCGACAACCCGCGCACCGAGGATCCGATGAAGATTCTCGAAGAGGTCGAAGCAGGGGCGAAAAAGAGCGCTGCGGAGAAAGCTCAAATTTCCGAGCTCGAAACTCGAAACGCGACACGCGAAACCGGTTTTTACCTCGTCGAGCCCGACCGGCGCGCCGCGATCCGGACCGCGCTGACGCTCGCGCGCGCCGGGGATCTGGTGCTGCTCGCGGGCAAAGGCCACGAGGATTACCAGATCCTCGGGACGGAGAAAATCCATTTCGACGATCGCGCGGTCGCAAAGGAAGAGATCGAGAAATTGCCAGTCCTCAGGAATTTGTAGGAGGAATTCATATGAACGGAGTCGATCAAAATGTCGTGGACTTTGCAGCAGATTTTATCGGCGACGGGCGGGAAGCTGATGCGGCCGGCGGCGCGCGCCGCTTTCGGCGAGGTTGTGACGGACTCGAAGAAAGTGGCGCCGAATTCGGTTTTCGTAGCGCTGAAGGGGCGGAAATTCGACGGTCATCGCTTTGCGAAGGACGCCGCGCGCCGCGGCGCGGCATGTCTGATCGTCCATAAGCGGGTTCCGCTCGCGCAAACGAAAGACGCGGCGGTCGTGCGCGTCAAAGACACGCTCGAAGCGCTCGGCGCGCTGGGCCATTACCGGCGGATGCAGTTGAATCCGAAGGTGCTCGCCATCACCGGCTCGAACGGCAAGACGACGACCAAAGAAATGGTTGCGGCGATTCTCGAAAGAGCGACCTTGAACGGCAGGAAATCGAGCGGAAGCGTGCTGAAGACCGAGGGCAACTACAATAATCTCGTCGGTCTGCCGCTTACGCTGCTGCGGCTTTCCGAGCGCGACCGCGCCGCGGTCGTCGAGCTCGGCACGAGCAATCCCGGCGAGATCGCGCGTCTGACGCGGATCGCCGCGCCCGACGTCGCTATCGTCACTTCCGTCGGACCGGCGCATCTCAGCGGCCTCAAGAGCGTTGCCGGGGTCGCGCGCGAGAAGGGCTCCATCTATCGCGGGCTCCGCCGCGGCGGCGTCGCGGTCGTGAACCTCGACGATCCGAGGACGCGGCAAATCGGCGCGAAGCTCAAGGGAAAGAAAATCACCTACGGCAAGCAGGGAGGAATCAGAGCGGAAGACGCGCGGCCGATCGGCGACGGCGGCACCGCTTTCGTGCTGCGCATCGGCGGCAAGCGCGCTCGCGTCCGTCTCCACCTGCCGGGCGATCACAACCTTGTCAACGCACTGGGCGCCGCGGCGATGGCGCACGCGGCCGGCGTCGATTTGCGCGCCATCCGCGCCGGACTGGAGGCGGTGCGGCCTTTCTCGATGCGCATGGCGGTCGAGCGCTGGAGCGGGCTCGGCATCATCAACGACGCATACAACGCGAACCCCGCGTCGATGGAAGCGGCGCTGAAAACGCTCGCTCGCATGAACGGCGGCCGCAAAATCGCCGTCGTCGGCGACATGCTGGAGCTCGGCGGCGAGACGCGCAGGCGTCATCTCGAGGTCGGGCGTCAGGCGGCCGAATGCGGCATCGACCGCCTGTATATTTTCGGCAGGCAGGCGCGCCTCGTGCGCCAAGGCGCGCTGGCGGCCGGCATGGCGTCGGACCGCGTCGCGGTCGGCAAAACGCACGGCGGGATCGCGTCATCGCTGCAAAAAGAAATCCGCGCGGGCGATTGGATTCTCTTCAAGGGATCGCGCGGCATGCGCATGGAAAAGATTCTCGGCGCTTTGAAGGCCCGCGGAGCATAAACTTGCTTTATTATTTTCTCTACCCGCTGCATACGACCTACTCGGGCTTCAACGTCTTTCGCTACATCACGTTCCGCGCCGCGATCGCGGCGCTGACGGCGCTGCTCATCTCGTTCATCTTCGGCCCGGCGCTGATCCGCTCGCTCTCCGCAATGCAGATGAAGCAGCCGATCCGCGAAGACGGCCCTGCCGGCCACGCGGTCAAAGCCGGCACGCCGACCATGGGCGGCGTGCTGATCATCCTCGCGCTGTTTTTCTCGACCATCATGCTGGCGGACATCACCAACGTCTACATCACGCTGGCGATCGTCGTGACCGGCGGCTTCGCCGCGATCGGCTTCGTCGACGACTCGCTCAAGCTCAAGCGCAAATCGAGCCACGGCCTCAGCGCGCGCTCCAAATTCATGCTGCAAATGGGAGTCGCCTTCGTGGCGGCGGTCATTCTCTACCGCCAGCCGTTTTTCAGCGGCGTCCTCGCGGTGCCGTTCTTCAAGAACCTCCATCCCGACCTCGGCGTCTGGTACATCCCGTTTGCGATGTTCGTGATCGTCGGCGCCTCGAACGCGGTCAACCTGACCGACGGCCTCGACGGACTCGCGATCGGTCCGATCATGGTGAGCGCCGGGACCTACGGCTTCATTGCGTACCTGACCGGCAACAAGAACTTCGCCGAGTACCTCCAGATCCCATACGTCGCCGGCGTCGGCGAGGTGAGCGTCTTCTGCGCCGCCATCGTCGCGTCCGGTCTCGGTTTTCTCTGGTTCAACGCCTATCCGGCGCAGATGTTCATGGGCGACGTCGGCTCGCTCTCGCTCGGCGCGGCGCTCGGCATCGCCGCGCTCATGACCAAAAACGAAATTCTGCTGGTGATCGTCGGCGGCGTCTTCGTCGTCGAGGCGCTTTCGGTCATCTTCCAGGTCGCCTCGTACAAACTGCGGCGCAAGCGCGTATTTCTCATGGCGCCGATTCATCATCACTACGAGCTCAAGGGATGGCCCGAGCCGCAGATCATCGTGCGCTTCTGGATACTCTCGATCATCTGCGCGGTTGTCGCGCTGAGCACGCTGAAGCTCAGATAGTGAGGAGTGAAGCGTGAGGAGTGAGGTGGTCAAAGAATTCTGTGAGTTGTCGGGGCGGAGAGAGTTTTCACTGCTCGCTGCCGACGACTCACCGCTCGCTGTTTTATGGACGTCAAGGACAAAAAGGTGATGGTGCTCGGGCTCGCGCGCACCGGCATCGCCGCCGCCCGCTTTCTCGCCGCGAGCGGCGCCGACGTCACCGTCAGCGACCGCCGCAGCGAGGCCGATCTCCGCGGCGAAATCGCCGCGCTCGGCGATGCGCCGGTCCGCCTTCGCCTCGGCGGGGAAGACTCGGCATGGCTCGAAGGCATCGATCTGCTGATCCCGAGCCCGGGGGTGCCGCAGGAAAATCCGCTGCTGCAAGCCGCGGCGCGGCGCGGCATCGATATTCTAAGCGAGATCGAGCTCGGCTATCGCTTCGTGCGTGCGCCGCTCATCGCGATCACCGGCACGAACGGCAAGAGTACGACGACGTCGCTGATCGGCGCGATGCTCAAGGCCGCAGGCGCGAACGCGTTCGTCGGCGGCAACATCGGCGCGCCGCTCATCGGCTTCGCGGGCAAAGATTGGGATTGGGGCGTCGTCGAGGTGAGCAGCTTCCAGCTCGAATGGGTGAGCGATTTCCGCCCGCGGATCGCGATTCTCTTGAACCTGACCGAAGACCATCTCGACCGCTACGCGAGCTTCGGCGATTACTGCGCTGCCAAAGAGCGCATCTTCGGCGCGCAGCACGCGGACGACGTCGCGGTGCTCAACCGCGACGACCCGCTCGTATGGAACGCGAAGCAGCGTATCCGCGCGCGCGTCGTTTCCTTCGGCTGGTCGCCGGTCGAAGACGGCGTCTACGCGACCAAAGGCGAGATTATCTGGCGCGGCGCGGACGCGGAGGAGCGCTTTGCGCTGGCGCGCGTGAAGATTCAGGGCGTCCATAACGTGGAAAACCTGATGGCGGCGATCGCCGCGGCAAAGGCGGCGGCCGTGCCGCGCGCCGCGATCCAGAGCGCGATCGAAAACTTCGCCGGGCTCGAGCACCGGCTGGAATTCGTGCGCGAGAAAGACGGCGTCCGGTATTACAACGATTCGAAGGGCACGAACGTCGGCGCCGTGATCAAGTCGCTTGCCGGCTTTTCCGCGCCGGTGATCCTGCTGGCGGGAGGCGTCGATAAGGGCGGCGACTATGCGCCGCTCGCGGACGAGATCCGGCGCACGGTTAAAAAGCTGGTTCTTTTCGGCGCCGCGAAAGAAAAGATTCGCGCCGCGCTCGGCGCTTTGACCGCGACCGTGGTCGTCGACGACCTCGACGCGGCCGTGCGCGAGGCCGCGGCCTCGGCGCGCACGGGCGACGTCGTGCTGCTTTCGCCGGCATGCTCGAGCTTCGATCAGTTCCACGATTACACCGAAAGGGGAAAAAAATTTCGGTCCTTAGTTCAAGAGCTGTGAAGGACGGCATGGCGGTCGACGGCTGGATTTTCTTCACCGTCGCCGCGCTGCTGGCCATCGGCATCACGATGGTGCTCAGCACGAGCTACATCTACGCGCAGGAGCGCTTCGGCGACGGCACGTACTTCTTCCGCAAGCAGCTGATCGCGGCCGGCATCGGCTTCGCGGGTCTATTGATCGCCGCTGCGATGCCGGTCGAAGTGTACCGCAAGCTCGCCTATCCGTTGATGGGCGCCGTCCTGCTGGTTTTGGTGTTGCTGCTGGTTCCCGGCATCGGGAGCACGCGCGGCGGCGCGCGCCGCTGGCTCATTCTCGGCGGCTTCGCGTTTCAGCCGGCGGAGCTCGCGAAGCTGTCGCTGCTGCTTTACCTCGCGCGCTCGCTGGCGAAGAAGACCGACAAGATGGAAAGCTTCATGCTCGGCGTCGTGCCGCATCTCGTGATCGGCGGCGTTTTCATCGGCTTGATCGTCCTCGAGCCCGACCTCGGCACGGCGGTGACGCTCGGACTGCTGCTCATCCTCATGCTTTTCATCGCCGGCGCGAAGTTGTCGCACCTCGCCTGTCTCGGCCTCGCCGCGCTGCCGGTCGTCGCCGTCGCGATCATGGGCGCGGAGTACCGCCTGCGGCGTCTCATGACCTTTCTCGACCCGTGGCGCGACGCCTCGAAGAGCGGCTTTCAGATTATTCAGTCATACATCGCCTTCGGCTCCGGTCAATTGCTCGGCCGCGGCCTCGGCGAGAGCCGGCAGAAGATGTTTTATCTCCCGGAGGCGCACACGGATTTTATTTTTTCCGTCATCGGCGAGGAGATGGGACTCCTCGGCGCGCTCGGGGTGCTGGCGCTTTTCGCGGTGATCATCGTGCGCGGCCTCAAGCTCACGAGCAGGATCGAAGAGCCGTTCAGCCAGTATCTGACCTTCGGGCTCACGACCCTGCTCGGGCTTCAGGCGCTGATTCATATGAGCGTGGTCATGGGGCTCATGCCGACGAAAGGCCTGGTGCTGCCGTTCATCAGCTACGGCGGCTCGGCGATGATGGTGAACCTGGTCGAGGCGGGAATGCTGCTCGGCCTGTCGCGCGGGAGAAAATGAAGTGCGCGTTATCGTGGCCGGCGGCGGAACCGGCGGACATCTGTTCCCCGGCCTCGCCGTCGCGCAGGAATTCAAGAGGCGCGACGCGATGAACGAGATTTTATTCGTCGGCACGGCGCAGGGCATCGAGGTCCGCGCGGTTCCAGCGGCGGGCTTTCCGCTCGAGCTGATACCGGTGAAAGGGTTAAAGGGCAGAGGCGTGCGCGGGGTGCTCGAAGGATTGTACGGGATTCCGGCGAGCTTCCTGCGCTCGCTCGGGATTCTCCGCCGCTTCCGGCCCGATTACGTCCTCGGCGTCGGCGGCTACGCATCCGGCCCGCTGCTGCTGGCCGCGAAGACGCGGCGCGTCCGCACGGCGATCCTCGAGGAAAATTTGCGGCCGGGGCTGACGAACGAGATGCTCGGAAAAATCGTAGACCGCGTGTTCACATCGTATCAAGGCAGCGCGAAATATTTTCCACGCGGCCGCGTCGTCGAGACCGGAAACCCGGTGCGCTGGCGCGCGCTGCCGGAAGTCGAAAGGGAGACAAAATTCATGCTGTTTATTTTCGGCGGCAGCCAGGGCGCGCGCCGCATCAACCAGTGCACGATCGACATGCTGAAGCAGTTGGGCGACATGCAGTCGTCGCTCAAAATACTCCACCAGACCGGCAAGCTGGATTTCGAAGAAGTGCGCGCGGCGTACGCCGAGCTGCCCTTCGAGGCCGTGGTCGTGCCGTTCATCGACGGCATGGATCAAGCGTACGCGCGCGCCGATCTCGTGATCTGCCGCTCCGGCGCGGCGACGATCGCCGAGCTCACCGTTTTCGGTAAGCCCGCGATCCTGATCCCCTATCCGTACGCGGTCTACGACCACCAGCGGCTCAACGCCGAGGAGCTCGTGGAAAAAGGCGCGGCGGAGATGATCCTCGACCGCGAGCTCGACGGCGCGAAGCTCGCCGCCCGCGTGCGCGCGCTGTACGCAGACCGCGCGCGGCTCGCGGCGATGGCGGCGGCCGCGAAGCGCATCGGGCGGCCGGACGCGGCGGAGCGGATCGTCGAAGAAAGCTATGCGCTGACGGGAGAAAGCAGAAGGTAGAATACAGAATATAGAAGCGAGAACTCAGAAGGGAGGAGATTCTAAATTCTGACTTCTGAATTCTATATTCTTGAGAAGTCTTTGCAATGTTCGAGAAAAAGCACCGGGTCCATTTCATCGGGATCGGCGGCATCGGCATGAGCGGCATCGCCGAGGTCCTGTTGAACCTGGGCTACAAGGTCTCCGGATCGGAGCTGCGCGAGAGCGAGGCGACCGAACGGCTCAGCTCGCTCGGCGCGGAGATTTTCTTCGGCCACCGCGAGGCGAACCTGAGCGGCGGCCCGTCCGTCGTCGTCATCTCGACGGCGGTCAAATACACGAATCCCGAGGTCGTCGAGGCGCGGCGGAAAAACATTCCGGTGATTCCGCGCGCCGAAATGCTGGCCGAATTGATGCGCATGAAATACGGCGTCGCCGTCGCCGGCAGCCACGGTAAGACGACGACGACGTCGATGATCGCCGCGGTCTTGAGCGAGGCCGGCCTCGATCCGACGATGGTGATCGGCGGGCGCGTGCGCGCGCTCGGCAGCAACGCGCGCCTCGGCCAGGGCACGTTCCTCGTCGCCGAGGCGGACGAGAGCGACGGAACTTTTCTGCTGCTCTCGCCGACGATCGCGGTCGTCACCAACATCGACCGCGAGCACATGGATTTTTATCAGAACATGGAGCGGCTGAACGAGAGCTTCCTCGAGTTCATCAACAAGGTGCCGTTCTATGGGCTGGCCGTGCTGTGCCTCGATCATCCGAACGTGCGCGCGCTGATTCCCAAAGTGAAGAAGCGCTTCGTCACCTACGGCTTTTCGCCCGAGGCGGAATACACGGCGCAGGACGTCGACATCCGCCCGATGGAGGTCGAATTCACCGTCGCGCGCGCGGGCAAGCCGCGCGGGCGCATCAAGCTGCGCTCGCCCGGGCGGCACAGCGCGCAGAACGCGCTCGCCGCCGTCGCGACCGCCGAGGAGCTCGAGATCCCGTTCGCGAAGATCGCCGCGGGCCTCGAAGCGTTCGGAGGCATCCAGCGCCGCTTCGAGATCAAAGGCGAAGCCCGCGGCGTGCTGGTGATCGACGACTACGGCCACCATCCCGTCGAGGTGCAGGCGACGATCCAGGCGATCCGCGACAGCTGGAAGCGGCCGCTCACCGTGCTGTTCCAGCCGCATCGCTTCACGCGCACGCGCGACCTGTTCGACGAGTTTTTGATCTCGTTCGACAACGCCGACCGCGTGGTGCTGACGGATATTTATTCCGCCGGGGAAGAGCCGCTCGACGGCGTGTCGGCGAAGTCGCTGTATCAGGCGATCAAGCTGCGCGGCCATCTCGACGTCGCCTACGCCGAGAAGGACGAGATCGTCGCGCGTCTGCTGCCGCAGCTCAAAGCCGGCGACATCGTGCTCACCCTCGGCGCCGGCGACATTTACAAAGTCGGCGAAAAGCTCGTGCAGGAGCTGAGCAAATGAAGTTTCAGGTTTCTCGTTTCAGGTTTCAAGCTAAACGCTCGGAGGAAGCCCTTCGTCTTTTCTAGAAAAACTAAATGCTCGCGGCAATGACGCAAGAAATATCACCGCTGCACCAGACGCTCTCTACGATCGCGGGGCTGAAAGTGAAAATCGACGAGCCGCTCGCGCGCTACACGACGATGAAGATCGGCGGGCCGGCGGATTATTTTCTCGACGTCGACGCGCGGCCGGCGCTCGCGCAGGCGCTCAAGGCGTTGAGCGAGCATCGCGTGCCGTTCTGCCTCCTCGGCAAGGGAAGCAACGTGCTCGTGAGCGACCGCGGCGTGCGCGGCGCGGTGATCCGTTTGGGCGAGGACTTCAAGCGCGCCGCCTGGCGGGAGGAGGCGGACCGCGCGTTCGTCGAGGTCGGCGCGGCGTACGCGATGACGCAGCTCGTGCGCGAGGCCGCGCGCCGCGGCTTCGGCGGACTCGAATTCGGCGAAGGCATACCGGGAAGCGTCGGCGGCGCGCTCTACATGAACGCGGGCGCCTACGGCTCGGAAATGGAAAAGATCGTCGAGCGCGTCGAGGGCGCGACGCCGTCGGGCGGCGCCGTCGCGTTCACGCGCGATCAGATGACGTTCAGCTATCGCGATTCCAATCTGCCGCCGGGAACGATCGTGACCGCGGTGACGATGCGCCTGGAGAAGCGCGACGCGGCGGAGCTGAGCGCCAAAGTGCGCGAGCTCGTTACGCGGCGGAAATCGAGCCAGCCCGCGGGCTTTCCCAATTCCGGCTCGATGTTCCGCAACCCGCCGGGCGATTTCGCCGGCCGCCTGATCGAGGCGGCGGGCTGGAAAGGCCGGCGCGTCGGCCAGGCGCAGATCTCCGAGCGCCATGGGAACTTCATCGTCAATCACGGCGGCGCGACTGCCGCCGACGTGAAAGCGCTGATGGACGGCGCGCGCATGGAAGTCAAAAGCAAATTCGGCGTGGAGCTTGTGCCCGAGGTGCGTTTTTTAGGCGATTGGTAAACGATGAAATTTTTTCCCTCGCGCGAAAATAAGAAGGCCGAAGGCAACGGCCGGTGGATTCGCCTGCTGATCGAGATGGCGCTCGGCGTGGCCCTCGCCGCGCTGTTCGTCTCGGTCGATTGGGAAGCGGCGATCGGCGCGGCGTGGCGCATGCGCACGAGCTTTATCGACAACGAGATTTTCTCCGTGCGCGAGATCAAGGTGACCGCCGGCGACAAGGTCGGCGGCAGCGAGATCGTCGAGACCGCCGGCTTGAGCCACGGCATGAGCATCTGGCGCGTCGATCCGCAGGCGATCGAGAAGAAAATCGCCCGCCTGCCGTGGGTGAAGCAGGTGCTGGTACGGCGCGAGTTCCCGCGCCGTGTCGTGATCGAGGTCGAGGAGCGCGACGCCAAGGCGATCGCGGCTCTGGGAAGCCTGTATTACGTCGACCGCGACGGCTACATCTTCAAGCCGGTCGAGTCCGGCGAGCGCACCGACCTGCCGCTGCTGACCGGCTTGAAGGCGCAGGATCTGCAATATCCCGCCGCTTTCACGACGCGCCAGCGCATCCGCGAGGCGCTCCGACTGAACGAGCTGATCGGCAAAGAGCCGTTCGCGCTCTCGGAGATCCGCTTTCTGCCGCGCGAAGGATTCGTCGCCTATCCCGTCGGCTATCGCATGGCGATCGCGATGGGCAGCGGCGACTGGGACGACAAGCTCAAGCGGCTCCGCCGCGTGCTCGCGCTCTGGAAGGGCAGCGAGGACCGCCTCGCGCTGTTGGACCTGAGCTTTCGCGATCAGGTCGTCGCGCGGATGCGAAAGAGCTGAAAGGGGGAGGAAGACCGCATCATGGCAAAACGAAACAACATCGTCGTCGGTCTGGACATCGGCACTTCGAAGGTCTGCGCGGTCGTCGGCGAGATGAGCGAGCGCGGGGTCGAGATCATCGGCGTGGGTTCGCACATCTCGCAGGGCCTGCGCAAGGGCGTCATCATCAACATCGAGAGCACGGTCGAATCGATCAAGAAGGCGGTGACCGAGGCCGGCGTGATGGCCGGCTGCGAAATCAATTCCGTATTCACCGGCATCGCCGGCAGCCACATCAAGGGCTTCAACAGCCACGGCATCGTGGCGGTGAAAAACAAAGAAGTGAGCGAGCGCGACGTCGAGCGCGTGATGGACGCGGCGAAGGCCGTCGCGATTCCCATGGACCGCGAGGTGCTGCACATCCTGCCGCAGGACTACATCATCGACGATCAGGACGGCATCAAGGAACCGCTCGGCATGTCCGGCGTGCGCCTGGAAGCCAAGGTCCACATCGTCACCGGCGCGGTCACCTCGGCGCAGAACATCGTCAAATGCTGCAACCGCACCGGGCTCAACGTCGCCGATATCGTGCTCGAGCCGCTCGCCTCGGCCGAGGCGGTGCTCACCGAGGAGGAAAAAGAGCTCGGCGTCGCGCTCGTCGACATGGGCGGCGGCACGACCGACATCGCGCTGTTTCACGACGGCACGGTCAAGCACACCTCCGTGCTCGCGATCGGCGGCAATCATCTCACGAGCGACATCGCCGCCGGCCTGCGCACGCCGATCGCCGAGGCCGAGCGCATCAAGCAGCGCTACGGCTACGCGCGCACGTCGATGGTCACGCGCGACGAGCGCGTCGAAGTGCCGTCGGTCGGCGGGCGCAGCTCGCGCACGGTCACGCGGCAGATTCTTTGCGAGATCATCGAGCCGCGCCTCGACGAGATTTTCCAGCTGTTCCGGCGCGAGATCGTCAAGTCGGGCTACGAGGGCAGCCTTTCCTCGGGCGTGGTGCTGACCGGCGGCTCGACGCTCCTTCCCGGCATGATCGAGATGGCCGAAGAAGTGCTCGGCATGCCGGCGCGCCAGGGCCTGCCGATGCACGTCCACGGGCTCACCGACGTGATCGCGAGCCCGATCTACGCGACCGGCGTCGGGCTCGTGCTCTACGGCATGAACCGGCAGGACAAGAATTTCTTCCGCATCCGCGAGAACAACGTTTTCGGCAAGGTGAAGGGGAGAATGACGGATTGGCTGAGCGAATTTTTTTAACGATGGCGGGCGAGGGCTTCGAACAAAAACATCGCCGGGCGCGCAACGGAGCGGCCCGCGCAAAGGAGAAGGAGGCGTCATGTTTGAGTTAGTCGAGCACGTACAATTGGGCGCGCGCATCAAGGTGATCGGCGTCGGCGGCGGCGGCGGCAACGCGGTCAACACGATGATCGCGGGCAAGCTCAACGGGGTCGATTTCATCGTCGCCAACACCGACGCGCAGGCGATCGAGGCGAACCGTGCGACGGTCAAGCTTCAGCTGGGCGAGCAGGTCACCAAGGGACTCGGCGCCGGCGCGAACCCGGACGTCGGCCGGCGCGCGGCGATGGAGGACGAGGCGAAGCTGCGCGAATATCTCACCGGCGCGGATATGATCTTCATCACCGCCGGCATGGGCGGCGGCACCGGCACCGGCGGCGCGCCGGTGATCGCGAAGATCGCGCGCGAGGTCGGCGCGCTCACCGTCGGCGTCGTCACCAAGCCGTTCCTCTTCGAAGGCAAAAAGCGCATGCGCCAGGCCGACGACGGCATCATGGACTTGAAGGCCAACGTCGACACGCTCATCGTCATCCCGAACCAGCGGCTGCTCAGCATCGCGGCGCGCACGACGACGATGCTCGAGGCGTTCCACAAGGCCGACGACATCCTGCTCCAGGCCGTGCGCGGCATCTCGGACCTGATCATCACGCCCGGCCTCATCAATCTCGATTTCGCCGACGTACGCACCGTCATGGCGGAGATGGGCCTCGCGCTCATGGGCGCGGCGACGGCGCAGGGCGAGAACCGCGCGGTCGAGGCGGCGCAAAAGGCGATCTCGAGCCCGCTCCTGGAAGACATCTCGATCCACGGCGCGCGCGGCCTGCTGATCAGCATCACCGGCGGCCCCGACTTGGGCCTGCACGAAGTCAACGAGGCCGCGATGATGATTCAGGAAGAGGCGCACGAGGACGCGAATATCATCTTCGGCGCGGTCATCGACGAGCGCATGAAGGACGAGATCCGCGTGACCGTCATCGCGACCGGCTTCGGCGAGCGCGACGAGCAGAGAAAGCCGACGCTCGCGAGCTTCAACAGCGCGAATGCGATCCCTAAGAATAAGAAGATCGTCCATCTCGGCACGATCGTCGACGACCTCGACGCGCCGACCTGGCAGCGCAGCAAGCGCGACGAAGAGCCCGCCGAGCAGCAGCGCAGCACCGCCATGCAGTTCCAGGACGACGACGACAAGTTCGACGTGCCGACGTTCTTGCGGAGGCAGATGGACTAAAGTTTCAGCTCTGACATAGGTGAGATAACCGGCAAGCGTCTTCTGGTTTCGGACTGTTTAGCCTGGGATTTCAGGCGTTCGCGCCAAGTCCTCTGCGTCGGCGAGGACAATGACGCGGCGCGTGGTGATGTGATAGAGCGCGCCGGGATATTCGATGCGCAGCGGCCGGGCCATGCGCAGCAGCTATCACGGGAGGTGGGGAATTCAAGATCCAAGACCTGACCCCAAGAAGCTTTCCTGACCCCAAGAAGCTTTCGTTGCCATCGCCGTTATAATCGGCAACCCAGCAAGTGATCCCGACAGAACTGTTCAAGCAATCGCCCCAGCCGGCCGCAGGCTGATCGGACGTCCAAGTATAGGTGCCGTTTGTGTCTGAAATATTGTAAATGCTGGTCAGGTTATTGCCGGAGTAGGTGATAATATCGGCTTTTCCGTCGCCATTTACGTCGCCGATCCAAGTCTTGCTACTATCCATTCCGGTCGGCGGAACGTTCTGAGCCGGCGAGGGGCTCGTAAAGTTCCCGGCGCCATTTATAAAGTTCGAGAATGCAAAGATTAGTTTGCCGTTGTTGTGACTTACGAGATCCGTGCGACCGTCGCCATTAAAATCTCCCGCCCAGGCATTGCCATCCGACCAATTGGCCGGCTTGTTCTGTGTCACTAAGTTGTAGGTCCCGTTTCCTTGCGAGAAGAGGTACCGTAGCTGGCCGCTCGCGGCGAAGACCAAATCCTGTTTTCCGTCGCCATCGAAGTCGCCGACACGGACCGTGCTATTGGCCCACGGCGATGGCGTTGCGGTATGCGCGACAGCGTACGTTCCATTGGGTTGAGACAGATAGGTGATCAATTGATTATTATTATTAGTGATTATATCGATGATGCCGTCGCCGTTAACGTCGGCCATCCATACTTGGTTGTTATTCCAACCAAAAGATGAATCCCCCATAGATGAATTTACAAAATTCCCATCCCCACCTTCTTGCCAGGTGAATATGCTCGGAGGCAAACAGCTGCTATCTGCGGCACATTCGGTGATGCTCGTTAAACGACTACGCTTTGTAGCTGTTCCAACTTGATAGGTGAGACGATACTCGCGTACGAGTTCCGCTGTGCCGCCGGCTGGCGGTGGAGCAAAGGTTTGCACTTTTGTCAGCAGCTTCGTTACTTTTATTAACGACCCGCCGACGTAAGTCAGCGTGACATCGCTTCGAGACCCTACGTCCGGCGAATAGGCAAACTCCACGCGCCGTGTCGTGGCTATGCCGGTATTACCCGTGTAATCGATGCGCGTCGGGCGGTATTCCCCGGCGTTGTTGTCTTCGAAATAGGTGACGGTGAAATAGTTGCCCTTCGCATCCTGCATTTTACTTAATGCCCAAACGCGGACGCTCGTCTTCCCCTGCGCTTCGATGCGGCCTTGATCGGAACTCTCATTGCCGCCAAATTCCATCATCTCGCCTTGTTTCGTCCACGCTCTGAAGAAAGCCGGTCCGTTGCCCGCTTGCCCGTAGGAGATAACCTTGATGAAGTTATCGACTTCCGTCCGGTATTCGGCTCCGTCCTGGCCGTAAGTCTTGTTGGTACTAATCAGCATTAACCGAGCGCCGTTGAGACAAAATTTGTCATTGGTATCGTAATTGATAGTTCCGCGGAAGCCGTCCTGTGCGACCGTTCTGGGACAGCGCTGGATGCCGGACAAACCTTGCAGCGACCAGCCCATGCCCAGTAGACCGTTTGAACCGTCGCTGTTTTTTGTGCCTTGGCTGTCGTAAGCGAAAGCAAGCTGCGGGACAACGATACCCGGGGGTATAGTAATGGGAATGGCGTAAGAAGCTGCGCCACTACTCCCGACCTTCGCCATGCCAGGCACTCGTTCCGAAACCCCCGGAACTGCCGAATCGCCTCCTCCTAAAGCGGCCGCGCCATTAAGACTTGTGGCTTGTAACTGGTTCTGCTTCTTTGGTGGGCCTATGGGAGCAGCTTCAACCGCATCGACAGTAGCGTCGGTCACTGACATCGCCGCGCTAGAATCGCTTGCTTGGCTTATTGAATCGTCGGTTGTTTGTGGCAAGGCTTGTTCGACGACAATGAGGGCCGCAGCTAAGGCAGCGGCGATAAAAAACATTACTTTAAAGTTGCTCTTGAACAGAGTTTCTCCACGGACCCTATTTACACTGCTAGTTGTCTCCATCCTGACCTCCGCGCTGCGAGCAAACGTTGGCTTGACGCCGCCGCTCTTAACATGGCGCGGGGGGGGGGCTGTCAAGAAAAATTTTTAATAGGCATCATCAGCGAATCGGATAAGCCATTAGGCTCTAGAGGCATGAACCAAAAACCGCGAGGCGGGACGCTAGCGGCTGTCGGCTTCGAGGGGCAACGGCTTTCGCCGGGAGCCGAGACGCCCGAAAACTCGCGCCGCGCTGATCGCTACACAACTACGATGAAGAAATAGGGAGTAAAGAGATGACAGCGATTAGACGACAAGCTTACAAATCGAAGCTCGTCTTGAGCTTCTTCTCTCGCTCGTAGCGCTCGATCGCGAGCTGGATCAAGCGGTCGATCAGCTCGGTGTAGCCGATGCCGGTCGCTTCCCAGAGCTTGGGGTACATGCTGATCTTGGTGAAGCCGGGAATGGTGTTGATCTCGTTGACGATCACCTCGCGGTCGCCGCGGAGAAAAACGTCGACGCGCGCCATGCCCTCGCAGTAGAGCGCCTTGAACGTCTTCACGGCGATGCGCTGAATATCGTGCACGACCGGCTCGGGCAGCTGCGCGGGAATCTTCAGCACGGCGCCTTTCTCGTCCAGATATTTCGCCTCGTACGAATAGAATTCGTGGCGCGTGACGATCTCGCCCGGCAGCGAGGCGATCGGATCCTCGTTGCCGAGCACCGAGCACTCGATCTCGCGGCCTTGGATGAACTCCTCCAGGAGAATTTTCCGGTCGTAGCGAAACGCGTCCTTGATTGCCGCGTCGAACTCTCTTTCGTTTTTGACCTTGTGAATGCCGACCGACGAGCCGCAGTTGGCGGGCTTGACGAAGATCGGCGTGCCGAGCTCGCGCTCGGCCGAGGCGAAATCGGTTTCTCTGGGCTCGTGTACGGTTAAGAAGCGCGCGATGGGAATCCGCGCGTCGCGCAGCAGGTGCTTCATCGCGTCCTTGTCCATGCCGACCGCCGAGCCCAGCACGCCGGCGCCGACGAACGGGATGTCCGCCATCTTGAGCAGCCCCTGCACCGTGCCGTCCTCGCCGAAAGTGCCGTGGAGGATCGGGAAGACGACGTCCACCGGCCGCTCGCTTTTCTTATTCGCCAACCGGAGCCACTGCTTCGCGCGGTTCGCCGGCACCAGCGCGAGCGCGTTCTGGTCGCGCGCGAAGCGGATCGCTTTCGGCCGGTCAGCGCGCTCGAGCACGCTCGCGTCGTCGGTCCGATACCAGCGTCCGGCCTTGTCGATGCCGATCAGGACGACTTCGTACTTCGACTTGTCGATGGCCTGGACGACGTTTTTAGCGGAGATGATCGATATCTCGTGCTCGGCGGATCTTCCGCCGAAGAGGACGGCGACGCGGATTTTCTTTTTCATCAAGCGGACTAGCTTTGCTTGGCGCCCGCGGACTGTTCGAGGACTTTGACGACCTTGCCAGGATATTTCCCGGCCTCGAACTTGAGGACGAAATACTTCGCGTGCACCGGATCGCCCTTGCTGTCGAAGCTGATATCGCCGGTTATGCCTTTGAAGTCCTTGATCTTTCGCACAGCGGTCGAGACCTGCTGGCGCGTCGGTTTTTTGCCGCCGAGCTCCTGGATCGCGTTCTCGATCGCCTTGAGCCCGACGGATGCGGCGTCGTAGCCGTAGATGCCGAACGACTGCACGTCCTTGCCGAAGCGCTGCTTGAACTTGGCGGCGAACGCGGCCGACTCGGCGTTGTAGCCGACCGGCGCGGCGACCGTCGTGTAATAGGCGCCCGTGATGCGCTTGCCGGCGATCTTCACGATCTCGGGGTCGTCGAGGCCGTCGGGACCCATGAAAGCCGATTTGACGCCTTTCTCGCGCAGCTGTCTCAGCAGCAGTCCGCCCTGGTTGAAGATGCCCCCGAAGTAGATGAGGTCGGGATTTTTCGCCTTGAGCGGAATGATCAGCGGGCCGAAGTTGGTCTTCTCTTCCGTTCCCTCGAAGCCGAGCACCTGCATGCCGAGCTTCTTCGCCTGGTCGCGGAAGTTGGTCGAAACGCCCTGCCCGTACGGCGTCTTGTCCTGGATGATGTAGACGGATTTGAGCTTCAAGTCCTCCGCGGCGAACTTCGCGCCGAGCGGCCCCTGGATGTCGTCGCGGCCGCAGACGCGGTTGACGTTGGGATAGCCGCGGTCGGTAATCTCCGTCGCCGTGTTCGCCGGCGAGATCATCGCGAGCATCGAATCTTTGTAAACGTCGGAGGAGGGGAGCGCGACGCCGGAGTTGAAGTGGCCGACGACCAGCAAGACGTCGGGATCGGAGGCGAGATTGCGCGCGTTGGCGACGCCGACCTCGGGCTTCGCCTGATCGTCGTAGGGCACCAGGACGAGATCGTAGCCGAGCGCCTTGAAGCGCTTGACCGCCTCTTCCACCGCGAGCTGCGCCCCGAGCTTGATCGGCTCGCCGAGTGCGGCCTGCTCGCCCGAGAGCGGCGTCTGGGTCGCGACCTTGATGCGCCCTTTTTGCGCCCGGACAGCGGGCGGAGTCAGGGCGGAAGCGGCAAAAATGGTAAAGCTTAGAACTAAAAGGAAAACCAGTTGCGGGATTGCGAAACGAATTCTCTCCATGCGGAGATTTTTACGCGAACCGCACCCGCGAGTCAACGTAAAATCTTACGGCGCGATCAGCTGATCGAGCGCGAGCCAGCCGCCGCCGTCGAGAATCAACGCGACGGCCATCGCGAGATACGCGAGGTTCGCCTCGAAGCCGTGCCCTTTGCCGGGCTCCATCTCCCAATTGATGAAAAAGCCGTTCTTCGCGTGCACCGTGGCGATCGCACCGATCATAACGACGGCGATCGCAAGCGCCGCGGGCCGCGTGAGCAGGCCGACGACGAGCCCGAGGCCGCCGAGGAATTCGAAAAAGCACACCATGTATGCGATCGGCGTCGGCAGGCCCTGTGATTTCATGAATCCGATGGTTCCCTTGAGGCCGTGGCCGCCGAACCAGCCGAGCACTTTTTGCGCGCCGTGCGCGAAGAAAATAATCCCCAGCACGACGCGCAGGATAAACAGCGAGAGAACAGGGTCGGTGGAGAAGAGCAGGTCCATGGCAGATTCCTTTCGACAATCGGAGCCTTCGACAGTCACGGCGAACGGATAGAAAAAAACTCCGTTCGTGCTGAGCCCGTCGAAGCACTCTTCGGTTTTGTCAGCTCGATTAGGGAATTCGCGGCTTCTGGTCTCCTTCACGCAAGGTCGAATAATAAGAGCTCGGCTTCCTCCGTCGCTTTCGCTTCCACAATCTCTTCGTCGCTCACCGCCGCGCCGTCGCCTTCGGCGAGCGCCGCGCCGTTCAACGTCGCGCTACCGATTGCGACCTGCACCCAGGCGTGCCGACCGGGCTTCACACGGTACGTCGCCTGTTGCCCGGGCGAGAGGCGCGCCGCTGCGACTTCGACGTCCTGATGGATTTTGACCGCGCCGTCGCGAGGCTCTTTCGCGGCGATCGTCAGCCATCGGCCGCGGTTTTTGTCGAGGTCGAAAGAGCGCTGCTCGTATTCGGGCTCCAACCCGTACGTTTCGGGAAGAATCCAGATTTGCAGGAAGCGCACCCGGTCGCTCTTCGACGGATTGTATTCGCTGTGGCTGATGCCGGTGCCGGCGCTCATGCGCTGCGCCTCGCCGGGGCGGATGACGGTGCTCGTGCCGGTGCTGTCCTTGTGCGCGATCGCGCCGTCGAGCACGTAGGTGACGATTTCCATGTCGCGGTGCGAATGCGTCGCGAATCCCTCGCCGGGCTCGACGCGGTCGTCGTTGATGACGCGGAGCGCGCGGAAGCCCATGTAGCGCGGGTCGCGATACTCGCCGAACGAAAACGTGTGCCGGCTGTCGAGCCAATCGAAGCGCGTGCGCCCGCGCTCGCCGGCGCGGCGGATAGTGATCATCGTGTCTCCTTTAGTTGCGGCTTTCGCCGTGCTTTACGAACGTGCCTTTGCCGAATTCATCGAAGGCGGTCTCGAGCTCCTTTTGGGTATTCATCACCACCGGGCCGTACCAGGCGATCGGCTCGCGCAGCGGCTTGCCGGCGACGAGGAGGAAGCGAACGGGTTTTTTATCAGCGCTCGCTTCAATCGCGTCGCCGGAGCCGTAGAGCAGGAGCGAGCCTTCGCCGTAGCGCTCCGGCGCTTCGCGTGCGAGGCTCTCGCGCGGCTCGAAATAGCCTTCGCCGTCGATCGCGTAGACGAACGCGTTGTGGTTCGCCGGGACCGGCTGGACGAACGATTTTCCGGCCGGCAGCGTCACGTCGAGAAACAGCGGATCGGTGACGATCTCGCGCACGGGGCCGCGCGCGCCCGCCGCCTCGCCGGCGATCACGCGCACGGTGGCGCCGTCCGGCGTCTTCACGACCGGAATCTGACTCTGCTTCACTTCCTGATAGCGCGGGTCCATCATCTTGCTGCGCGCGGGGAGGTTGGACCAGAGCTGGAAGCCCCACATCTCGCCCTTGGCGTCGCCCTTCGGCATCTCCTGATGGATGATGCCGCTGCCGGCGGTCATCCATTGAACATCGCCGGCGGAGATCAAACCGCGGTTGCCCATGCTGTCGCCGTGCTCCACCTCGCCGTCGAGGATATAGGTGATCGTCTCGATGCCGCGGTGCGGGTGCCACGGGAAGCCCTTGCGATAATCGTCGGGGTTCTCGGAATGGAACGCGTCGAGCAGCAGAAACGGGTCGAGCCGCGGCGTCTCGTTAAAACCGAACGCCCGCTTCAGGCGCACGCCGGCGCCTTCCCGCGTCGGCTGGCTCTTCCAGGCCTGGCGGATTCTCCGAATGTTATCTTCTGCGATCGAGATTTTATCCGTCATCGTAAACTCCTTCTCGCGGCGCAAGACCGCGATTGAGAGTTAAAGGTAGGAATGATAGTTCGGATTGTAAAGTACGCACGCAAAAGTGCGTGCTTACCTTCAGGTGAGTACCAGAAGCAAAAAAGCGGTCGGCTGCCCGGCGGAATTCGCCGTCGATGCGATCCGGGGACGGTGGAAGCTCATGATCCTGCGCGAGCTGTGCGACGGCACCGTGCGCTTCGGCGAGCTGCGGCGCGCGCTCAAGGGCATCTCGGAAAAAGTGTTGGCGCAGCATCTGCGCGAACTCGAGCGCGACGGCATCTTAGCGCGCGTCGCCTACGATCAGAGCCCGCCGCGAGTCGAATACTCTCTCACAGCCGCCGGCAAGGCGCTGAAGCCGATCATCGAGGCGCTGCACGCGTGGGGCCTCGCGCACGCGGCGAAACAAAAACAGCGCAACGGCGCGGCCGCCGTCAATTAGCTAAGCGATCGCACCCGGCCTATGTTCATCGCGCACTACCGCCGGCGTTCGCCGGCTGGAATGGACTGTCCGGCGGCCGGCCGGCCGATTCGAATATATATTGAAGCACCGGTTTCCACACGCGCGGATCGCTGTCGATGTTCCGATGCTGCGCGCAAGGGCCGTTGAACGGTCCCCACGGATCGGGGACCGCGATATTGTCGATGCGAGTCGCGGCCGGGTCCTCCGCCTCAAGCTTATCCCGGCCCGGACAGATCGCAAAGGTCGTCGGCACGTAAAAGTTGAACGCCCTGACAACGTTACGCGGGACGATGCGGTAGGCGAGAAAGCCTTCCATCTCGGCGATCATTTGAATGGGAATGCCCGCGTCGCGCAGCGCGACCGCCGCGTCGGCGACGACCGCGCCGCCCTGGCTGTGGCCGACGAGATACAGCTTATCTCCCGGCGCGTACAGATAGCGCGCGACCTCGGCGACGACATCGCTGTCGCCCTTGATCATCAACGTGATGCTGTCGGGAAAACGGCGCGCGATCTCCAGCGCGAGCACGTGCATGAGCGAATCGTGGTACGCGACGCGGCCGAGATCTTCTTCGCCGCTAAGCTTCTGATACGGCGGCCAGTCTTTCGGAATGAAATAGCGCGCGCCTTCCCAGGTCGGGACCTGGCCGCCGTAGACGCCGATATAAACGATGCGGCCTCGGTGGGCGACGCCCTTTTCCACGCCAAGAAATGAAAGATCTTCGGGACGACTGAGCTTTTTCGTGGCCGGCGGCGGCCCCGGCTCGCTCGGCGCGGACGGGTGTGTGAGGGAGCAGGCGGAGAGCGCCGCAAGGCATACAAAAACAACCGATGCGCTCAGCGCCCGCACGTCAGGGAATTTGTAGCAGGGAAAGCGCCGACGGTAAACCCGCGGGCGGGCCGCGCCTTAGCGCGGCTCGCCGAAGCTGCGGGATTCTGCCGGCGCGACCCGAAGCTCCAGCTTCTCGGTGCGCCGGATCACGGTTAAAGGCGTTTCCACGCCGATCGCCTGATCGGTGAGCAGCCGGTGCAGGTCGTCGATGGCGGCGACGGGCGCGCCGCCGTACGCGACGATCACGTCGCCCACTTCCAGCCCCGCTTTTTGCGCCGGGCTGCCGGGCTCGACCGTCGCGACGAGAACGCCGCCGTCGACCGGCAGATTGAAAAAGCGCACGATGCGCCGGTGGAGCGGCGCGTTCTGCCCCGCGACGCCGATATAGCCGCGGCGGATCTTGCCGTCGCGGATCAGGCGGCCGGCGACGAACTTCGCCGTGTTGACCGCGATCGCGAAGCAGATGCCCTGCGCGGGCAGGATGATCGCCGTATTGACGCCGATGACCTCGCCGCGCGAGTTGACGAGCGGGCCGCCGGAGTTGCCGGGATTGAGCGCCGCGTCGGTCTGGATCACGTTGTCGATCAGCCGGCCGGAGTTCGAGCGCAGCGAGCGGCCGAGCGCGCTGACGACGCCGGCGGTCACAGTGCATTGAAAGCCGTACGGGTTGCCGATGGCGATCGCGAGCTGCCCCACGCGGATCGATTGCGAGTCGCCGAGCGCGACCGGCGTGAGCCCCGGCGCGTCGACGCGGACGACGGCGAGGTCAGAGTCGGGGTCGCTGCCGATGAGGCGCGCCTCGGCGCGCCGTCCGTCGGAGAGCGCGGCTTCGATCCGGCTCGCCCCGTGGACCACGTGGCTGTTGGTCAGGATAAAACCGTCGGGCGTGAAGATGAATCCCGATCCGCTGCCAGCCAGGTCCGGCCGCCGCCCGGCTCCCGATTTACCGCCGTGCCGAATCTCGATCTTGACGACGGAAGGGCTGACTTTATCCGCCGCCGCGACGACGGCGTTCGAGTACGCGTCCAGCAGCTCGGCGTCGGACGCCGGCGCCGGCCGGGTATCCTCCGCGAAAGTGCCTGTAGATATTAATTTAAGCGCTGGTTTCATTGATCCTCCAATTTTGGGGATCGAAATTTAAGCATTGCAACGCTGTTTGTAAAGCCCGTGAGTTGTAAACGCCGAAAACGTTGGGTAAGCCGGAGAAGGAGAACAGCATGAAGACTAAAGCTTACGCGGCGCTGACTGCGACGAGCGCGCTGGCGCCCTATACGATCGAGCGGCGCGAGCCCGGCCGGCGCGATGTGCTGATCGATATCGTTTATTGCGGCGTCTGCCACTCGGACATTCACCAGGCGCGCGGCGAATGGCCCAACTCGATATTTCCAATGGTCCCCGGCCACGAGATCGTGGGCCGCGTCGCCGCCGTCGGCGGGGAGGTGAAAAAATATCGCGCCGGCGACACCGTAGGCGTCGGCTGTCTCGTCGATTCGTGCCGCGAATGCGAGCCGTGCAGGGCCGGCGACGAGCAATACTGCGAGCGCGGCTGGAGCCTCACTTACAACGGCTACGAGCAGGACAAAAAGACGCCGACTTACGGCGGCTATTCGACGCGCATCGTCGTGAACGAAGACTTCGTCGTCAAGATTCCCGACCGTATGCCGCTCGACCGCGCGGCGCCGCTGCTGTGCGCCGGCATCACGACCTATTCGCCGCTGCGCCACTGGAAGGTTGGGCCCGGGCAGGAAGTCGGCATCATCGGGCTCGGCGGGCTCGGGCACATGGGCGTCAAGCTCGCCAAGGCGATGGGCGCGAAGGTCTCGGTGCTGAGCCACTCGCCCGGGAAACGCGAGGATGCGCTGCGCCTCGGCGCGGACGATTTCATCGCGACGCGCGATCCCAAGGTCTTCGACCAAAACGCGCGCCGCTTTCACTTACTCCTCGATACGGTCTCGGCGGCGCACGACTACAACGCCTATTTGAATCTGCTGCGCCGCGACGCGACGATGGTGCTCGTCGGACTGCCCGCGCCGTCGCCGCTCGACGCGACGCCGCTCGTCTTCGAGCGCCGGCGCATCGCCGGCTCGGCGATCGGCGGGCTCCGCGAGACGCAGGAGATGCTCGATTTCTGCGCCACGCGCGGCGTGGTCGCCGACATCGAGACGATCGCGATCCAGCAGATTAACGAAGCCTACGAGCGCATGATCAAAAACGACGTGCGCTACCGGTTCGTGATCGACAATGCGAGTTTGGCCGGCACATAATACGCCGGCATTTCGCGCACCCGCGGTCCGTTGACTCTTGCCGGTCCGCGGCGCAGACTTTATCGGATGATCGTGAGCGTCGGGGTGGATTTGATCGAGGTGCCGCGGATTCGGCGCGCGCTGGAGGATGAGACGATCGGCAAGCGCTTTCGCGATCGTGTCTATACGGAAAGCGAGATTCGCTACTGCGAGAGCAAGGGGGTAGGCAAGTACCAGAGCTACGCCGGCCGCTTCGCGGCGAAGGAAGCGACGATGAAAGCGCTCGGCACCGGGTGGGGCGCAAAAGTCGGATGGGCGAATATCGAGGTGACGCGCGCGCGCGGCGGCAAGCCCGAGATCGCGCTGCACGGCCATACGGCCGATTTCGCGCGTGAGCTCGGTATCCGCCGCTTGCTCGTTTCGATCACGCACACCGACGCGAACGCGCTCGCTTACGTGATCGCGCAGGACGACTGAGACTCGCGCGTTTTTTCGCGCGCGCGCTTGGCCGGCAGGAGAAAAATCGCGGCGAGCGCCCAGATGCCGAAGCAGAGGCCCGCCGCCGTCCACAGACTGCGACTGCGCCCGCTCGAGCCGGCGATCATGCCGCAAAGAATGGCGTCGAGGATATGCACGAGGACCGCGGTGCGCAGGAGCGTTGTCGCATCGAGGTCCGGCGAAATAAAATAAAGTCCCGTGAGATAACCGAGAAACGTATGAAGGCTCATCGGCCCTTGAGCTTCCTGTATCCGCTTACTATACTCAGCCTCCCCGTAAATAGAAAGCGTGGCCATGGCCGTCAAAACGATTCGCTGGGACAATCATAATCATGTCGTCATGCTCGATCAGCGGCTGCTGCCGACGAAGGAGATTTATCGCGTCTACCGCGACTACGAAGCCGTCGCGCAGGCGATCCGCGACATGGTCGTGCGCGGCGCTCCGGCGATCGGCGTCGCGGCCGCGATGGGCGTCGCACTCGGCGCCGTGGGCGTCAAGGACAAAAATTTCGACCGCGAGGTCGAGCGGATTTTTCGCACGATGGCGAAAACCCGGCCGACGGCCGTCAACCTATTCTGGGCGCTCGAGCGCATGCGCCGCGTCTACGCCGAGAAGCGCAGTCAGGGCATCGAGACGGTGAAGCAGATGCTCAAGAACGAAGCGCTGAAGATTTATCACGAGGATATCGCGGCCAACCGGCAGCTCGGCAAGCACGGCGCGAAGCTGCTCGGCGCCTCGACGCACATCATGACGCACTGCAACGCCGGAGCGCTCGCGACGGCCGGATACGGAACCGCGCTCGGGGTTATCCGCGCCATGAAAGAGACCGGCAAAAACGTGGAAGTGCTCGCCAACGAGACGCGGCCGTTTCTGCAGGGCGCGCGGCTGACCGCCTGGGAGCTCAAGAAAGACAAGATCCCCGTCACGATCGTCACCGACGGCATGGCCGGCTATCTGATGCAGAAGGGCAAGGTCGACGCGGTGGTGGTCGGGGCCGACCGCATCGCGGCCAACGGCGACGTCGCCAACAAGATCGGCACGTACCTCATCGCCGTGCTGGCGAAGCGGCACAATATACCATTCTACGTCGCCGCGCCGACCTCGACGATCGACCCCAAATGCTCCTCGGGCGCCGAGATTCCGATCGAGCAGCGCGACCCGCGCGAGGTATCGCATATTTTCGGCCGCGCGATCACTCCGCGCGGCGTCCAGGTATTGAATCCGGCATTCGACGTCACCGACCACGACTTGGTGTCGGCGATCATCACGGAGAAAGGCGTCATCACGCCGCCGTTCTCCCAAAATATTCGCGCTTATGTCCCGCACGCGTAGCACAGACGAGCTCGAGGCGTACTTCCACAACGCCGCCAAGCCGCGCTCCGCGTGGCGCGTCGGCACGGAGTACGAAAAAGTCGGCATCCGCCGCGACACAGGGAAGGCGATTCCCTATTCGGGCCCGGCCGGCGTCGAGGCGATCCTCCGGAGACTCGTAGAGGAATACAACTGGGAGCCGGCCGAGGAAGACGGCCACATCATCGCGCTCGTCCGCGGCCCGGCGCAAATTCACCTCGAGCCCGGCGGCCAGATCGAGCTCTCCGGCGAGCCGTGCCAGAACATTCACTGCGCGTACGGCGAGTTTACCCAGCACATCCGCGAGCTGCTCGAAATCTCGACGCGCATGGGCGTCGTATATCTCGGCCTCGGCATCCAGCCGTTCAGCCGGCTCGACGAGATCGAGTGGGTGCCGAAGAAACGGTATCGCATCATGGGACCGTACATGCCGAAGGTCGGCACGCTCGGCCAGCGCATGATGAAGCAGACCGCGACGGTGCAGGCGAATATCGACTTCAGCAGCGAGAAGGACGCGATGGCGAAGTTTCGCACCGCGATGGGCATCGCGCCGCTTTTGACCGCGATCTTCGCCAACTCGCCGATCGTCGAGGGCCAGATCACCGGCTACAAGAGCTTTCGCGGGCACATCTGGACCGACACCGACAAAGCGCGCGCGGGGATGCTGCGCTTCGCGTTCGATCCCGCGGTTTCGTTCGCGCACTACGTCGAGTACGCGCTCGACGTGCCGATGTACTTCATCAAGCGCGGCGCCGATTATATCGACTTCACCGGCATGACGTTCCGCGAATATTGGAACCACGGCCACAACGGCCACGAGGCGACGATCGAGGATTGGGACCTTCACCTCACCACGCTGTTCCCCGAAGTGAGGATAAAAAAGTATATGGAGGCGCGCTCGGCGGACAGCCAGCCGCCCGAGCTGATGCCGGCGCTGCCGGCGCTGATCAAGGGGTTTCTCTACGACGCCGATTGTCTCGACGGCGCGTGGGATCTCGTGAAGGGCTGGACGTGGGACGAGCGCATGGAATTCTACCACGATTCGCACCGCTACGCGCTCGCGGCGCGCGCGCGCCGATTTTCGGCCGCCGACCTGGCGCGGGAATTGATCGCGATCGCGTGGGAGGGGCTCAAGCGCCAGGCCGCGCTCAACGACGCCGGCGAGGACGAGACGATTTACTTAAGGCCGCTGCGCGGTCTGGTCGAGCGGGGAAAATGTCCGGCCGATCTCGTGCTCGAAAAGTGGGAAGGCGAGCTCCATCACGATGTCAAGAAGCTGATCGACTACAGCGCCTACCGGCTGCCCTGAATCTCCCCGACGATTTTTCGATTCGCTCCGCTGAGAATCTCTTTCAATTCTTCTTCGCTCGCGGCGTAAAAGCGGGTGAGCGTGCGCTTCTTGAGCTTACGGATGCGGCGGCAGCTTTCCGCGATGCGCAGCCTCAGATCCGAGTCGCGCTCGCTCTCGTGGGAGAGAAAATCGAGCGCCGCCGCGGCGCGCTCCGTATCGTGACAGAACAGCAGCGTGTCGACGCCGGCGGCGACCGCCAGCCGCGCCGATTCGTCGGCGGAATACGTCGACGCGACCGCTTGCATCTCGAGGTCGTCGCTGAAGACGACGCCGTCGTAACGGAGCCCGCCGCGCAGGAGCTCGCCGACGATCCGCGGCGACAGCGTCGCCGGATACTGCCGGTCGAGTGCAGGGTAGAGGACGTGCGCCGTCATCACCGCCTCGACGCGTTTGCCGCAGGCGTAGACGAACGGCGGCAGCTCGGTCGCTTCGAGGTCTTCGATATCCTTGGTGACGACCGGCAGCTCGAGGTGCGAATCCGCGTCGGTGCCGCCGTGGCCGGGAAAATGCTTGACGCAAGGAATCACGCCGCCTTCGCGCAGGCCGCGTGCGAATTCCCAGCCGAGCCGGATGACTTCTTCCGGATCGCCGCTGAAGGCGCGATCGCCGATGACGGGGTTGTTGGGATTAGAAGCAACGTCGAAGACCGGCGCAAAATCGAGATTGATACCGACCGCCTTGAGCTCGCTCGCCATCGCCAGGCCGACGCGATAGGCGGTGTCGGCGTTGCCCTTTCGTCCGAGCGCCGCCGCGGGCGGAAAGTGCGTGAACGGCGGCGGCAGCCGGTGCACGCGGCCGCCTTCCTCGTCGATCGCGATGAACGGCGGCAGCTCGCGCTTGGTCTCCCAGAGCGAGCGGCAGAGCGCGAGAATCTGCTGCGGCTCTTTGACGTTGTGGGCGAAGAGGATGAAGCCGCCGAATGGATAATTCTTCAGCAGGGCCTTTTCCTCGGCCGTGAGCGCCTCGCCGGCGACGCCGATCATGATCATCTGCCCGATGATTTCGCGGGCGGTCGCCGTCATGCGTTGTATCCGCGCGCCCGCGCGAGCACGCTGTGGTGGCGCCCGTAAAAGAAATAAATTACCAGGCCGATTCCGAGCCAGACGAAAAGCCGCAGCCAGTTTTCCGCCGGCAGCGAGAACATCAGAATGAGGCAGAGCGCGATGCCGAGGAGCGGCACCAGCGGCACGAGCGGGCAGCGAAAGGGCCGCGGAGCATCGGGCTGCTTTCTGCGCATGATGAGCACGGCGGCGCAGACGATCGCGAAAGCGAGCAGCGTGCCGATATTGACCAGCTCCGCGAGGACGCGGAGCGGGATCAGAGCGGCGCAGAGGCCGACGACGATGCCGGTCAAGACAGTCGATTTATAAGGCGTGCGGAAGCGCGGGTGCACGGCGCCGAATATCTGCGGCGGCACGAGCCCGTCGCGCGCCATCGCAAGGAAGATGCGCGGCTGGCTCAGCATGAGAACCAGCAGCACGGACGTGATGCCGGCGAGCGCGCCGAGCGAGATCAGGAATTGCGCCCACGGGAGGCCCACCTGCCGGAACGCGTCGGAGACCGGCGCGTCGATGTTGATCTTGTCGGACGGCACCATGCCGGTCAGCACGGCCGAGACGCCGACATAGAGCACCGTGCATATAAGGAGCGACGCGATGATGCCGATCGGCACATCGCGCTGCGGGTGGCGCGCCTCCTCGGCGTGCGTCGAGACCGAGTCGAAGCCGATGTATGCGAAGAAGATCATCGCCGCGCCGGCGAGCACGCCGAGCGGCTCGCCGCCCGCGCCGCTTTGTCCGAAGAGCGTATGGCCGAAAAACGAGACGCCGGTATAGCCGAAAGGCGCGAACGGCGTCCAGTTTTTCGGATCGATGTAGAAAGCGCCGACGGCGATCACGAACAGCACGATGGCGACTTTGAGAGCGACGATCAGCGAGTTGAGCGTCGCGCTCTCGCGAATCCCGATGACGAGGATGACGGTGACGAGCGCCGCGATGACGAGCGATGGGAAATCCATCGCCGTGCCGGTAGAGACGAACGCACCGCTGCTCGGCTGGAAATCGAAGGGAGAATTCGTCAGCGCGTGCGGCAGCTTCAGGCCGAAGATGCCGATGAAATCCTGAAAATAATGCGACCAGCCGTGCGCCACGGTCGCAGCGGCGATCGTGTATTCCAGAACCAGATCCCAGCCGATGATCCAGGCGAACAGCTCGCCCAGCGTCGCGTAGGCGTAGGTATAGGCCGAGCCTGCCACCGGCACCATCGAGGCGAACTCCGCATAGCACAGCGCGGCCAGAACGCAGGCGGCGCCGGCGATCACGAACGACAGCGTGAGCGCCGGGCCCGCCTTGTCGTGCGCGGCGATTCCCGTCAGGACGAAAATGCCCGTGCCGATGATGCAGCCGACGCCGAGGCTCGTGAGCTCGATCGGGCCGAGCACGCGGCGCAGGCGATTTTCTCCCGCCATCTCCTCCAGCAGCAGCGAAAGAGGCTTGGTGGCGAAGAGCCGGTTCATTATGCGCCATTCAGTAGCGCAAGCGCGCGGCGTTGTCTAGCAAATTTGGTGGACATCGCCCGTGTCTTTATTGTACGTTTCCAGCTTGGGATGGCGGCCAAGAAGTACATCGTCGTCGAGGGGCCGATCGGAGTCGGAAAATCGAGCCTCGCGAAGCTGCTCGCCGCCGAATTCCAGGCCCGGACGCTCTTCGAGAGCGTCGAAGACAATCCGTTTCTGGCCAAGTTCTACCAGGACCGCGAGACTTACGCTTTTCAGAACCAGCTATTTTTTCTCCTCAACCGCTACCGCCAGCAGCACGATCTCGTCCAGCAGGACCTCTTCTCGCAGGCGACCGTCTCGGATTACCTCTTTGCCAAGGACAAGATATTCGCGTCGCTGACGCTCAACGCCGACGAGCTCGCGCTCTATCAGCAGATTTACCAGTTACTCGACATCCGGCTGCCGAAGCCCGACCTCGTCGTCTACCTGCAGGCGCGGCCCGATATCCTTTACAAACGGCTCAAAAAGAGAGATAAATCCTACGAACGCAGCGTGACCCTGGAATACCTCACCGAGGTGGCTCAGGCGTACAGCCAGTTCTTTTTCCACTACGACGAGAGCCCGCTTCTGGTGGTGAACACATCCGAGATCGATTTCGTTGCGAGCAGCCGGGATCTGGCTGACTTGGTACGCGAAATCAACAACATGGGTTCCGGCACGCAGCACTACATACCGCTTGGATCCAGGTAACTGGACCGAGACGGAGCCAGGAAAAAACGGCGATCGCGGCGGGGAGGCTTTGGCTTGCCCGGCCCGGATTCGCCGGTCGAATGGCCTTCCGCCCGGTCGGAAGGCTTTTTTATTTTAGGGGGACGCGATGGCGCAAAAGGTTACCGTGCCGGAGATCATCAAGATGAAGCGCGCGGGTCACAAGATCACCGCGCTCACCGCCTACGATTATTCGTTCGCGCGCATCCTCGACGACGCCGGCATCGATATCCTGCTCGTCGGCGACTCGCTCGGCTCGGTCGTTCAGGGCCAGGCGACCACGCTGCCCGTGACGCTGGAGGAGATGCTCTACCACACGCGAATCGCCGCGCGCGGGCGGGCGCGGGCGCTGCTCGTCGGCGACATGCCGTTTCTCTCCTATCAAGTGAACATCGAAGAGGCGAAGCGCAACGCCGGCAGGTTTCTCAGCGAGGCGGGCGCGGAGGCCGTGAAGCTCGAAGGCGGCGTCGAGATGCAGGCGACGATCAGGGCGATCGTCGACATAGGCATTCCCGTGATGGGCCACGTCGGCCTCACGCCGCAGTCGCTCCACCGCTTTGGCGGCTACAAAGTGCAAGGCAAAGACAAAAAGGCGGGAGAGCGCATCGTGCGCGACGCGCTCGCGGTCGAGGAGGGCGGTGCGTTCGCGGTCATCCTCGAAGGCATTCCGGTCGATCTCGCGCGCGAGATCACGCGCCGCCTCACGATACCGACAATCGGCATCGGCGCGGGCGTCGAGTGCGACGGGCAGGTGCTGGTCGTGCACGACATGCTCGGGCTCTTCGACATGTACCAGCCCAAGTTCGTCAAGCGTTACGCCGATCTTAAGGGCATCATGACCGACGCGGTCAAGCGCTACATCGCCGAGGTAAAGGACGGCAGCTTTCCGGACGAGGAGCATTCGTTTCACTAAATAGACAGCGGTCAGCTTTCAGCTGAGATGCTCCGGAATTTTAGCTGACTCCTGATCGCTGACTGCTGAAAGCCATGCGCATCATCGAGAAGGTCAAGGAGATGCAGGTCTGGTCCGACGCCGCGCGCCGCGCGGGAAGGCGCATCGCCTTCGTGCCGACGATGGGCGCGCTGCACGACGGGCACCTGGCGCTCGTGCGCGCCGCGAAAAAGCTCGGCGAGCGCGTGGTCGTCTCGATCTTCGTCAATCCGGCGCAGTTCGCGCCGGACGAGGACTTCGCCGCCTACCCGCGCGATTTCGCGCGCGACCGCGCGCTGCTGGAAAACGAAAACGTCGACGCGCTGTTTTATCCGTCGGCCGCCGAGGTCTATCCCGACGGCTGCCAGACGCACATCGACGTCGAGCGCCTCGCGCCGCTGCTCGAAGGCGAATTCCGTCCCGGCCATTTTCGCGGCGTGGCGACGGTGGTCGCCAAGCTCTTCAACATGGTCCGCCCGCACACGGCGGTCTTCGGCGAGAAGGATTATCAGCAGCTTCAGGTGATTCGCCGTATGACAAAGGATTTGAATTTCGATATCGAGATCGTCGGTCATCCCACGGTGCGCGACGCCGACGGCCTCGCGCTCAGCTCGCGCAACGCTTATCTCAGCGCGCGCGAGCGCCAGGCGGCGCCGTCGCTATTCCGTGCGCTGAAGCGCGCGGAAGCATTGGTCGCTCAGGGCGAGCGCTGCGCCGGCCGCGTCGCCGCCGCCGCGCGCGCTGAGATCGAGGGTGAGCCGCTCGCGGAGATCGAATACCTCCGCATCTGCGACCCCGAGACGCTTGCGGAGATCCCGCGCATCGAGCACGCGGCGCTGCTCGCGCTTGCCGTACGCGTCGGACCCGCCCGTTTGATTGACAACGCGATGCTGAAGACGTAGTGAAGGTAAGCTTTTCCATTCAAATTACGCGCCGATCTTGATGCAAAAATTCAAGGAACGCCTCCGCCGTTACTTCTTCGCCGGTCTCCTCGTGGTGCTCCCGCTCGTCATCACGGTCTGGCTGCTCGGCTGGATCGTTCGCGTGATGGACGGCTTTCTCGACGTGCTTCCCGAAATGGCCCGGCCGAGGACCTACCTGCCGATCCCGGGCCTCAGCGCGATCATCACGCTGTCGTTGGTCGTCTTCCTCGGTTTTCTCGCGACCAGAGCCGTGACGCGCCGTGCGCTGGCCGCGTGGGACGGTTTTCTGATTCGCATCCCGGTCTTCCGCGGGGTCTACAGCGCCGTGCACAAACTCGTCGAGCATATCTTCAGCCAGGAGAACGGCACGCGCCGCGTCGTGCTCGTCCAATTTCCGCGTGAGGGCATTTTCACCGTCGGCTTCGCGACCGGGTACGCGGCGGGCGAGCTCAGACGCTTCTCCGAAGACCGCCTCGTGAACGTCTTCGTGCCGACGACGCCTAACCCGACCGCCGGTTTTTATCTCCTCGTCCCCGAGCGCGACGTCATAACGCTCCAGATGACGCCGGAAGAGGCGTTCAAGCTGATCGTCTCCGGCGGCATGATCAGCCCCGCCGAAAACAAGCCAACGCTCGTCGCGTCGAAGTAAAGGCGGCTGTAACACACATGGATAAATTTTTTTTCCACCGCGGTTTTCTGCTCGCTGCGATTTTGCTCGTGCATGCCGCGGCGGCGTGGGGACAGGCGCTCGAGAAAATCGTCTTTTCGATTCCGAGCCGCAGCATCGCGTCGATCGATCTCTATATCGCGAAAGAGAAAGGATTTTTTCGCGAGGAAGGTCTCGAGGTCGACCTGGTCCAGATCCGCGGCAACGTGGCCATGGCAGCGGCTTTGAGCGGGCAGGTACAGGCGAGCAACGGCGTCGGCACCGTGATCCGGGCAATGGAGCGCACCGATCTGCCGCTCAAAACTCTTACCGTGAGTCTAAAGCGCAACCTCTTTTGGCTGGTCGCCCGGCCGAACATCAAGTCGATCGCCGCTCTGAAAAATTCCCGGCTCGGCACGACGACGCTGGGCGGCTCGCAGCACACGGCGGCGGCGCGCCTGCTGCGCAAGGGCGGATTGGACCCGGAGAAGGACGTTACCGTGATCGTCGGCGGCGACGTGCCCGCGCAGCTGCAAAGCCTGGTCGCCGGAGCGATCGACGCCGCCGCGCTGTCGCCGCCGACGGTCATTCTTGCGCGCGACAAATACCACATGACGGTCCTGGGCTCGGCGCTGGAAGACGTGAACCTGCAGAACGGCACGGCGGTGACGGACAAGCTTCTGGCCGAGCGCCGCGACCTGCTGCGGCGCATTCTACGCGCGCGGGCGAAAGCGGGGCGGTATTTTTTCGAAAACGAGCAGGGAACGAGCGAGATCCTGGCCAAATTCCAGCGCGTCGAATATCCCGTCGCGCTCGAGTCGTACCGAATTTCGAAAGCGGCGTTCACGACCCAGGGCATTCCTTCCGATAAAGAGGTCGATGAGTTTCTTAAGGCCGACGCGGAATTGCTGAAGCTGCCGAAGCCGGTCGCGGCCGCGAAGATTTTCGACTTCTCGCTCCAGCGCGAAGTGAATCACGAGTTGGGGATAAGATGATGGAGCAGGAGTCATGACATCGAGCCACGACGCCGATCAATTCGTTCAGGAGCACTATCGCAAAGTCGCCGCGCGCTGGCGCGCGCGCGTGACCGAGTCGCCGTTCATGCAGCAGCTGCGCGCCGGCAAACTGTCGCGGGAACAGCTCAGAATCTTTTTCCAGAACTGGGGCTCGTATACGATCGAGATCAACACCGTCGAGGCCGCGTCCTACCACAAGCACATCGCGTTTTTCCGCAAGCACAAAGAGTTGATGGCGCGCATGGCGGAAAAACTGGCCGACGAGCTGATCCACCCCAAGCCGCCGGGACACGTACACGTCGTGGTGGAGACTGCGAAGGCACTCGGCATCGGCGAGGACGAGATATTTCTCGCGCCGATGCTCGCCGAGTTCCGCGCCAAGCTCGATTTCAAGCGCTCGCTATTATGGGAAGGCACGATGGCCGAGTTCTACGCCGCCGGCGCCACCGAAGAGCAGACCGGCTACTGGTCCGCGGATTTTTTCAAGGCGCTGACGACGCACTACGGCCTCACGCGCGAGCAGGCGGTTTACTTCTCGACCCACGAGGAGGCGGACCTCAAAGAGCACGAGGGCGTGATGGGCCACGGCAGCTTTCGCCGCCTGGTGCTGAAAACGCTCATCGAAGACGGCATGGCGCAAGCGCGGCCGGGCTACACGCTGGAATACTGCGGCCTCACGGCCGTCGATCTGCACGGCGTCTGTCTGCAAGCCGCCTTCGACGCGCCGCGGCGCGGGTATTGAGCCGATAGTTTCGACTTTCTGGTTCCGAGTTTCGCGCAAGAACAAGACTCGACTCGCTCCCGACTCGAAACCCGAAACGAAAAAAGGCCGCTTTCGATGACCGAAAGCGGCCTTTAATTTCCAATCGCAGCGAGTCGAATCGCTACTTGGTTTTCTTCTCCGACGACTTCATGTCGGTCTTCGACTTGCCGGCGTCTTTGACCTCGACCTTGGTCGCGGTCATGTTGTAGTGAATCGTGACCTTAGAGCCTTTCTTCAAGTCGCCATCGATCTTGGTCGACTTGTCGCGGCCGATCTCCCATTTCTCGGTGCCTTTTTGCACCGTGATCACGTCGTCCGTCACGTTGAGAACGGGTCCGGTAACCTGGTAGTCCTTCGGGCCCGCCGCGGCGGCCGCCGACGCCAGGAACAGAGAAACCATCAACACGCCTAGCAACTTCATCATATATCCTCCTCCTCTTGGTTAATTGGTCTCGACCGAATTCCTAAAATGGGCTTAGCAGGCTTGCCGAGGGCTGACAAGGGGGCCTTGTTGTGGCGCATAGAGGGCTTATAAGGAACTTATTTGAAACGATATTTGACAAAAATTTCGCATTCGCATATTCCCGGAACAAAGAAGGAGGGACGAAGATGTTCGCCAAGCTCAAGCACGTCGCCATTGTGAGCGATCAGTACACGCTGCTCGGAAGATTTTATGAAGGCATGTTCGGCATGAAGCCGTCTCAGAACGCGAGGCCGTTCGGGGCGGTCGTCGTTCGGGACGGCTATGTCGGCATGAATATCAACCCGCGAAAAGGGAAGGCCGGCCGGCAGGCGGGGCTCGATCATTTCGGCTTCGAGGTCGAAGACATGGACACGGTCTACGATCGATTAAAAAAGGATTATCCATCGATCAAAGTCCTGAAGCGGCCGAGCACCCGGCCCTTCGCCGGCGTCAGCACGCACGATCCGGCGGGCAACGTCTTCGATCTTTCCCAAAGTAATATGGAAAACCGGGCCGACGCCTACGTCGAGGCGGACCGGGAGCAAAAACGTCACGTCAAACACCTCGCCTTGCGGGCCGTCGATCCGGCCGGGCTGGCGAAGTTCTACCGAAACGTCTTCGAGCTCGCCGAAATGGAGAAGCCCGCCGACGATCCCAATTTCTACCTGTCGGACGGCAAGGTCGTCTTCGTCATCATGCCGTGGGACATAACGGATTTTGCCGGCACCGGTATCGAAAGACCGGCGTTGGATCATATCGGCTTCAAGGTCGAAAGCGTGGCGGCGGTAAAAAGCGAGCTCGAAAAAGTGAAACGCGAACGGGCGGTGATGGCGCCGAATCCGACGGGCGCCGACGCGGGCCCCGAGGGCGAGGCGAGACTGAAACTGTTCGCCAAATGCCCGCTCGGCCAATTTCATATGGCCGACCCGGACGGCGTTTTGATCGACGTCACGGACCGGTGATCCGCGGGTCGTCTATGCAGTAAGCTGTAACCGGCCATCCTCACTCATTCCGCTCTTATGGAGGCGAGGATGTGGGCTATCGGGCAAAGGAGGCGCGCAATGAACGAAAAGAGAATTGAGCTAACTCCGGAATCGAGCGCTTTGGTCATCGTCGACATGCAGGCCGAAGGATGCGAGGGGCATGGCCCGACCGTCAAACCCACGATCGCGTCGATCCGCCGCCTGCTCGATCGATTCCGCAGCGCCGACGGCAAAGTCATTCACGTGCAATCGGTGCGATCCAAAGACCATCCCGAGTTTACCGTCTTCGGCCGGAAGTATGCCTTGCTCGAAAACACTCCCGCAGTGGATTTCGTCCCCGAGCTCGTGCCGCTGCCCGGCGAGCCCGTGGTGCAGAAGACTTCCCACGACTGCTTTTTCAAGACGTCGATGGATTCGGTTTTGGAAAAGTTCGACCTGCGGCCGTGCCGGGACACGATCGTGGTCACCGGAATCGGCTCGAACAACTGCGTGTATCACGCGGTCATCGGCTTTCACATCAGGAACTATTTCACCGTGGTGCCGGAGGATTGCATCCATGCCAAAAGCGCCGAAGGCCACGCCATGGCGCTCAGGCAATTCCGTTCGACGGCCTATAATTTCAACGTGACCGTCGCCAACTCCGAGGAGATTTTCTTTACGCAAAAAAGAAGAGCCGCCGAAGGCCTCCAGAGATAGTCGGGTAAGAGCGTTCTTTTTCTCCGAACATAGGAGAAGGCAATGCCGACAAGTCTCACCAAACTTTTCGCCGCGCTGTTTTTTGTCTTCGCTCTCTCGGCTGCGACGGCGGAAGCCCAGACGCTGAACGTTCCGTACGCCGCGCTCTCTCCCAACTATAGCCCGCTCTGGATCGCCCAGCAGGGCGGGTATTTCAAAAAATATCAGCTCGATGTCCAGCCGATTTACATCACGTCCGGCTCCGTCGTCCTGCCGGCGCTGCTTTCCGGGCAAGTGGAGATAGCGAACATGAGCGCTACCCCGGCGCTGACCGCCTGGAGCCGGGGCGCGGAGATCGTGGCGATCGGAGTCGTCACGAACCGCCTGCTGCACGGAATCATGACCGGCCCGAAGATTACCAAGCCGGAAGAGCTGAAGGGGAAAAAAATCGGCAGCGACCGCATCGGATCGCTGTCGGATCAAGCGCTGCGCGAAGCGCTGCGTCATCTCAACCTCATACCGGACAAAGACGTGACCATCATTCAATCGGGCGGACTGCCCGAGCGGCTCGGCGCGATGACGAGCGGCCTGGTCGACGGCGCCATCTTGACGGGAGACACCGCCTTTCAGGCGGAAAAATTGGGCTTCCATACCGTCATCAAGCTCAGCCAACTGCCGATCCGTTCTCCCAACGGCGCCATCATCGTCACCAAAGCGTACCTGCAAAGCAAAAGAGATATCGTCAAGCGTTTCATGAAAGGCTGGATCGAGGGGATCAAGACGGCGAAGACGGATCGGGGCTTTACGACGAAGGTGTTGCGCACGTACTTGAAAACCCAAGACGAAGAAATCTTGAACAAGACCTTCGATCTCTATAAAGACACCCTGGAGCGAAACCCCTCGCCCGATCCCAAGACAATCGAGTTCACTCTCAAACAATTATCCGCGACTCTCCCCCAGGCCGACAAACTCAAGCCCGAAAATTTTATCGACGCCAGCATCGTTGCCGAGCTCGAGGCTGAAGGCTTTATTAAAAAGCTTTACGAAAAATAACGCAGCAGAACGAGACAAGGAGAAGAGAATGGCCAAGGGACCGATCGTGTGGCTCGACATGGATCAGAAGGAACTCGACGACGCCTACGACCAGGCCGTCTACGCGGCGAACCGGGACGAGATCCGCAAGCGGCGCATGGCGGCATGCGAGCGGGCGCTGAAGCGACTCGGCCAGCCCGAGCGCGCCGCCTACGGGCCGACCGAGATCGAGAAGCTCGACATCTATAAAACCGACCGCGCGAATGCGCCGGTGCGCATTTTCATCCACGGCGGCGCGTGGAAAAACGGCCGCGCGAGCGAATCCTCCTACATGGCGGAGATGTATGCCGCTGCCGGCGCGCATTTCGTCGTCCCCGACTTTGCGGCCGTGACCGATGTCGGCGGAAATCTCATGGTGATGGCCGACCAGGTGCGCCGGGCGGTCGCCTGGGTATGTAAAAACGCGGCGAGCTTCGGCGGCGATCCCAACCGCATCTATCTCGCCGGACATTCGTCCGGCGCGCATCTCGGCGGCACCGTGACGATCACCGACTGGGAGAAAGAATTCGATTTGCCGCGCAACGTGCTCAAAGGCGCGATCCTCATCAGCGGCATGTTCGACCTCAAAGCGGTGCGGCTTTCCAAGCGCGGCCAGTACGTCAAATTCGACGACGAGAGCGAAGAGAAGCTCAGCACGCAGCGGCATCTCGACAAGCTCCATACGCCGCTCATCGTCGGGCACGGCACGCTCGAGACGCCGGAGTTCCAGCGCCAGACGCGCGAGTTCGCCGCCGCGGTCAAAGCCGCCGGCAAGCCGATCGAGTTCCTGCTCGGCAACGGCTACAACCATTTCGAGATGCAGGAGACGATGGCGAACCCGTTCGGCCTCTGCGGCTACAAGGCCCTGGAGCAGATGGGATTGACCCCGGGGCGGCTATTTTTGCGATGATCGGCGCTTCGCTGGATCGCCGGTCGAGCTTTCCCCGCCTTGCTTCGCGCCCGTCTCAGCCTTTAAGATCATCCTTCTTATGCCGCGCGCCGAAGATGAAAAAGATATCGCCGTCAACCGCCGCGCGCGGTTCGACTACTTTATCGAGGAGACTTACGAGGCGGGGCTTGTGCTCGTCGGCAGCGAGGTGAAATCGCTGCGCGACGGAAAGGCGAATCTATCCGACAGCTACGCGCGCATCGTCCGCGGCGAGGCGGTGCTGATCAACGCGCACATCAATCCCTACTTCGCCGCGAGCCAGTTCAACCACGAGCCCACACGCACGCGCAAGCTCCTACTGCATAAAAAGGAAATCGAGCGCCTGGCCGGCAAGACCCGGCTGCGCGGCTTAACCCTCGTGCCGCTCCGGCTATACTTTAAAAACGGCCGCGCCAAGGTCGAGCTGGGGCTCGCGCGCGGCAAGAAGCTCTACGACAAGCGCGAGACGCTGCGTAAGAAGGCGTCGCAGCGCGAGGTCGAACGCGCGCTAAAAAATAAATAGTTTCAGGATCGTAGTATCTGGTCCGCGCCGATCCTTTAGTTCGCAAATCGCCGATTTTTGAGGCTTTTTGCCGGGAAACTTGTAACCTGAGACCTGAAACCTTATATTAACAAGTACGGGGGCGATGTGGGTTCGACGGGGACGTCAAGTCAGGGAGGCATGCCGGGGTCCTGTTCATCCCGTTAAACAAACAGGCTGCATTTAACTGCAGACAATTTCGAGTACAAACTGGCTGCTTAACCGCAGTTAGCGTCCTACCGGTTTTCTCCCACGGGATCGGATAGGGCGTCAATTAGTGGGATGGGCCGACTCTCCTGCCGGAGGGGAGAAGGCCGAGATCCAAACCGGCTGGTCCTGAGGCAGCCTGCCGATTGGCGGCCAAAGGGCGAGACTTAATAAACCGGCTACGCATGTAGTTCTCGCTGGTGTAGCGTTTTCGGACGGGGGTTCGATTCCCCCCGCCTCCACCAAATGTCCAAGTGTAAAGAACTCTGTCAGGGGGCGAAATTTTTGCGAAGTCGCGAAGTCGCGCGAGATCACGGGAATAGGCGGGAAATCTCAATGAAGACAAGCCTTTTTCGGCGAAGCGCGACCGCGGTGTTCAATATCTCCTGATCGCCCGTCCTGAGCGATTTATTTGCGAACGCCGCAGCCGAGCCGCGTAATCTGCAACGCATTTGAGCCGTGATTCAGGCGTGAAAAACCCGCGCCGATCACGGCTTTTTTGCGCGCGGCGCACGCTCTAGGTGCGCTGCCGGGCCGCCGCTGGATCGGCGATCCTAATCTCAATCCAAGTCTCACTTTCAATATCCTAGTCTCACCTAAGAAAACGAAGACTTAGGCGGTCTGTCGGCGAAAATCCAAGTCTCACTTTTGCGGCGATTTTCGGCGATGCGAACACATCGCCGGGTCTCATCGAAAAAGGCTGCACTACGGCGCCGAACAAACGTCGTTTCCTTGGGGGTCAATACCGACCTTGAAAACTCAGACCAAATAGCCTAAATAAGGCGACATGGAAAAGCCTCGCTTTTATAACATTGGTCGAGGCGTCTACACTCTGGCTGAGGCGCAGCTGCTGACCGGCGTTCCGACCTGGAGTATCAGGCGTTGGACGGGCGGCTATACATATAAATATCGCGGCGAATATTTTTCGATGCCGCCGGTGATAGGCCGTCGGCCGGACGATGGCGATCCGGTGTTGAGTTTCGCCGATCTCGTCGAGGTGCGATTCCTCAATGCATTCCGTTCGCACGGCGCCAGCTGGCGCGCGATTAGGATCGCATCGCGAGAAGCGCAGAAGCTCCTCAAGCTCACGCATCCCTTCTCGACTAATTTATTTCGTACCGACGGGCGAACGATCCTAGGTAAGGTCAATAAAGACCCGGAGGACGTCGCGCTCCTCGATATGCTGACCAACCAGTACGCCTTCGAGCGTGTCGTAAAGCCGTTTCTCTATGACGGTCTAGATTTCGATGACGATATTGTCGCGTCGAGGTGGTGGCCTTTAGGAAAAAAACGACGAGTCGTGATTGACCCGGAGAGATCCTTCGGCGCCCCGATCGGTGTAAAAAGCGGTATTCCCACCAGCATCATATATAAAGCAATGAAAGCGGAAGACTCGATCGAGTTCGTCTCCCGTTGGTACAAAATCTCAAAAGCGGAGATAAAAGACGCCGTCACGTTCGAGGCGCGCCCGCGCCTTGCTGCGTGAAATACTTCCTCGACAACTGCCTCTCTCCCGATTTTTCCAAAGCTC
>Ga0070741_10002464_pt1 | contig 49576 bp, 42 predicted proteins | sample Coa_R1_4_FD_66440 | JGI IMG/M metagenome (GOLD analysis project Ga0070741, IMG submission 66440) | Surface soil microbial communities from Centralia Pennsylvania, which are recovering from an underground coalmine fire - Coalmine... | ecosystem: Environmental > Terrestrial > Soil > Unclassified ... | reverse complement strand
GATCACCTGCCAGTGCGACCCCGCCGGGAGCGAGTCGACCTGGTCGACCAGGTGCCGCGTCGTCCCCGGGATGCCGCCGAGCACTCCCATGATGAGGCTGAACTGGTACGGCTCGCGCAGGACGCCCATGTCGATGAACGGCCGCGTGTTGCCGATATGGCCCGCGTCGAAGCACTCCATCTCGGGTCGCACGCCCGCCTCGTTCATCGCCTCGAGGAAGAACTGGATGTCGCCGAACGGGTTGGCGAAGACGTGGTCGTGATGGAAAGCCTTCTTGCTCTTTGAGTAGATTGCGTAGTTCATCGAGCCCATGTTCAGAGCCGCCATTTCGGGCTTCAGCTCGCGGATGTGGGCGATGCGGTCCTCGCGGGGGATGCCGACCGCGCCGGTCGAGAAGTTGACGATCACGTCGGTGCGCGACCGCACCTCCTCGAGAATCTCGCCGAACGTCTCCTTCGACCAGTCGGGGCCACCGTCGGCGGTGCGCGCGTGGATGTGCACGATCGCGGCGCCGGCGTCGGCGGACCGCGCAGCCTCCTCGCCGATCTCCTTTGGCGTGTATGGAATCGCCGGGCACTGCGCGCGCGTCGCCAGCACGCCGGTGAGCGCTGCGGTGACGATCGTCTTCGTCATACCGGGATGTTTCCGTGCTTGCGCCACGGGCGGTCGACCTTCTTGCCCGCCGCCTGCTCGAGCCCGCGCACGATGACGCGGCGTGTCTCGGCGGGGTCGATGACGTCGTCGATCATGGCCCAGCCCGCGGCGACGTACGGATTGATCTGCGCGCGGATCGCCTCGAGCAACTGCGCGCGCATCTCCTCGGGGTTCGCGGCGGCCTCGATCTGCTTGTTGAAGATGATGTTCACCGCGCCCTCGGGCCCCATGACCGAGATCTCGGCGAACGGCCACGCGACGAGCAGGTCGGGCGCGTACCCCTTCCCCGCCATCACGTAGTACCCCGCGCCGTAGGCCTTGCGCATCACGACTGTGATCTTGGGAACCGTCGCCTCCGCGGTCGCGTAGAGCATCTTCGCGCCGTGGCGGATGATCCCGTCCTTTTCGACCTGCGAACCGACCATGAACCCCGGCACGTCGACCAGGTACACGAGCGGGACGTTGAACGCGTCGCACATGCGGATGAAGCGCGCGGCCTTGTCGGCCGCGTCCGAGTCGAGGATGCCGCCCTTGACCTGCGGCTGGTTCGCGACCACGCCGACTGTGTGACCGCCCGCGCGCGCGAAGCCGATGACGATGTTCTTCGCCCAGGTCGGCTTGATCTCGAACCACGAGTCGCGGTCGAAGACCGCCTTGATCACGCGGCGCACGTCGTAGGCCGCGCGCGGGTTCGCCGGGACGATCTTCTCGAGGCCCTCGACGTCGCGGCCGGCCGGGTCGTCGGTCGCGACAAACGGAGGCGGCGACTCGTTGCTCGACGGCAGGTAGGACAGGAACCGCCGCACCTCCGCGATGCACGCCGCGTCGTCCGCGACCTCGTTGTCGCCGACGCCCGACTCGTAGCAGTGCACCTGTGATCCGCCCATGTCGTGGTCGGTCACGTCCTCGCCGGTGGCCGCCTTCACCAGGCGCGCGCCGCCGAGCGACATCGACGACGTGCCCTTCACCATGGGCACGAAGTCGGCGAGGCCGGGGATGTACGCGGTGCCCGCCGCGCAGGGTCCGAGCATCGCGGCGACCTGCGGGATCACGCCCGACATCACGACCTGGTCGTAGAAGAGGAAGCCCGTGCCGGCAAAGGTTGAGCCCGCCGCCTCCTGGATGCGCGCGCCGGCCGAGTCGAGCAGCCACACGATCGGCTTGCGATAGCGCAGCGCTAGCTCCCGCACGCGCGACGCCTTGAACTGCTCGCCCACCGCGCCCATCGAACCGGCCATGACCGTGAAGTCGTAGGCGATGACCCAGACCTGGCGGCCGTCGACGTCGCCGTGGCCGGTGACGACTCCGTCGGCGGGCGCGCTGTCCGAGCCTTCCCGGTCCTTCGCGAGCAGGCCGAGCTCGACGAAGGTGCCGGGGTCGAAGAGGAGGTCGATCCGCTCGCGCACGGTGAGCTTGCCGCGCTCGTGCTGCCTGGCGATCTTCTCCTCGCCGCCCATCTCGAGGTGGCGCCGGCGCCGCGCGCGCAGCTCGCTCATCCGCGATTCGTAGTCGTCCGCCATCCGCCGAATTCTATTGACGCGTCAGGAGGTCATCGCGGAGACGCCAGCGGTCGAGGAAGCGATAGAAGTTGCGCTTCGAGAGGCGGTCGCGCTCCGCGGGCGGCGTGCTCTCCCAGGCGCGGTGCTCGTGCTTCACCAGCGGAAGGCCGGGGACGACGACCGCTTTGCCGCCCTGCTCGCGCAGCCGGAAGCTGAAGTCGATGTCGGCGATGCGATAGAAGCGGAACTTCGGGTCGAGCATGCCCGCGGCCCTCGCGTGCGCCCGGCGGAAGGCCATGCAGTAGCCCTCGATGGCGTCGACATGTGGTCCCGCGCTCTCCTCGAACTCCTTCATGCCGGCCGTGGCGCGCAGGCCGAACGGTCCCGCGATGGCGACCTTGAAATCGAGAAGTGCCGCCACGAGTGGCGAGACGGCGTCACCCGTCAGCTCGATGCTCGTGTCGAACAGGATGCACGCCTCACCGGCCGCGGTCTCGATGCCGGCGTTGACGGCGGCCGCGAAGCCGACGGGCGGGTCGAACCGCAGGACGCGCAGGCGCTCGGCGGCGCGCGAACCGAGCCACGCCGCGATCGCGGGATCCGCGGAGTCGTCCAGCATCAAGAACTCGAAGTCCGCTTTCGTGTGCTTGAAGACGGAGAGGAGCCAGCGCTCGGCGTCCGGCTTCCAGCCGTTGATGACCGCCATCACGGTGACGGCGCGCGGTGGCGCGGGCGTCGGGTCGGGCGCCTGGCGCTGGGCTTTGAGCGGTTTCAACTCGCTGCCGGACGGGCCGTCGAGGACCTCCCAGCCGCCTTCCTGCAGCCGCTGCCGGATGCCGTCGGCGGCCGCAAAGTCGCGCTCCGCACGGCGGGCCGCGCGCTCGGCCGCGAGGCGCTCGGCCTCTTCCTTATCCGTGGCCTACGACTTGCCCTTCTTCGCTTTCACCGCCGCGGTCAGCGCCGGCACGATCTTCAGCGCGTCGCCGACGACGCCGAGGTCCGCCATCTTCATGATCGGCGCCTCCGCGTCCTTGTTGATCGCGATGATGACCTTCGAGGTCTTCATGCCGACCGTGTGCTGCATCGCGCCCGAGATGCCGACCGCGATGTAGACGCCGGGCCGCACCGACTTGCCCGTCTGTCCGACCTGCATCGAGTACGGAACCCAGCCTGCGTCGACGACCGCGCGGCTCGCCCCCACCGCGCCGCCGAGCGCGGACGCGAGCTCCTCGAGCAGAGGGAAGTTGTCAGGACCGCCGAGCCCGCGGCCGCCGCTGACGACGACCTTCGCGTCCTCGAGCTTCACCTTCTCCGATTGCTCGACGACTCGGTCGACGATGCGGGCGCGCTTCGACCCGTCGGCAACGGTCACGGCGAGGTCCTTGACCTCGGCCGTGCCGCCGGACTCCGACGCCTCGAAAGACTTCGGCCGGACGAGGATCAACGCCGGCTTGCCGGTCGCGCGCATGGACGCGATCTTTGCGCCGCCGAAGTACGGGACCTTGGCGACGAAGCCGTCGCCGGCCGCGGTCACGTCGGACGCGTTCGAGATGAGGCCGGTGCCGAGCCTTGCGGCGACGCGGCCCGCGACGTCGCGCGAGTCGCTCGTGAAGCCGAAGAGCACGAGGTCGGCGGCGTCCTGCTTGAGCAGCTGCTCGATGGCGTCCGCCGCGGGTTCGGCGAGGTACTCGTCGAACGCCTTGTCCTCGTTCACGTAGACCGTCTTCGCGCCGTGCTTGCCGAGCGTTTCCGCCGCGGCCTTTGCGCCTGTGCCGAGCGCTATCGCCGTGACGTCGCCCAGGTCGCGGGCGCGGGTGAGGATCTCGGCCGCGGTCGGTTGGAGGGTGCCCTGCACGAGCTCGGCGACCACAAGGATCTTCGCCATGTCAGATCACCTTCGCGTCGGCCAGGACCTTGACGATCTGGTCGACCGCGGTGCCGTCGTCCTCGATGATCGCGCCGGCCTTGCGGGCCTCCGCGTCCGTTATGCCCTCAATGCTCTCGCTGTCGGCGCCGCGCTCGACGCCGAGGTCGGCGAGCGTCAGCTGCTTCACCTCTTTCGAGCGCGCGGCCATGATGCCCTTGAGCGATGCGTAGCGCGGCTCCGCGATCGCGGCCGTCACCGTGATCAGCGCGGGCGTGCTCGCCTCGAGGAGCACGTAACCGTCGGCGGTCTGCCGGTTGACCTTGAGGGTCGTCCCGTCGACCTCGACCTTCTTCGCGAAGGTGAGCTGCGGGATTCCGAGCAGCTCGGCGAGCATCGGCGGCACCATCCCGGTGCTGCCGTCGTACGACTCGGTGCCGCAGATGACGACGTCCGGGTTCTCCGGCTTGATCGCCGCGGCCAGCGCTTTAGCGGTCAGCAGCGCGTCGGCGCCGGCGAGCGTGGGGTCGGTGATCAGGATGCCGCGGTCGGCGCCCATCGAGAGCCCCTTGCGGATGGCGTCCTTTGCGCGCTCGGGGCCCATCGAGACGAGGACGACCTCGCCGCCGTGCGCCTCCTTGAGCTGCAGGCCCTCCTCAACGCCGCATTCGTCGCCGGGGTCGAGGACGACCTCCTTGTCGCGGGCGAGCGAGTGGTCGGACTCCAGCGCCTGGGTGGAGTTCGGGTCGGGTACTTGCTTGACGGTGACGACGATCTTCAACAGCAGCCTCCAGTACGGCGCGAGCAGCGCGCCCCGAGGTCAATTATCGCTAGGTCCAACTTGCGTCTGGAAACGCAGGTAGTCCTCGGGCGTGTTGATGCTGCGGACGGCGTCGGGGGCGACGTCCTCGAGCCAGGTGACGTCCAGGCCGGCGAGCACGTCGGCGGCTCGCCGCTGGCCCGCGTCGAGGGCGGCCGCGATCACGGGCAGCGCTGTCCTGCGATAGGCGGCGCACACCGGCTCGGGCCGGCCGTCGATGCGCGGCACGGCGGCGTCGCAGGTGCGCGCGGCGGCGACTGCCATCGCGGCGAGGTCCGGGGTGACGTAGGGCATGTCGCAGGCGATGACGAAGACGGGGTCGTGGCGCGCGGCCGCCAGGCCGGCTTCGATCCCCGCCATCGGACCCGCGCCGTGCTTGCGGTCGAAGACGACCCGATAAGGAACGGGCTGCTCGAGCTGCTCGGGGTCGGCGAAGGCGACGAGCACCTCCTCGAAGCCGGGGGCGAGCCGGTCGGTCACCCAGCGCAGGAGGATCGTCTGGCCGGCCTGCAGCCACGCCTTCGACCTGCCCATCCGCCGGCTGGAGCCACCGGCGAGCACCAGCAGCGCGGCCTCCATGGGTCATGATCTTGACCGTGAGGGCGATCGATTTTCACGTCCACCTGCCGACGCCCGAATGGCTCGACGTGTCGATGCGCGGGTACATCGAGGCGGCCGAGGCGTATTTCCGCTCGAAGGTCGCGCGGCGCTCGCTCGACGAGCTCGCGAGCGACTACGAGGCGATCGACTGCGTCGCCGTCCTCCTCGCCTGGGACGCGGAGACCGCGACCGGGCGGCCGCGGGTGCCGAACGAGCTGGTGGCGCAGGCCGTGGCCGACCACCCGGGCCGCTTCGTCGGCTTCGGGAGCGTCGACCCGCTGAAGGGCGAGTCCGCGGTGGACGAGCTCGAGGAGATCGCTTCCGCCGGGCTCAAGGGCGTGAAGCTGCATCCGTCTTTGCAGGCGTTCGCGCCCGACGATGAGCGGTTCTGGCCGCTCTTCGAGCGGTGTGAGGAGCTGGGCCTGGCGGTCCTGTTTCACACCGGGACGAGCGGCATCGGCGCGGGCCAGCCCGGCGGACAGGGCATCCGCCTCGACTACGCGCGGCCGATCCGCCTCGACGCCGTTGCGGCGTCGTTCCCGAACCTCAACGTCATCGCGGCGCACTTCGGCTACCCGTGGCACGTCGAGCTGCTCGCGATCGCGCTGCACAAGACCAACGTCTACATCGACATCTCAGGGTGGGCGCCGAAGTACATCCCGCCCGAGGTCGTGCGCGAGATGAAGGGCCGGCTGCAGGACCAGTTCCTGTTCGGCAGCGACTACCCGTTCATCCGGCCGGAGCGGTGCCTGGAAGAGCTGGCGGAGCTGCAGATCCCGGAGGCGCCCCTTCAAAAGGTGCTCGTGGGCAACGGCATGAGGCTGCTCGGGCTGTCGTAGCCCGGCGCGAGTCGCGCCGTCACCTTCGCGCGAAGTCTCATCTCCGGCGAACCGAACACGTTGAACGGCAGGACGACCGTCTCGCTGGTCACCAGCCGAACCTCGTCACCGAGGACGGTGAGGTCGAGCAGGTGCGCGCCCGGCTCGGCCGACGTCAGGGCGCTCCGGGCGGCGGTCATCGCGCCGGTGACGTCGATCGAGAGGCCGCGTCCGGCGCGCAGCCGCGTCACGTCGATCTGCTGGGCCGCCTCCTCGGCGGCGCGTGTGGTGACCTCGACGAGCCGCGAGTACTCGGCCGCCGTGATCGAGGCGTCGACCGCGTAGGCGGCGATCGGCAGGAGGATCAGCGGGAGCGCAAGGGCGAAGAAGACGAGTACCTGCGCCCGCTGCCGCCTCACCGGTGCGTGCGCCACTGCTCGGCGGGCATCGTCGCCGTCGCGGTGAGGTGGACGGTCGAGGGCAGGAAGGACATGGCCTCCCAGCCGAGGTCGACGTCGGCGGCGGCGGTGCCGGTGAGCACCGACCCGCGGTCGAAGGCCGCGGTGTCGATCGCGAACGTCGCGGCGCGCAGCGGATAGTCCGCGATCACGGCGTGGAACCGCAGCTCGGCCGCTACGAGGGCCGCCGCCGCTGACGGCTCGCGCGCCGCCTCCGCGACCGCGGCGTCCGTCGCCGCGCGAAGCCCGGTCGCCGCGTCCGCCACCTCGACGGCGCCCGCGGCGCCGAGGCCGAGAAGGATCACGACCGGCATGCAGAGCGCGAGCTCGACAAGCGCCTGTCCGCGGTTCACGTTGCGAACTCGTCCTTCTGCAGGACGGCGTCGGCGTGGAGCGGCAGCCCTCCCTGAGGCAGCAGAGGCACGAGCGCCGGGACCTCGCCGCCGACCTGGACCTCGACGGCGGTCCCGCGGTCGGCGACGCACACCCACACCTGTGGCGCGGTCGACGTCTCGCCCGGGCACCAGGTGGCGGCCCGCACGCCGATCAGCACCGACGCCAGGGCCTGGCGCGTCACGGCTGCGGCGACCTCGGCGGTTCCGCCGGCGACGCTTCCGGCCCTGGCGCCGGCCAGCGAGGCCGCGCGGGCGCCGTATGTCTCGGACGCCCACACGGCGGCCTGCACCGTGGTGAGGACGATCAGGAGCGCGATCGGCCACGCAAGCGCGAACTCGACGAGCGCCGCCGCGCGCTGCAATTGCCTCACCGCAGGTTCGCCTGCAATGACGTGACGGCGGGATAGAGAAGGATCGCGAGGAACGGCAGCAGCACCCCTATCGCCGCCGGAAAGAGGACGTGGTTGAGCGCACGCCGGCTGTGCGCGATGAGCTCGCGGCGCTGGGCGCGGCGGAGGTCGGCCGCGAGGGCGCGCACGCCCTGGGTGACGCCGGTCCCGTACTCGCGGCTGGCAACGAGGATGGTCGCAAGGCTCGCGAGCGGCGGAATCTGAAGCAGGTCCGCGTACGCGCGGAGGCGGGTTTCGAAGGTCGCGGAGCCGGTGACCTGCGAGGCGATGAGCAGGCGGCGGATCTCCGCCGCGAGCTCGCCGTCGATCTGCATCGTCACCGAGCCGAGGGCTGACAGCGGGCTTCCGCCGCCGCCGAGTTCTAGGACGAACAGCTCCAGCAGCGGCGCGAGCTCGCGCATCAGCCGCCTGCGCCGGCGCCGCGCCGCCGAGCGCACGGACATCGCGACCGCGATGGGCCCGCACGCCGCTCCCGCGACCGCAACCAAGGCGCCGGTCTGCGCGCCGAGGACGATTCCGGAGCTGAGGCCTAGCGCGGCGAGGACGGCGCTGACCGCGGCCGTGAGCGCCGCGATCCGTTCCGGCGTTTCGCGCCACCCTGCACGGTCGATAGCCGCCGCGACTCTCCGGCGCGCGACAAGGCGCGGCTCGGCGGCCACGGCGTCGAGGCGGGATTGGAGCGGTCGTGCGAGCGACGCCGGCGCGGGCAAGCGCCGGGCCAGGGCCGCGATCGCGAGGGCGACGCAGAGGCCGGGCACGACGGCCGCCGGCGCGAGCAGCGCCTCAGGCATCGGTCAGCCTCACGCGCTGCAACCCGTCGAGACGCAGCAGGCGCCGCATCCAGGCGTAGCTCATCGCCATCACCGCGAGCATCGCGGCGAGAAAGACCTCTCCCGCGGGGCGGTGGAACGCATCCAGGTACGGCGAGCGAAACGTGGACAGGACAAGGAGGAAGACGACCGGCAGCGAGACGATGATCGTCGCCGCGGATCGCGCCTGCACCTGCAGCGCCTCGGCCTCGCGCTCGACCTCCTGCGCGCTCGTGACCGTGGCCTCAAGCTCGGCGAAAAGCGGCGCGAGCTCGCCGCCGCCGGGTCCCTGGATCAGGATCGCCGCCGCGAGCATGTCGAAGAGCGGCTCGGCGATGCGGTCGCGCGCGGCGGTCCAGGCCTGGCGCCGGCCGAGCGACGTGGCCGCGATGAGGCGGAAGTCGCGCCGGAGCGGCGTCGGGCCGCGCTCGCCGAGGACGCCGATGGCCTGCTGAACCGACCCCGCGCCGGTCTCGAGCAGCTGGCGGAGCATGCGCACGGCTTCGAGCACGGCGTCCTGGCGTTCGGCGCGGATCGCCTGGATGCGCGCGGCGACCGCCAGGCGCACGGCCGCGACGCCGCCGGCGCCCGCTGCGACCGCCAGCGCCGGCAGGCCCGTGAACAGCAGCGCAACGGCGGCGGCGCAGATCGCGGCAGCCGCCTCGGCCGTGATCAGGCCGGCGCCGTCGAGCCACGGCCACGCGGCCGCCGCCGCGAGGGTCGCCTCGCGGAGCCAGAGCCGGTTGGCGCGCGAGCGGACGGCAGCGACGCCGGCGACTTCGGCCACCGGGACGGGAGCGGCCAGGGAGACGATGGCGATCGTCATCGCGGCGCCGGCGCTGACCGCGGCGGCGAGCTCAAGCATCGAAGCCGTCCAGGAGCGACGCGACGTCCGCGACGCGAGAGAGCTTGTGGCGGACGCGCTCGGGCATGGCGGCGGCCGAGCCGAGGCGGTGCCAGCCGCCGTCGTCGCCGAAAGTGACGAGCTCCTGGACGGCGGGGCGGCCGTCGCTGGCGCCGGCGACGCATCCGACGGAGAGCAGGCGTCGCTCGCGCCCGCCGCCACCGGCGCCTCGCGCGAACCCCGCGTACAGCACGACGTCGACGGTGCTGACCACTTCCAGCAGCACCGCCTCCGGCCGCGGCGCCTGAGCGTTGCGCAGCGCAAGCCGGACGAGCCTGGGCAGCGTGTCGCGCGGGCTGTCCGCGTGAATCGTGCAGATCGAGCCCGGATGCCCCGTGTTCATCGCGTCCAGGAGGTCGAGCGCCTCCGCGCCGCGCACCTCGCCGATGACGATGCGGTCGGGTGACATCCGCAGCGCTTCGTGGACGAGCATCTGGATCGTGATCGCGCCCTTGCCCTCCGTGTTGGGCGGGCGGCCCTCGAGCGAGATGCAGTCGGGGAGCTCGCGCCACAGGTGCAGCTCGGCCTGGTCCTCGATCGTGACGATTCGCTCGTCCTCGCCGAAGAGGCGCGCGAGGATGCGCATGAACGTCGTCTTCCCCGCACCGGCGCCGCCCGCGACGAGGACGTTGAGGCGCGCCGCGATCGCCGCCTCGAGGAACGCGATGAGCTGCACGGGAAGGAAGCCCGACCGCGCCAGCGCGCGCAGGTCCGCAAACCGCGCCGGGAGGTGGCGGCGGATCGTCACCGACATCGGGCGCGCGGGAGGCGAGAGCGCGGCGTGCAGCCGCGATCCCTCGGGGAGCGTCATGGTGACCATCGGGCTCGCGCGGTCGAGCCGCGCGGTCGGCGTCCCGTCCGTGTACCAGTGGACGAGCTCGACCAGCCCCCCTTCGTCGGCGAAGGGCAGCTCGACCTCGTGCCGGCGGCCGCCGCTGAAGACGAAGCAGGCGCGCGTGCCGTTGATGCGGACCTCCTCGACGTCGGGGTCGGCGAGGTGCTCGGCGAGCGGCCCGAGCGGCGTGACCGCGGCGAACACGCGCCGCCAGACGAGCTCCCAGTCGGTCCGCGTGTCGGCTTCACGCGAGCGTTCCTCGGCCACCACTCGGCCGACGAGCTCGTAGACCCACTGCTGGTCCTCGACGCGCAGCCGCGTGCGTTCGCGTGACATGAGCTCCTCGGCGAGCAGCGCCTCGACGCGCACGCGCACCCGTTCGTCGACGGGCGCCTCGACCGCGATCACCGCTTCGACACCGCCGCGAGCGCCTGGTCGTAGGTCGCGATCGGGCCCTCCGCGCCGGCCGGAGCGCCGGCGGCGCCGACGACCGCGACGAGCCGCATGACCTCCGCGGCGTAGACGAACGCCGTCGCCTGCGTCGTAGGCACCGCGACCACGAGCCCGCCCGTGACCACGGCGCGTACCTGGACCCCGAGCGCGAAGGGCACGACCGACGGGTTCTCAGGCGAGCCGCCGACGACGAAGAGGTCGACCGTCTCTCCGGCGAGGGCGGGCGGCGCGTCCTTGACCGGAAGGAACACCAGGCGCTCGTCGAGGAGCGATTCGGCGTCCGCCACGTCGCTGCGCTGGAGGAGCTGCCCGGCGGTGAGGTCGTGCGTGGCGCGCGCTCCGGCGAGCGCCGGCTCCTGCGCGCGCGTGAACAGCGACGTCGTCGACTGCGCGGTGATCGGCTCGAGGCGCAGCGCGTCCTTTGCGATCGGATCGCCCGCGTTTACGCTGCGGGCGAGTGCGAAGACCTCGACCTCGTCGCGCGAGGGGTTCGTCAGCACGAGCAGAGCGGCGCTCACGGCGACACCCATCGCCATCGCCACCGCCGCGACCATCCAGTTCTTCATCGCAAACCTCCGACGGCAGACGCTAGGACGTGACGACGCCGCTGCCAACGCCGGTTGTTAAGACGCATTGGATGGATCGCGTCCTTTATCTCTTGTAAATGCCCGCTTGACATTGGGCAGGGAGTCGATATCGTGCTCGCATGGCCACCGCGACCATCGACGCCGACACCTGGCGCCGCACGCTGATGGACGAATCCGACCGCCTGCTCGAGGAGGTCGAGTCACTCCGGCTGGCCGACGAGGACCAGGCCCCGATCACGCTGCGCGAAGCGATCCAGGGCCTGCAGCGAAGGCTCGGCCGCAAGGACCCTCCCCTACCGCCGGCGACCCTTCACTCCGCGCACGACCTGGTCTTCGCGGTGCAGCAGCGGATCATGGCAGCGAACCCGAACCACCCGCGGCCGAGGGTCCACGCGGGACGGCCCGGAGGCCAGCCGGTCATCACCCACGTGCGCGACCAGAAGCTCTGGAAGTTGCTGTCCCTGCCGCCGCCGCCCAACGGAACGCCCGACGCGGACTGGCTCCAGCTGGTCGATTCGACCGTGGAGAGGGCGTGGGACCGGTGGTGCTACGCCCAGCAGCAGGCCGTGCGCGCGGCACGGGCGAAGAACCAGGCGGCGGTGGCGCTCGCGGTGGCCCGGATCGCCTGGGCCAACTACTGGGAGCTGGACCAGGAGGCGAAGGCGATCAGGAGGAGGCTGAGCGCCCTCCCGCAGCGGATGCGCGTAGAAACCCGCGCAGCTCTGACGGTGTGATGCGGCGCGGTGAGGATCGCACCCGTTCGGTGAGCAGCTCGAGGAAGTGGCGCAACCGCTCGTCGTCGAGCCGGATCGCGGCCTTGATCACCTGCGCCGCGGCCCCCTCCGCCCCGGGTTCGAGCACCTCGGCGAGCTGGCGCGCGAAGTCCGGTGGCAGCGGGTCCACGCCCGGGAGTGTAGGCATGCGACCCTAGACTCCACAGCGATGCAGCCAGTCGTGATCGGCGACGTGATCTGGGAACCGAGCGAAGAGGTCATCGCGCGGAGCCGGCTGAAGCGGTTCATGGATCGCCACGGCATCGCCACCTACCGCGAGCTGCTGCAGCGCGCCGACGCCGACGTCGAGTGGTTCTGGGACGCCGCGATCAAGGACATCGACGTCGCGTTCTACCGCCACTACGAGAAGGTCGTCGACCTGTCAGAGGGCAAGCAGTGGGCGAAGTGGTGGATCGGCGCACGGATGAACATCGTGCAGAGCTGCCTCGACCGCCACCGCGACCAGGGGTTCCACGACAAGCCGGCGCTGATCTGGGAGGGCGAGCCGGGCGAGGTCCGCAAGCTGACCTACGGCGAGCTCGACGTGAGGGTCTGCAAGCTGGCGGGCGCGCTGCGGCGCCTCGGCATCCGCCCGGGCGACCGCGTGGGGATCTTCATGCCGATGTGCCCCGAGGTGGCGATCTCCGTCCTCGCGACGGCGAAGATCGGCGCGGTCATCATCCCGCTGTTCAGCGGGTACGGCCCGGAGGCGATCGCGACGCGGCTGAAGGACGGCGAGGCGAAGATCCTGATCTGCGCCGACGGCTTCTACCGCCGCGGCCAAGTGGTGCCGATGAAGGAGACCGCCGACAAGGCGCTCGTCTCGTGCCCGAGCGTCAAGAAGGTGATCGTCCACCGCCGCGTCGTCCGCGAGATCCCGTGGAACCACGCGCGCGACCTCGTGTGGGAGGTGCTCCTCGAGGACGACCCGGACCGCGCCGCGACCCACGAGCTCGACCCAGAGGACCCGCTGATGATCATCTACACGTCAGGCACGACGGGCAAGCCGAAGGGCACGCTGCACGTGCACGGCGGCTTCCCGATCAAGGCCGCGCAGGACATGGCGCACGGGTTCGACCTCGGCCCCGACGACACGATCTTCTGGTTCACCGACCTCGGCTGGATGATGGGCCCCTGGCTCATCTTCGGGTCCCTCGTGCTGGGCGCGACGATGGTCCTCTACGAGGGCACTCCCGACTACCCGGGACCCGACCGGATGTGGCGCATGGTCGCCGACCACAAGGTGACGGTTCTCGGCGTCTCGCCGACGCTCGTGCGCTCGCTGATGACGCACGGCGACGCGCCGCCGGCGCGGCACGACCTCTCGAGCCTCCGCATTCTCGGCGGCACCGGCGAGCCGTGGAACCCCGAACCGTTTCACTGGTTCTTCAAGCACGTCGGCGGCGGCCGCATACCGATCATCAACTACACCGGCGGCACCGAGATCTCCGGCGGGATCCTGTGCGGCAACGTGATCACGCACCTGCGCGCGTGCTCGTTCGCGGGTCCGCTGCCCGGCATGGCCGCGGACGTCGTCGACGCCGAGGGCAGGTCGGTGAAGGGCGAGGTCGGCGAGCTCGTCATCCGCAACCCGTGGCCGGGCATGACGCGCGGGTTCTGGGGCGATCGCCAGCGCTACCTCGACACCTACTGGAGCCGCTTCGAGGACGTGTGGGTGCACGGCGACTGGGCGTACGAGGACCCGCAGGACGGGCTGTGGTACGTGCTCGGGCGCTCGGACGACACGATCAAAATCGCGGGCAAGCGGCTCGGGCCGGCGGAGGTGGAGTCGGTGCTGGTCGGCAACGCCGCGGTGGCCGAGGCGGCGGCGATCGGCGTGCCCGACGAGATGAAGGGCGAGGTCCTGGTCGTGTTCGTCGTCCTGCGGCCGGGACAGAGCGGCGGCGAGGAGCTGGCCGCCGAGCTGAAGGAGATGGTCGCGAGCGCGCTGGGCAAACCCCTGCGCCCCCACTCTGTGCACTTCGTGACCGACCTGCCGCGGACGCGCAACGCGAAGATCCTGCGGCGCGTCGTGCGGTCGGTCTACACCGGGGTCGATCCCGGCGACCTGTCGTCGCTGGAGAATCCGAGCGCGCTCGCGGCCATCTCCGCGACTAGAACGTGAGGACCCGGTCCGCCTCCATCGTCAGCCGGACGAGGTCAGTCGGCGCGATGAACGTCGCATTCGGACCGAGCATCTCCTGCGAGACCCCACGGGCCTCGGCGCAACCCTTTCAAACGTAGAAGCGCACGTTCTGCGCGACGCATTTGTCGACAAGGTCCTTGAGCGGCGGGATGCCGACGCCTTTCACCTGCGCGATGACGTCCGGTTTCGCGAGCTCGGCGGCGTCGCCCGCGAGGACGACAGCGGCCTCCACGTCGATCGGGCGGGCGCCGTTGGCCGCGATGTGGAACGCGATGCTCGCGCGCGTCTGATCGCTCGCGCCGGTCGCGGCCACGATGAGAAGCCCGCTCATGCGCACAGTATGAAGGTGGCTTGAGGCTCACCCGCGCCGACGGCGTCCGGCTGCTCCTGCTCTGGCTCGGCGGCGTCGACCTTCGACTGACGCTCCTGGCGGTGCCGCCCCTGATCCCGAACATCCACCACGACCTGCACCTCGACGAGAAGGCGGTCGGGGCGCTCGTCGCGCTCCCGATACTGCTGCTCGCGACGGCGGCGGTGCCGGGTTCGCTGCTGATCGCGCGGCTCGGGCTGCGCTCGGCGCTCGCCATCGGACTCGGCGCGATCGCCATCTTCGGGGCGACGCGCGGCGCCGGCTCGACCGTGGTCCTCTTCGGTTCGACGCTGCTCATGGGCGTCGGCGTCGCGGTGAGCCAGCCGGCGTTCCCGGCCCTGGTCCGCGAGTGGTTCCCGACCCGGATCGCGCTCGCCACCGCGCTGTTTAGCAACGGGATCCTCATCGGGGAGACGATCCCGACCGTCCTGACCACGCCGGTCGGCGTGCTGCCGCTCGCGCACGGCGACTGGCGATTTGCGCTGCCGGTGTGGTCGATCTGCGTGCTGGTGACGGGCGCGGGCATCGCGCTGTACGCGCCGGCGCGTCAGCTGCTGCGCAGCGGGCGGGCGCGGTGGTGGCCGTCATGGCTCGAGGGCCAGACCGTGCGCATCGGGCTCGTCATGGGCATGGCCTCGACCGTTTACTTCGGGTCGAACGCCTACATCCCGGACTTCCTCGACCAGAGCGGCCGCCATTCGCTGATCACGCCGACGCTCGCCGTGCTCAACGCCTCCCAGCTGCTCACGGCGCCGGTGGTCGCGATGTGGGACCGGCTGCTCACCGGGCGGGTGGGCTTCCTCGGCTCGGCCGGCCTGCTGCTGGTCGCGCAGATCGGGGTGGTCCTGGCGCCGGGCGCGGGTGTCGTCCTCTTCGCCTTCCTGCTCGGCTTCTCGGCGGCGCTCGGTTTCATCGTCGTCCTGACCCTTCCGCCGCGGCTGGCGGCGGCCGGGGACGTGCACCGCATGAGCGCCGGGATCTTCACCATCCAGTACGCGTCCGCCTTCGTGATCCCGCTGCTGGCGGGCGCGCTGTGGGACGCGACGGGCGTGTCCTGGCTGGCGTTCGTCCCGGGCATGATCTGCGCCGGCGCCATGGCCTGGCTGGCGTGGCCGCTGCAGATCAGGCAATAGGTTTCGCGAACTCGGCTCGAACTCGCGTGCCGTGTGCTAGATTCGCCGCTAGCTTCCAGGGGGCTCCATCCCTGCGACACCATGCTCGAAACTCCCGCCGCCACCACCGCGGCAAGGGACCTCTCCGACCAGCTCGACGAGCTGGAGCTGGTGCCCTTCTCCGACTCCAAGGCCGCGTTCGGGCCCGCCGTCGCGCTGGAGAAGCAGGCGCGCGAGCTGGGCGCCGACGCGCTCGAGCGGCGAGCGCAGCTCATCCAGGCCGACGTCCTCGGGCGGATCGGCAAGCACACCGCGAGCGGCCAGCTGATCCGCGAGATCAACGCGTGGGCCGAGGAGCAGGGCGACATGTACCTCCTGGCCCGCAGCCATCGCATGCTGGCGATGTTCTTCGACGCCATCGGCGACGCGCCGAGCGCGTGGCAGCACGCGCTCCGTTCGGTCGAGCTGCTCGACGAGTCGGCGGCGGATCGGATCCGCGCCGAGCATCTCTTCGGGCTCGGCATGGCGCTGCAGAGGACCCGCTCGTTCGAGGACGCGCGCAACCGCTACCAGACGGCGCTCAAGCTCGCGGAGGTTTCGGGCGACGTCCACCTTCGCCTCAAGATCCTCAACAACCAGGCGTGGTTGGAGGACGACGCGGGTGACTATCGACGTTCGGCCGAGGTCGGCGAGCGGATGATCGCGTTCGCGGCCGAGCATCGCGTCGAGCTCGACGCCGGGTGCCTCGACACCATCGCGCACGCGCAGCTGATGCTCGGCGAGTACGCGGCGGCGGAACGCACGCTGCAGCCGCTGCTGGACGATCAGCACCTCGAGGCGCGGCCGACCGAGGGTCTCGCAGAGGCGCTGCGGACCGCGGCCGAGGCGCAGCGCTTCCAGGGGAACCTCGACGCGGCGCAGGCGACGCTCGATCGGTGCATCCGGTTCTGCGAGGACCGCGGTCTCGGCCTGAACCGCGTGGAGGCGATGGAAGAGCAGGCGAGCCTCTACGCCGCGCACGGGAATTTCGAGAAGGCGTACCGCCAGCACATCGCGTTTCACGCCGCCGACGTCGCGCTGCGCGCGGCCGAACGCGAGGCGAACTCGCGCACGCTGCAGGCGGTGTTCGAGACGAACGAGGCGCGGCACGAGGGTCAGCGGTTCCGCGAGCTCGCGCTGCGCGACCCGCTGACAGGCCTGCCGAACCGGCGCTACGTGGACAGCGAGCTTCCGGCAATCCTCGGCGGCGCGTCCGACGATCGGACGCCGCTGGCGCTCGGGCTGCTCGACATCGACCACTTCAAGCGCGTCAACGACACGTACTCGCACGCGGTCGGGGACCAGGTGCTTACGCAGCTCGGCAAGATCCTTGCCGAGGCCGCGATCGCTTCGCGTCCCGCCGGTCTCGCGGCGAGGATGGGCGGAGAGGAGTTCCTGCTCGTGCTGTCAGGCGAGCTGCTCGACGAGCGGTTCGAGGCGCTCCGCAAGCGGATCGAGGCGCACACGTGGGACCGCATCGCGCAGAGCCTCGCGATCACGGTGAGCATCGGCGTCACTCGCGTGCGGCCGGGGCGCGCGACGCAGTCCGCGCTGCTGGGCCGCGCCGACCGATTCCTCTACGTCGCCAAGAACGCCGGCCGGAACAGGGTGATCATCGACCCGGACTGAGCGGGCGCTAGCGCCGCTGGAGCGCCGCTTCGGCGGCGGTCGCGGCCATCCGCGCCGACCGCGGCGTCACCTTCCACTTCCGTTGCTGCATCGCTTCGTTGACCTGCGCGACGGATGCGATCAGGTTCCTGAACGCGGTGTAGAACAGGCTGCTCATCACGAGGTAGTAGAGGAACCACATGCGATGGCGGCGTATGTCGGGGTGCGCGAGGAACCACGTCAGGAGCGTCTGGCCCGGACCGGTGCCGAGCGTGAAGATCGTCGTCATGACGAAGATCGGGACGAGCCAGTTGATCCTGAGCACGCCGCCGTACTTGATCGCCCAGAAGATGATGATCGGGACCATCTGGTTGGCGATCCACGGATAAGCCTCCCGCCAGGACAGCAGGTGAATCAATCCGAGCTTCTGGCGGACCGACAGGCGCCGCGACGCCAGGCCCTTGAAGAAATAGCGGTACGAGACCTGGAACCAACCCTGCGCCCAGCGCATCCGCTGGTTCCAGAGCGCGCGGATCGTGACCGGCGCGAGCTCTCGCGAGACGAGAAGAGGATCGGACGCGATGCGCCTGCCGTCGAGCAGCGCTCGGATCGACGAGTCGATGTCCTCGGTCAGCATGAACGCGTGCATGCGCGTCTCGCGTAGCAGGTGCGCGCGCCAGTAGCCGTTCGAGCCACCGAAGATGCCGAAGCGGTGCAGCCGCGCGCGGCCCGGATGGCTGACCGCGTAGATGGCTTCGAACTCGACCGCCACCAGGCGGGAGACCCACGTCTCATCGCCGTTGCGGACCATGCAGTGGCCCTGCACCACGTCGTAGCCGGACGCGAGCCACCGCCAGGCGCGGCGGAAGCAGTGCGGATCGGGGTGGTGGTCGGCGTCGAAGATCCCGATGAACTCGCCGGTCGCCTCCGAGAGCGCGGCGTTGACGTTCTGCGCTTTCGATTCGCTGCCCGCGACACGGATGACGCGAAAACGTGGGTCGGCGATGGCCATCGCCCTGAGCGTTTCCTCGACCGGGAGCGAACGCGGTGAGTTGTACGCGAGCACGATCTGAATGCCGGCCGGGTAGTCGATGCGCTGGAACGAGCGCACGGTGTCGGCAATCGTCGCGGCCTCGTTCGGGAGGTAGGCGGCGATGATCGCAGTCGCCGCGGGGTACGCGTCCTCGGCGATCTGGGGCGGGTGCTTGGGTCGAAACGCGAGGAAGCCCTCGACCCAGATCAGCACCGCGGTCACGAGCAGGGCGATGACGACGATGACGTAGGCGATCGGGACGATGTCGAGGGCGAACGTGTCGAAGAGCATGTAGATCGCGAGCGGCACGACGACTGCGACGAGCTGCGTGAGGATGATCTCGGCCGGGACGCTGACGAACGCGCGGATGAGCGCCGAGCCGCGCGGCGGCTGCGTCGGCTTCACGATCGGGCGCATGCTCGGGACGTAACGAACCGGCCGGAGGTCGAGCTGCAGCTCTGCGTGCTCGATGGCGATCGCGCAGCGCTCGCCTATCTCCGACGCGTCGGTCTCGGCGCCGAACTCGACGAACCCGACCAGCGGCGTGAGCTGGAAGGTCTCGTGGCCGGCGACGAACTCGTGCTTCGCGATCCGCTCCATCACGTTGGCGAGGCGCGCTCTTGCGTCGTCCACTCCGGTCTCGGACATGAGCACCATGAAGCGGTCTCGCTCGTCGTGCGCGAGGACCTCGAGCGGCCCGGCGCCGATGGCCATGAGGCCGCCGGCCTCGAGCTCGATCTGGTCTTTCACCCGCGATGAGAACCGGGTGCCGAGGCGATCGAGCTCGTGGAGCGCGATGTACGCGACGACGCCGCCGCGGTGCGTCTTCTGCGCGCGCGACACCTCGCGCTGCAGCTCCTCTGCGAACCGCGGCTCCGAGAGCACGCCGGTTGGACGGTCGTGCGCCAGCGTCGCGGCGGGAACCGGCGGACGCTCGACCTTGGCTCTCACCCGCGCGAGCAGCTCGGACATCGCGAAGGGCTTGATGACGTAGTCGTCGGCGCCGAGACCCATGCCCGCCACGATGTCTTCGGTCTCCCCTCGCGCGCTCAGGAAGATCACAGGTAGGGCCCTCGTGGTGGCCTGCGCGCGGATGCGAGTGAGCAGCTCGAGGCCGTTCATCCGCGGCATGTTCACGTCGCTGATGACGAGGTCGGGCAGCGCCTCGCGGAGACGGTTCAGCGCCTCTTCGCCGTCGGCGGCGTAGGTGACGTCGCATCCGGCGGCAGTCAGCACCCGACCGACGACCTTGCTCATCTGCTGCTCGTCATCGACGACGAGCACGGCGGCGTTGAGGCGCCGCGGAATCGTGGAGTCGCTGTGCACGGCCGCGGTCGCGACGTGCTTCGGTCGCTTGCGCTGTCGTTTGGCCGTTGTCGCCCGCCCCACTTCGTGAGTATGGGGGCGGTTATCGCGCTGGCTTCGTCCTCAGTGAAACAGGGTGTGGAGCAGCGCGATGAGCACGGTGCCGAAGATGGCTGCGATGAGGGCGAGCACCGCGATGTGCGCGGCGCCGAGGATGATCCCGAAGAGTGCGAGGCGCGATCCGCCCTCGCCGGTGCGCTTGATCTGCGAGCGCGCGACCAGGCCGGTGATTATGGCGACCATCGCGCAGGTCAGGCCGCCGACGAAGGGGATGATGTCTCCGACGATTCCGAACACGCCGAAGCCGAAGCTGACCCACGCCATCGGGTTGGTGCGGGCGAGCGCCTGCAGCGTTGCGGGGGCGCGTCGCAGCGGTCGCGGCGCCGTCGTCCTGTAGGTATCGGGTATCGGAAGCGAGTCGGGGTCGGCCTTGCCGAACTTGTCTTCGAGGAACCGGCCGTGTGCGACGAGCGCGTCTGAGTCCTTGCGGAGGATCGCGGCCTTGATCTGGCGCAGCTGTGCGGAGAGGACGTCGAGCTGCTCGATGAGGACCTGGTCGGCGGTCTTGCCATCGCGCACGACTGCGCCGCGGGGCAGGTTGAGGTACGTGTTGAGCGCCGTCGGGAGGTAGTCGTCGGCGGTGCGTTGGAGGACGAAGAGATCGCGGGAGGCGGGGCCGAGCTCGCGGGCTCGGGGCAGGACCTCGGTGATCGTCGTCGTGATGTCGCGGACGCGCAGCTCGATGCTGCGAGGGACGCGGTGATCGATGAGCGAGAGCTGGCGGCGGAGGTCGCGCTCGACCCGCCGCGGATCGAGGGCCTCGGGCGTTTCGTGCCGCGACCTGGACAGCACGTTCACGATGCTACCGGACGCCCCCCGCCGTCCGTGCCTGCGTCGATGAGCCGTCCGCTTTTCGACACCGTCGGGTCGGTGCATGAGGAGAGGTTGAAGCAGCACGGCCGGCGCTTGCCGCTCTGCAGCTTGCTGATCGACACTTCGACGCGACGCTTGCGCGTGGCGGGGTTCGCGGTGGCCTCGATCCATCGCACCCACTCCCAGCGCGCCATCGGGGTGATGGCGTCCCACAGGGTGCGGATGCTGGCCGGCGCGGCGCCGAGCGCGGCCTTGAAGTCGCGCGGGAGCGTTGGCTCCGGCCAGCGGTCGACGGGCTCGACCTCGACGGCCGCAGGCTGGCCGAGCGTCAGCCCCGCGCGAGCGCGGAGGGCGTCGTCGACCCTCATCCAGTGGCCGAAATAGCCGTCCGGCTCGAGCACGGTCTCGAACTCGACCCCGTTGATGCTCCCCCGCACGGCGACCTGGCTGCGGGACGGCAGCCTCTTGCTGGCGGGCGCGGGCAGGCGAAGCACCGCCGACCTCTCGATCGTCGACAGCGCGGCGCCGAAGCGGATTCTCTGCATGGTTGGAAAACTGGAGCGGGAGACGGGACTCGAACCCGCTACCTCAACCTTGGGAAGGTCGCGCTCTGCCAGGTGAGCTACTCCCGCCCGGAGCACCCGATTCTATCGCCGACCGAGCAAACAATTCGGGCCCCGACCGTTGCACACCTCGAAGGTGCAAGTGGCTGAGCCGCGGTCTGCCCCTCCCCCGCGTTGGGCCTGGATGAGCCAACAGCTGGCTCGAAGCGGGATCGATCCCGATCAGACCCTCACGCCGATGCGCCGCCGCGCCCTGATCGCGGGCGTCCTCACGATCGTCCTCGCCTCGTGGCAGGCGGTCGCGGGCACAAAGGGCCCGCTGAGCGCGATGCTGCCGCTCCTCGGCTTCTTCGCCGAGCTCGCCGCCATCGCGGTCTTCGGTTTCTGCGCGCTCTTCGCGGCCACGCTCGGATTTCTCTGGGTCGGCCGCCGACTCAGCATCTGGTAAGCACCGGCCGAAGCCGCCGCTAGGTCTCGACCACCGCCTCCGCCTGCGGCGCCGCCTCGGCAACCACCGAGCGCACCAGCCGCGAATACTCGTCCACGAGCTCACGCGAGCGCGCAGGGTCGAGAGTCGATGCGATCACGAGATATTCCGGCCGGTCCGCGTCCGGCACGACCAGCACCCATCCGCCGTCGACGAAAACCTTCACGCCGTCCGTCAGGTCGACGCGGTCGCGCAGGTGCCGCTCCATCATCGCCCGCATCACTCGCCCCTTGACCTCCCACGGGCAGAACTCCACCGCAGCCTGGTGCGACACCGCCGGAATCCGACCGCGCATTCCCGCAAGGCTCGCCCGCGTGTGCGCGAGCAGCTCCAGCACCCGCACCGTCGTGAAGATCGCGTCAAACGACAGCCCGAACACCGGCCAGCAGTAACCGCCCGCGCTGTCCGACGCCATCACCGTGTCCGCGTGCTGCGCCGCACGCAGGACGGCGCCAGGCGTGATCTTCGTCGGCACGAACCGCGAGCCGAACTCGTCGGCGATCATCGTGAACGCGAGCGACGCGGTCGCCGGCCCGAGAAGGATTCCGGTGTGCCCCTGCAACGCCAGCTGCGCCAGGACCGCAAACCCCGCGACGTGGTCGAGCACCTGCCCTTCCTCGTCGATCAAAAAGCACCGCTCGCCCGGCCGGTCGATGAACACCCCCAGCTTCGCGCGCACAGCCGAGACGATCGCCCCCATCTCCTGCAGGTGCCCGCGAAACGCCTGGTCGTCCTCCTCGGCGACGATCTCCGCGGGCGACGCGTTGAGCGGGATCACGTCGCAGTTGAGCTCCTGCAGCACACGCGGCAGCAGGCGCGCAGCCGCGCCGTTGTTGTAGTCGATCACGATCTTGAACGCCGCACCGCGCACGGCCTCGATGTCGAGGTTCGACAGCAGGTCCGCGATGTACCCGTCCGTCTCATCCTCGCGCCGCACGATCCGCCCCATCTCGTAGTGCGGCACGCGCCGGATGTCCTCGCGGAAGAACAACCCCTCGAGCTTGCGCTCGCTGCGCTTATCGAGGTCCAACCCCGAGGGGTCGAAGATCCTGATGTCCGCCGACCGCGGATCCACCGGGGATGTCTGCACGTGCATCGCCTGCATGCGGTTGTGCTTCGCCCAGTAGCGCGTGACCGGCGCCGGCATCACGGACAGATCCGTGACATTGGCGCCCGCGGAGATCAGCCCCGAGATGACTGCGCGGCTAACCATGCGCGCCGAGCGCGTGTAGTCACGCGAGATCGCGATCTCGGCACCGCGCGGGTTCAGCGCGCCGACCGACGCGCCCAGCCGCGCGGCGAACTCCGGCGTGAACTCCACGTTCGTCAAACCCGTGAGCCCGTACGAAGTGAACAGGCCGCGCTTCCACGACCCGGCCCAGATGATCGACTCGCGCACGACCGCGCCGGGCTCGACCTCCTTGTTCGGCCAGATGCGCACGTTCGGGTTGACCGTCGACCCCGCGCCGATGACGACGTCGCTGCCGACCACGCTGCCCTCCTCGAGCAGCGATCCCTGCTTGACCGTCACCGACCGGCACACCACCGAGCCGCGCAGGCGCACGTTCTCGCCGATGTACGCGTGGTCCCACGTGATCGAGTTCGAGACCTTCGCGCCGGAGTCGATCGTCGTGTACCCGCCGATGACGCACGGCCCGTTCACCCACGCGCCGTCGCGCACCTTGGCGCCCGCGCACACGAGCGCCGGCCCGTCCACGCGCGCGTTCGGCGATATCTCTGCGTCCTCGTGCACCCAGATGCCCTCGGCGGTCCGCGTCCCCGGCAGGTCCACCTTCACCCTGCCCTCGAGGCAGTCGAAGTTCGCCTTCACGTAAGCCGAGTGGCTGCCCACGTCCTCCCAGTAGCCGGACGCGATCCAGCCGTAAACCGGCTCGCCCTGCTTCAAGAGCTTCGGGAACACGTCGGCCGACCAGTCCGTGACCTCGCCGGCGCGAAAGAAGTCGAACACCGCCGGGTCGAGGATGTAGATGCCGGTGTTCGCCAGGTCGGAGATGACCTCGCCCCAGCTCGGCTTCTCGATGAACCGCTGCACCGCACCACCCGGGTCGACCACGACCACCCCGTACTCCAGCGGGTTGGGCACGGGCTTGAGCACGATCGTGGCCATCGACCTGCGCTCGCGGTGAAACCGCACCGCCGCGCCGAGGTCGATGTCGGTGAGCGCGTCACCCGAGATGACGACGAACGTGTCGTTCAGCGCCTGGCGCGCGAGCATGACCGACCCGGCCGTGCCGAGCGGCGAGTCCTCGACCGAGTAGCTCAGCGCGACGCCCTGGTCCGAGCCGTCGCCGAAGTAGTTGCGGATCGACGCGCCGAGGTACTGCACCGTCGCCACCACGTCCCGCATCTGGTGGCGGCGCAGGTGGAGAAGGATGTGCTCCATGATCGGCCTGCCCGCGACCGGCACCAGCGGCTTGGGCTGACGGCTGGTCAGCGGGCGCAGGCGGGAGCCCTCGCCGCCCGCCATGACGACTGCTTTCAAGTCGTTGCCCCCCTCTCACTTACCATCCTATTCCGGCCTTGATCGATCTCGACACCCTTGCACACGACCTCCTGTGGACCTGGCAGCCGAAAATCAAAGACGTCTTTCGCAAGCTCGACCCCGAGCGATGGGAGGCGACGCGGCAGAATCCCGTCCTTCTGCTGAACGAGCTCGGCGAGCAGAGTCTGACGGACGCGCTCGCCCGCAAGGACGTCGCGGCCGCGCTCGAACAAGCTAAATCCGTCTCGCGCTCCTACTACGAGCGACACCCAGCGTTCTATGACGCGCACGCGCCGCTGGTCGTCGGCTACTTCTCGCTCGAGTTCGGCATCGCGGAATGCCTCCCGATCTATTCGGGCGGCCTGGGGGTGCTCGCTGGCGACCACCTCAAAGCGATGAGCGACCTCGGGCTGCCGCTCGTCGCGGTCGGTCTCTTCTACAAGCACGGGTTCGGCCGCCAGGACATCGACGAAGGCGGCCGCCAGGTCGAGGTGTACGCGGAGAACCGGGGCGCGGACCTGCCCGTGAAGAAGGTGGAGGGCGTCGAGGTCGAGGCGCCGATCGGCAACACGACGGTGCACATCGCGGTGTGGAAGGCGCAGATCGGCCGGATTCCGCTGTTCCTCCTCGACACCGACCTGCCGTCGAACCCGCCCGACCTCAGGACCATCACCGACCGACTCTACGTACCCGAGCCGGACAAGCGCCTGCGCCAGGAGATCGTGCTCGGGATCGGCGGCGTGCGCGCGCTCCGCGCCATGAACATCGCCGCGAACGTGTTCCACCTCAACGAGGGCCACAGCTTCCTCTGCGCCATCGAGCGCATCCGCGAACTGCGCGCTTCGCGCCAGATGACGCTCGAGGAGGCGCGCCTGGTCGCGCGCGCGGGCATCGTGTTCACGACGCACACGCCCGTCGCGGCCGGCAGCGACGTCTTCGACGCCGGCCTCGTGTGGGACGTGCTCGGCCCGTACCTGCAGCAGGTCGGCATGTCCTTCGACCGGTTCATGGACCTCGGCCGCCAGCGCCCCGGCGATCCGCGCGAGCGCTTCACGACGACGTACGCCGCGCTGCGGCTCGCGGACCAGGCGGTCGGCGTGAGCCGGCTGCACGGCGCCGTGTCACGCCGGCTCTGGAAGGACGCGTGGCGCGGGCTAGCCGAGACGCAGGTCCCGATCGGCTCCGTGACGAATGGTGTCCACATGCCGACCTGGATCGCCTCCGAGATCACGGAGATGCTCAGCCGCTTCGTCGGCCCGGACTGGTGGGACCTCGACCCGCACGACGGCCGCTGGCAGGCCGTGCTCGAGATTCCAACCGCCGACCTGTGGGCCGTGCACATGGACCTCAAGCGACGCCTGCTCGACGTCGTCGGCGCGCGCGCCGACTTCACCGAGAAGCTCGACGCCGAGACGATGACCATCGGCTTCGCGCGCCGCTTCGCGCCCTACAAGCGCGCAGACCTTCTCCTCCAGGACCGCACGCGACTCGAGAAGCTGCTGGAGAACTCGAAACGGCCCGTGCAGTTCCTCTTCGCCGGCAAGTCCCACCCCGCCGACCAGCAGGGCAAGGACATCCTTGCGAGCATCGTCAAGGTCGGCCGCGACGAGCGCCACATCGTTTTCCTCAAGGACTACGACATCGAGCTCGCCAGCCACCTGGTCCACGGCTGCGACGTGTGGCTCAACAACCCGCGTCGATTTCTCGAGGCGAGCGGCACAAGCGGCATGAAGGCCGCGGCGAACGGCGTGCTCAACGTGAGCGTGCTCGACGGCTGGTGGGACGAGGGCTACCGGCCGGAGCTCGGCTGGGCGATCCCGTCCGGCGCCACGATCGACAGGCCCACGACCGACGACCAGGCCGAGGCCGAGGGCCTCTACCGGCTGCTCGAGCGCACCGTCGTGCCCGCTTACTACGAGCGCGACGCGGCGGGCGTGCCGCAGCGCTGGGTGAAGATGATGCGGGCGTCGATCCTGCACATCGTCACCGACTTCTCCGCGCGCCGGATGGTGCTGGAGTACTTCGAGCAGGCGTACGCGCCGGGCGCGCGCCGCGTCGAGCAGCTCAGGCTGCTGCCGGACTGGGGAGGGTAGCGCCCGGGGTACGTCGCGCCGGCCTTAACAGGGTGGGTTGGAAGGCGGCGAAAAAAATTCGACAATCCTCCACAGGCGTGTCGGTTGGGGGTGGGACCGACCCGGGAGGAGGGTGGGCCCGCAGGGCCACCCTGTCCAGACCCGCCGCCGCCCCCCACCCTCAGTCCTGCAGCGACACGACCCCCCGCCGCTCCCGGTGATTCGCGATCGCCGACCGGTATAGCTGCAGGTACTTCTGCGCGGACAAAGACCACGACACGTCCTCGCTCATCGCCCTCCGCACGAGCCACGACCACAGCGAGTGATGCCGGTACGTCTCCCACGCGCGCACGACCGCCGCGAAGAAGTGCCACGGGTCATACGCCTCGAACGTGAACCCCGTCCCGTTGCTCGTCACCGGGTCGTAATCCCTGATCGTGTCCGCGAGCCCGCCGGTCGCACGCACCACCGGCACCGTGCCGTACCGCAGCGCGATCAGCTGCGCCAACCCCCCCGGCTCCGTCCGTGACGGCATCCACAGCATGTCCGAGCCCGCGTAGATCCGCTGCGCCAACCCCGGGTCGAACCCGATGATCGCCGCGACCGTCCCCGGGTTCTCCGCGGCATAGCGTCGGAACATGTCCTCGTACCGCCGGTCCCCGGTGCCGATCACGACCAGCTGCAACCCCAGCTGCAGCACCGCCGGCAGCGCGGCCTCCACCAGGTCGAATCCCTTCACGTCGTAGAACCGCGACACCATCGCGCACAGCGGCCTCGGCACCGGCGCGAGCCCCAGCTCCGCACGCAGGTCCGCCTTGCACAGCCCCTTCGCCTCGGGCGCCGTGACCGAGTAGTGGTGCGGGATGAACGGGTCCCGATTCGGATCGAACTGGTCGTAGTCGATCCCGTTGAGGATCCCGTACAGCTTGTGCGTGTGGGCGCGGATCACCTCGTCCAGCCCCTCCCCGAACTCCGGCGTCTGGATCTCCGCCGCGTAGCGCTCGCTCACCGTGTTCACGACGTCCGCGAAATGGATGCCCCGCCCGAGCACGTTGACGACGTCGTCCAACCCCGGGATCCCGACCCGCATCAGCCCCCACTTCTCGAGCCCCGCGAGCGTCAGCGCGCCGAACCCGTACACGCCCTGCGCCGACAGGTTGTGGATCGTCAGCGCCGTCGCCACCTCGCCGAGCGGACCCTCGGAGTACAGCCGCTCCAGCAGGTTCGGGATCAGCGCCGGCTCCCAGTCATGCGAGTGGATCACGTCCGGCGTGAACCCGAGCGGCCCGAGCATCTCGAGCACCGCGCGCGAGAAGTAGATGAACCGCGCGTCGTCGTCGCCGTACCCGTAGATGCCGTCGCGGTCGTACAGCTGCGGGCAGTCGATGAAGTACACGGGCATGTCGCCGCTGCGCCCCTCCAGCACAGTGGCCTCGACCGGCTGCGACCCGAGCGGGACCTGCAGCCCGCGCACGACGGGCTGAAGGTTCAACGCGCCCGGGTCGATCCGCCGGTACCGCGGCAGCACGACACGGACGTCGTGCCCGAGCCGGCGCAGCTCCTTCGACAGAGCCGCCGCCACGTCCGCGATGCCGCCCGACTTCGCAAAAGGCGCGAGCTCGGCCGTCGCGACAAGCACGCGCAGCGGCCGCGAGTGCTCGACCTCGATGACCGGCGCGGCGCCCGGCACGCGAAGGCTCAAAGAACCGTTCGGCGGCACCTGCTCGATGTCGTGCCCGTCGCGGCTCACGACCAGCACGATCTCGACCGGCTCGCCGGCGTCGCGCCCGATGTCCTTGAACGGCAGCGACAGGAAGAACGGGTCCGCGACGTCCCACTCCGAGTCCGGCGTCGCGCGGGTCGGCGGGTCCGAGACGCGGGCCAGCGTCAGGTGCCCGCCACGGCTGCGAGGCTCGATGCGGATCACGTGCGAGGGCTCGAAGCCGAAATCCGCCGCGGCCGCGGTCGCCAGCGGCAGCTCGATCTTCCCGTCCGGGTCGCCCTCGCCGGCCAGGCCGCTGACGTACAGCCAGAGGTTGATCTGCTGCGCCTCGAGCTCGGCGGCGCTCCGCGGCGTGTCGATGCGCACGTACAGCTGGTCCGCGTCGTTGCCGTAGAACACGCGCTCCACCACGCCGGCGGGACGGTGCAGCGCGCCGAACCCCGAACCGACCTGGTAGTAACCCGCCTGCGCCCACGCCTTGTCGTCCCGCGACCGCGGCTTGATCTCGACCGCGGGCAGGCTGCGCTCCGGCGTCGGCGCCTTCTGGATGATCGGCTGGAAGAGCCGCGCCGGGGCGCGCTGCCCCATCACCTTGTAGACGTTGCGAAGGTGCAGCCGGAACTGGTTGTCCCAGATCTGGTCCATGCCCGAGTCGTGCTTGCGGCTGAACCACCAGAACCAGTCGCTGCCCTCGGTGATGAGGATCTCGCGCCACGCCTTCGCGGCGCTGTCGGCCTCGCGCGGCCGCAGCCGCGACTGCTCCTCGAGCCAGCCGCGCGTCTCCGCGAGCAGGTCCCACGCCTCGTTGTGGTCGGGGTCGCCGATCCACGTGTCGAGGCTCGCGCCGATCCAGCTTCCGGTGTGCAGCCGGTGCAGCTGCTGCTCGGCCGGGTGCTCCTTCAGGAACTCGCCGGGCGTCGTGGTCACGATGTCCTGCGCGCCCTCGAGCTCGCTATAGAGCGCGTTCAGAAAGTCGTGGCCGTCGCGCGGGTAGAACTCCCACGCGTTCTCGCCGTCGAGGGCGACGACCGCGAGGAAATCCTGGTCGCCCTGCTGCTCGCGGATGCGCCTCAGCCGCCCCATCAGGTCCTGCACCGCCGAGACGGCGGTCATCCGCTGGTAGTCGAAGCTCACGAGGTTCGAGAGCAGCGAGTCCCGGAAGACGAGCGAGATCGACTGGCCCTCGCGGTCCATGCGGAACGGCCGGTACAGCTCCGACGGCATGTTCACGCGGCCCTCTCCGTCGCGGCCCATGTGCGCGTCGAGCGAGCGCGCGAGGACCTCCTCGTCGCTGATCATCCACTGCACGCCGGCGCCGGCGGCCATGCCGACGACGCTCTCGCCCACCGCCATCTCGGACGGCCACATGCCCGCGGGCCGCCGTCCGATGAGGCGTTCGAACAGGCCCAGCCCGAGCTCGATCTGCCGCTCGGCGTCCTCGCGGTGTGAGAAGTGCCGCTCGGGCAGCTTGATGCCGGGGTTTGCGGTGCGCGCCGAGTCGACATGCGCGAGCAGCGGCAGGATCGGGTGGTAGTACGGCGAGAAGGTCAGCTCCGCCTGGCCGCGGTCCGCGAGCTCGCGGTACTTCGGGATGACCTTCGTCATCATCTCGCGCTGCGCCTCGAAGAGGGGGGCCTTGTCCCGCTCGGTGAAGTCCCGGTCCTTGCGCTTGAGCTCCGAGAGGCGCGGATCGGCGTCGAGCCACACCGGGTCGCACCACGCGAGGTTGAACCAGACCTGCAGGTCGCGCATCTCGGCGGTCGTGAACTGCGCGTCGACGGGCCGCGATGCGAGCTCGAGGTAGCGAGGCGACTGCTGCACGCGCAGCGCCCGCGGTGACTCGCGCATCCAGCGGAGGATGAAGGCGCGCTCCTCGTCGCTGAGCTCCGACGCATCGCGCCGGCTGAGGTTCAGGAAGAGGTCGACCGAGCCCTCGTGCCCGTAATCCTCGATCTGCGCGAGCAGCGACGGCACGAGGTTGAAGGTCGCCTTGACGTTGGGATAGCCGTCGAGGAGCGCCGGCATCTTGAAGTAGTCCTTCGCCGAGTGCAGGCGCGCCCACGGCAGGAGGTACGTCGAGGTGAGGTCGTCCTTGTAGTACGGCTGGTGCATGTGCCAGACGAACGCAACGTGGAGGGGCTTCATCGCTGAGCCACTAGGTTATTTGGTCGCCTCGGCGGTCATCGCGGCGAGCGCCATCGCGTGCAGCGCGCGGTCGGCGGAGCAGACAAGCGTCGTGCGCGTCGCGAGGTTGCACTCGAGCGCCGAGAGCGACCCGCCCCGCGCGTCGGTCGCGACGCCCCCTGACTCCGACAGGATCAGCAGGCTCGCAGCCATATCGAACACCCGCATCGGCACCGGCGCGCAGAACACGTCGAGCCCGCCGCTCGCCGTGTGCGCCATCGACAGCGCCATCGAGCCGAGGATCCGGATCTTCGCCGAACGCGCGACGAGGGGCCGCGCCGCTTCGAGCGACCGCGGCGAGCTCTCGAGTCCGAGGAGCTCGATCCGGTCGCTCCGTCCGGCGCGCAGCACCGCGATCGTTTCGCCGTTCCGCTCCGCCCCGCCGCCCCGCACCGCCGTCCACCGCTCGCCGCTCACGAGGTTGAACACGCACCCGGCCGTGACGTCGCCGACCGTGTGCCCATCGACCAGCGCGAGCATCACGTTGAAGAAGGGAATGCCCTGCTTCGCGTTGAGGCTGCCGTCGACGGGATCCACCACCACGAGCGGCCGCTCGGCGCCAAAGCTGCGCAGCCCCGCCTCCTCGGAGAGCACCGAGAAGCGCTCACCGGCGGCCGCGATGGCCTTGAGCTCGGAAAACACGGCGGCCTCCGCGGCGCGGTCCACCTCCATCGTCCGGTCGCCGCCCGCGCCGACGGCGAGCTGCGCCCGTCCTTCGACGGTCCCGGAGATTGGCATCACGACGTCGCGCACGCGCGCGCCAATACGAAGGAAGACGTCGAGCCAGTCGGCGGAGGTCAGCGCGCTAGGACTCGGCCGGGGTCGCGGCGGGGTCCACGCGGCGCCTGCGGCGACGCCGGCGCTCGACGACGATCGTGATGAGATACGGCTGCTGCATCGCCCAGACCCGCTCGATGAGCTGCGGGACCGGGATGCGGTGCGGGTGCTCGATGCCGAGCATCACGAGCCGCTCCGCGAGCTGATCGTTCAGCTCTGTCCGGTCGTGCAGGTTCATCTGTTCCAGGGTTTCGAGGATGTCGTCTAGGCGCCGCAGCGTGGACCTGCGTTCCTGATCCTCAGCGTGGACCATCGGCTAAGAGCTTATCGCGGACGCGGCTTCGGCAAGCGAACGGGTTACGTCGTCCGGCCGCTCGAACTGCAGCCAGTGCCCGGCGCCGGGCAGCTCCGTGAACCGGTACGGCCCCGCGACGTGCGCGCCCGTGGACTCCGCCTGGCGCCGCCCGCACGCAGGATCCTCGGCGCCCCAGACGAGGTGCGTCGGCGCGGTGATCGGCCCGAGGCGCTGGAGGCGCTCCCACGCCGCGCCGCCGGTGCCGAGGTTCGCGCGGTAGTAGTTGAGGCCGGCGGTCAGCCGCCCGGGCCGGCTAGCGCCGCGGACGAACGTGTCGACCACCCGGTGCGGGACGGCGTCCGGGTTCGGCCCGAGCTGGAACATCCCGCGCAGCCGCCGCGCGTCGTCCGCGAGCAGGACCTCCTCCGCCTTCCCCTTCATCAGGAACAGGCCGATGTAGCGCGAGCGCTCCTGCTGGTCGGGATCGTCGCGGCTCGCCGCGGCCAGCGCCGCGGGGTGCCCCACCGAGAACACCGTCAGCGTCGAGGTCATCTCAGGATGCGTGCCCGCGAAGTACCACGCGACCATGGCGCCCCAGTCATGGCCTGCGACGTGCGCGGTGCGCTTCCCGAAGGCCTCGATCAGGCCGCGCGTGTCCTCGACGAGGTGGTCGAGCGTGTAGTTGGCCGCGCCCTCGGGCGCGTCGGTCATGCCGTACCCGCGCAGGTCGGGCGCCACGACGAGATGTCCGGCGCGCGCGAGGGCGGGGATCTGGTGCGACCACGACTCGGCGCCTTCCGGAAAACCGTGGAGGAGGATGACCATCTCGGCCTCGGGCGGGCCGTCGACGAGCGTCTTGAAGCGAAGCCCGTTGGCCTCGACCATGTGCGTGCTCGCGGTCACTCGAGTCCCTTGACGAACTCGGCCGCGATGTCGAGGGCCTGGTCGAGGACGCGCAGCAGGCCGTGGCCCTGGCCCGGAAAGATCTCGAGCCGCGCGTCGGGCACGACCTTCACCCACTTCTTCAGCAGGTCGATGCGCGCGAACGGGTCGCGGTCCCCGCTCATGAAGAGGACGGGACAACGGATCGAGGAGAGGTGCTGCGTCCGGAGCTGGTCCGGGAATCCAGGGCGGTGCAGCGGGTACGAGAAGAGGACGAGCCCGCCGAAGCCGGCTTCGACCGCGGCCATGCTCGCGACGCGCCCGCCGTACGACTGGCCGCCGCCGATGACCTCGCGCCCGCGCCCCGCCTTCTCGATGAAGACCTCGACCGCGCGGTCCGTGTTGTTCTTCGGCAGGTCGATGGCCATCGCATCGACGCCGCGGCGCTTGAAACCGTCGACGTATGGCTTCATCGACGCCGCGGTGCCCGACGCGCCGTGACCGATGACGACCTTCACCGCGCGTCCATCTCTATGCCGCGGTCAGTTGAGGTGCGCGACGCTGCGTGCCTGCATCTGTGACAACCACTGCGGAGAAATCTTGACCTCGAAGCGTCCGACGCACACCGCGCACCACACCGTCTCGCACTTCTCGCATGCGATGTGCTGATGGTCTTTTGAAAGGTCGAGAGACATCGAGTAGGTGCCGCACTCGAAACATTTCACCGGACACCGCACGGAAAAAAATCTTAGCTACCCATTGACGAATGCGATGCACACGATGTATCAAGACAACTTGTATGGCGATGCTCCTCGTGGTTGCCACCACAGAGGCGACGGACCCGACACGAGAGAGCTATCCATTTCGCACAACTGCGAGAACCCGTTGGGTTGCAGAGGAGGTGCGTGTTGGACTGGTCGTTGATCACGTCTCACCAGGAGACCCTGATCACCAAACCATGGAACCTATCGGGTCCATATCAATGAAGAAGGAGGTGCACCAACATGGCTGCTAAGAAGAAGGCCGCGAAGAAGCCTGCTGCCAAGAAGAAGGCCGCGAAGAAGAAGTAACAACTTCTTCAAGCGTCGTTTCGTAGTTTCGTAGGTCCGTTACGCCGGGGTTCTGTGGAGCCCCGGCCCTTTTTTTCCAGCCGTCACCTCCCCGCTACGCGGGGAGGCCGGGAGGGGACAAAACAAAAACTCCAGCCTGCCCGAGGGAGGCCGGGCCCCCGTTCCCCTCCCCGCTACGCGGGGAGGCCGGGCCCCCCGTTCCCCTCCCCGCTACGCGGGGAGGTCGGGAGGGGACGAAACAACTACTCCAGCCCCTACGACAGGTTGATCACCGCAAACCGCATGAGCTGCAGGGACGCCGGCCCGGCCTTGTCGTAGTCGATCATCCACATCTCGTAGATCCCCGCCCCGTGCGCCCGCCCCGCCGTCTCAGTGGCGATCAGCGTGCCGTTGAACCAGCTGCGGATCTGGTTGCCATGGATCGCCAGGACCAGCCGGTTCACACCGAGGCGTGTCTTGACCGTCTGGCTCACGACCTTGGAGTTGTCGTCCTCCCCGATGTAGACCGACGAGTCGACCGTGTACAGGTCGGTCGTGATGCAGCCGGTGTCGTCGCACCCGTACGACAGCCCGACGTCGACCTTGCCCTGCGGCTGCTGGAAGTCCGCGACCATCAGCACGTTCGACGGGTCGACCTTCGCGCGGGAGTCGAGCTCGGACGACGTCCTGTAGGTCGGGGTCGCGAGGTGGCACCCGGCGCTGTCGATCGCGAGCGTGCCGACGTTGGTCGCCTGCTGCTTGATGTAGTCCCAGCTCACGGCCGACAGAGCGCTCGGCAGCGCGGTGACGCTCGCGCAGTCCAGCGCCGTGACCATCGAGGCCGGCGTGAGGCCGCAGCTCGAGCCGACCGCGTTGAGGTTGATCGGCGTGTCCGGCAGGATGATGTCGCACGCGGCCGGCCGCGCCGAGGGCGACGCCTCGCCCGCCGGCGCCGGCGTCGTACCCGCCTGGTTCCACCCGTACACGGTGGTCGCCATCAGGATGAGCATGATCAGCGCGCCGCCCGCGAGCGGCAGCCCCGCGCGCAGCCCGGAGCCAGGACGGGATTGCGGCGCGACCAACGTTCCCTTCGGCGCCTGCACGAGCCCCCATCCCGCGACGATCGCGACCGGCACCTCGACGATCGTGATGGCGAGCGCCGCGACCGACGCCCACGCCACGCCGGGCGCCCACCGGTCGCGGGCCGTGAGCCCGACCGCGGCCGCGAGCGACAGCGCCGCCGCGATCGTCGAGACGAAACCAAACGACACCCATCCACCGCGCGCGGTGTCGTCGAGGTCGGCGCTCAGCGGCGCGATGATCGCGAGCACGGCGACCAGCAGCGAGACCGCGAAACCGACCCACAGCGCGCCGAGCAGCCAGCCCGATGCGCCCTCGCGCCGCGCCGGCGGCGGCGAGACCCACTGCTGCGGCGCCGCGGGATAGACCGGCGCGGGCGTGTACTGCTGCTGAACCGGTGCCGGCGTTGGCGCCATCGCGGGATACGAGGGCGGAGGCGTCGCGGCCGCGGTCGCGTACGGGGCGGGTGATGCATACGGCGATGCGGCGGGCGGCGCCGGCGTGTAAGGCGGCGCGCCGTAGCTCGGCGGCGGCGTGTACTGCGGCGGTGCCGGAGGCTGCGGCGCGTACGACGCCGAAGGTGGCGGCTCGATGGCGGTCGGCGTCGGCGGCAGCTGCTGCACCGGCGGCGGCGTCATCGGGTACTGCGACGCCGAGCCCGGGATCGCGGCCGCGAGCGCGTCGACGAAATCCGTCGCCGTCTGCGGCCTCCGCGCGGGATCCTTCGCAAGGCCCGTGAGCAGCGGCTGCTCGATCGACGCGGGAAGGCTCGGGTTGAACTTTCGCGGCGACGGCGGAGGCGTCGACTGCTGCGCGGCGATGACGCTGAGCGGGTTCGACGCGGTGAACGGAACGCGGCCCGTCACCATCTCGAACGCGATGATCGCGAGCGCATAGATGTCCGCCGGCGCGCCGACCTCCGCGCCGGAGCACTGCTCAGGCGCCATGTACATCGGCGTCCCGACCATCGCGCCCGTCTGCGTGAGGCGCTCGCCCTCCTCGGTCACCCGCGCGAGCCCGAAGTCCGAAAGGATCGGCGTGCCGCGCCGGTCGAGCAGGATGTTCGACGGCTTGACGTCGCGGTGGATGACGCCCTCGCTGTGCGCGTAGTCGAGCGCGTCGGCGATCGGGCGCAGGATGCGGACGCAGTAGTCGAGCTGGATCGGCGCGCCCATGCGCGAGGCGAGCGTCCCGCCCTCGACGTACTCGCTGACGATGTAGGTGACGCCGTCCTGCTCGCCGTGGTCGTAGACGGAGAGGATGTTGGGGTGCTGAAGGCGCGCGACCGCGACGGCCTCGCGGTGGAACCTCGCCTTGAAGCCTGGCTGCTCGACCAGGAACTCGGGCAGGATCTTGATCGCGACCTCGCGCTCGAGGCTCGGCTGGTACGCGCGGTAGACCGTGGCCATGCCGCCCCGGCCTAGCTCGCCGAGGATCTGGTACGGACCGAGCTTCGTGCCGGCCTCGAACTTCATGGGTGCCCCGCGATGATGGGGCACGTCGAATCGCATCGCAAGTAAATTTCGTCGCCGCCCTTGACGCCCGAACATTCGTTCGATAACCTACGCCCTGGGCCTCCTCTCCCTACTCGTCCTGCCCGGAGGCACAAAGGGAAAGGAATGCAGATACAGGCCGAGCCTCGTCTTGAACATGCCATCGAAGCGATTCGGGTCCGCTTCGGAAGCCAGGCGCTGACGCGTGCGGCGGAGCTTCCGCCGCCGCCGGCCTGGCCGAGCGGGACCGCGATCGACGCGCTGACCGGCATCGGCGGCCTGCCCCGGGGCCGGCTCACCCTGCTCGTCGGGAGCGGAACCTGCGGCAAGCTCACGCTTGCGCTGAACCTGCTCGCCGGCGCGACGCACGAGTTCGCGCACGCCGTCGTGATCGACGCGGGGTTCGGGTTCGACCCCGGAGGACTCTCGCCGTTCGAGCCTGCGCGCGGGTCGCTCACGGTCGTGCGGCCGCCGGCGCCCGACGCCGCCGGTGAGGCGGCTTCGGCGCTGGCCCGGGCGGGGGCCGGCTTCATCCTTTTAATGGGGGAGGTTCCCGAGCACTGGCTGGGGCCGCTGGAATCGGGCGCCAACCGATCGGGCACCGTCGTCGTCGGCGTGATCGACGCGCCCAGCCGCGCCTTCGCCCACGCCTCGAGCCTGAGCCTCGCCTTCGCGCGGGTCGGCTGGATCTGGGAACGGAGACAGCTGATCGGCCTGCGCACGCTCGCGCGCTGCGCGAAGAACAGGGTCGCCCCCCCAATCGGCGAATCCGAACTGGAACTGCGCTATATCCCCTCCCCCACGCTGCGCGTGGGGGAGGGCGAGGGTGGGGTTATGGCTAACCCGGAGCATGCATGGTCTGCTGTGGTCTGATCCCCCACCTCGAGCTCGCCCGGAGGCCGGACCTCTACGGCACGCCGGTGATCGTGGGCCACTGGGACGACCACGTCCTCGCCGCATCCGACGAGGCGGTCGCCTCCGGCGTGATCCCCGGCATCGCGCTCCGCCAGGCCGAGCACCTCTGCCCCACCGCGACCTTTCTCATGCCCGACCCCGAGGCGAGCGGCCGCCTACGCGAGCTGATCGCTGCCGCCCTCTACGACCTCGCCCCAATCGTCGAGGTCCGCACCGAAGGCGTCGCATGGCTCGACCTCGAGGGCGTGACCTCCGCCACCGAGTCGATCCGCGAGGCGAGGCGGCGCCTGCGCGCCGCCGCCCGCTGCGAGCCCCGCCTCGGCCTGGGCGCCGGCCCTTTCACCTCGCGCCTCGCCGCGGCGCGCGCGCGGCCGGGCCGCCTGCTGCGCGTCGACGCCGCTCGCGCCTTTCTCGCGCCGCTCTCATCGCGCGAGCTCATGCTCGACGCCGAGCAGACCGAGCGCCTCGACCTTCTCGGGTTGCGAACCCTCGGCGACGTCGCCGCGATCGGAGAGCGCGAGCTCGAGAGCCAGCTCGGCCCGGCCGGAAGAAGCGCCGTCCTCCTCGCCCGCGGGCTCGAGCCCGACCGCCTCGAACCCTGGCGCCCGCCGATGTACACCAGCTCGCATCGCCAGTTCGCCGACCCCGTCGAGGACCGCGAAGCCCTGCTCTTCGTCGCCCGCGCGCTCTGCGACGACCTCGCCGAAGAGCTCGGTGTGCGCGGGGCCGCGGCCAAGCACGTCCGGGTCCGCCTGCGCCTCGAGGGCGCGGACGAGGAGGCCCGCGATTCGCTCGTGCGCCACCCGCTGAGCAGCACCGCCGAGCTCTTCGGGCTCGTCGGGTCGTGGATCAAGGAATGGCAGCCCGCGGCGCCGATCGAGGAGATGTGGCTCGAGCTCCCGGTCCTCGAGGCGGCCGGCCGGAGGCAGCTGCGCCTGTGGGCCGGCGGCGACGGGACGAGCGAGGAGGTCGTCGCCGCGCTCGAGCGCCTGCAGGAACGGTTCGGCGAAGGCGTGGTCACGCAGGTGCAGGTCGGATGACGCGCCTCATCTCGCCGCCGAACGCCGTCACCGTGACCCTCAAGCCAGGCGGCGTGCCGGTGCACATCGCCGGCCCGTGGTCGGGGTCCGTCGACCCAATCGCACGCTGGAAGGTCGAAGGCGGCTGGTGGAACGAGGGCGTCGTGCGCGAATACTGGAAGGTCCTGCTCAACAGCGAGGTCCTCTGCGAGCTGTACCACGACATGACGCGCGACGAATGGTTCGTAGAGCGCGTGTATGACTGACGTCGTGATGTGGCCGCCAGGCAGTCAGCAGTCCATCGGGCAGGCCGGCGAGTTCCTCGTGTGGTCGCACCTCATCACGCAGTCGGGCGGCGGGCTGCACGTCTTCCTGCCGGCGCTCGACCGCGGCCTCGACGCCGTCGTGCACCGCCTCTCTGACGGCCGCTACATCGCGGTTCAGGTCAAGACGCACGTCTTCGGCGCGGCCAGAGAAGCGCCGCTCGCCGTCCTCGAGTCGCACGTGTACACCGACGACCAGCTCATCATCGGCGTCAACCTCGCCGGCGATGGCCTCGGGCCGTACGCGCTGGTCGCCGACGGCAGGACGTTTCGCGACCACGCCGCAGTGGTCGTGGACCGCGGCCGGCGGCTGCTCGTGGCCGACATGCCGGTCGAGCCCGTGCCCGGTCATCGGTGGAGCGAGCAACTGGTCCCGATCGAGCGGCTGGCCGCACGCGTCGCCGGCGCCGAGCCGTCGCTCGTCGTCACGCCGCCCACCACACCCGACGTCGCGCTGCTCATCGGCACCATCGGCGAGCTCGAGGTCATGCGCCGCGGCGCCACCCTCGAGGATTGCGCGCTGTTCCGTCCCTTCCCCGACCTCGAGACCGCGGAGGTTCTCGTCCGCCGCCTCGCCTCGGGCGCGACCGCCGGCCTGCAGGTCAAGACCGCAGAGCTGACGCCCCAGCACGACATGCGCCACGTGCTCATCCACCGCTCGAGCTTCCGGCCGTCGCCGACGACCTTCGTGGTCGCGACCGCCTGGATCGTCCCCGAGCGGCGATTTCATCCCACCTGCCTGCTCATCCCGAGCGAGGTCGTGCCGGACATCGCGGGCCTGAGCGGCGAGTACTTCGAGCTGCACTTCCGGCCGGACGCGAGCGCCGAGCCGAGCCGCCTCGACCGCTACCGCCTCCCGCTCGAATCCCTCGCGGATCGCATCTCCGACCTCCTCTCTTAACACCCCACCTTGACTCCCAAACTTCTGTTCGTACGATGATTTTCATGCCCTCCTTCGTCGCCGACACCCCCATGAGCGACCACCTCGCGGCTCTCGCCGCTGCGATCGATCGCTTCTGCGCTCGCCCGCGGCCCACCCATCCCGCAGACGTCGGCGCCGAGCTCATCCACCTCCGCCACCAGTGCGACCGGCTCGAGGTCGAGTTCTCGACCTCGTCGGCGGCGTTCGCCGCCACCGACGAGTACGACCGGCAGGGCTCGGTGTCGCCGGTCGACTGGATCCGCCACCAGTGCAACATGGGCGGCGAGGCGGCGGCCGATCGGGTTGCCGTCGGCCGGCTCGCCCCCCACCTCCCCGCGAGCGTCGACGCGACGCTTGCCGGTGAGATCGGCTTCGCGCATCTCGCGCTCATCGCGCGCACCACCGCCGCGACCGCCGGCCCGACCGCGACCGCGGCTGTGGAAGAACCGCTGCTCGCAAAGGCGCGCGAGTTCAGCGTCGGCAGGTTCCGCTATTTCTGCGACCTGGCGCGGCACGCCGCCAACGCCGATCGCTACGTCGCGGGTGAGATCGACGCGGTCGAAGCCCGATCGCTCACCATCCGCAAGAGCCAGAACGGGCTCGTCTCACTGCGTGGAACCCTCGATCCCGAGGGCGGCGCTGCGGTTCTCAGCGCGCTCACACCGCTCTCGAGGCGCAATGGCAAGGCCGACAAGCGGTTGCGAAACCGCCGTCTTGCCGACGCGCTGGTCGAGCACGCTCTGCACTCCCTCGACACCTCGGCAAAAGGCACGTCACGGCCGCACCTGCAGGTCACGACGACGCTCGAGACGCTGCTGTCGATGACCGGCGCCCCGGCGGCCGACCTCGACCTGTCGATCCCGATCTCGGCGAAGGCAGTCGAGCGCATCGCGTGCGACTGCAACGTCACGCGCATCCTGCTCGGCGCGGACTCCGCCGTCATCGACGTCGGGCGGTCGACCCGCCTCATCCCGCCCGGCCTGCGTCGCGCCCTTCACGCAAGGGACAAGGGGTGCGTCTGGCCGGGATGCGACCGGCCGGCGCGCTGGACGTCGGCCCATCACCTCATCCACTGGATCAACCTGGGCAGGACCTGGCTCGAGAACCTCGTGCTGCTCTGCTCGCGCCACCACTGGCTCGTCCATGAGGGCGGTTGGCAGATCTTCCGTGTCGACGGCAAGATCCGCATCGTCCCGCCGAGCCTCGACTACCACCTCCGGTACGCCAGGCCTCCAAGCGCGCGAGCCGCGTGATGCCGGTTCCGTACGTCGAGCTGCACTGCCACTCGAACTTCTCGTTTCTCGACGGCGGTTCCCATCCGTTCGAGCTCGCGGCGCGCGCCGCCGAGCTCGAGATGCCCGCGCTCGCGATCACCGACACCGGCGGCGTCTACGGCGCGGTCCGCTTCCTGCAGGCGTGCCGCAAGCTCGGCGTGAAGCCGATCATCGGCACGGCGCTCGAGGTCGACGGGGCCGAGGTCGTGATGATCGCCCGCAACCTCCGCGGCTACTCCAACCTCTGCCGCCTGCTCACCGACGCGCACCAGGACCAGCCGAAGGGCGAGGCGCGCGCGTCGCTCGAAACCGTCGCGCAGCATCGCGGCGATGTCTTCTATCTCACCGCGACCGACGACGAGCGCCGGCTTCGCGACATGCAGGACGCGCTCGGCCGCGAGAGCGTCTTCAGCGAGCTGCATCACCACCTTCGCGCTGAGGACTCATGGATGCTCGAGGGCCGCGCCGAGATGGCCGCGCGATGCGGCGCGCCGGTGGTGGCCACGAACGCCGTGCACTACCACGTGCGCGAGCGGCGGCGGCTGCACGACGTGCTCGTCGCGATCAGGCATCGGGCCACGCTCGAGGAGGCGCGCGACCGCCTCTTCTCCAACTCGGAGCACTGCGTCAAGGGCGGTGACGAGCTGCGCCCGCTGTTCCGCGGGCATGAGCAGGCGCTGGCGGCGACGTGGGAGATCGCGCAGGAGTGCGACGTCGACCTGAACTTCCGCAAGGTCCGGTTCCCGGGCTTTCCGGTGCCCGCGGGCGAGACGCCGTTTTCCTTCCTCTACAAGCTCTGCTTCGAGGGCGTGCGCGAACGCTATCGCCCGATCACGATCGAGGTGACCAGGCGGCTGCAGCGGGAGCTCGAGGTCATCGAGAAGACAGGGCTCGCGGAGTTCTTCCTGATCAACTGGGACCTGATGCGCTTTGCGCGCGACCACGGGGTGCCCGGGCAGGGCCGCGGCTCCGCGGCGGACTCGATCGTCGCCTACGTGCTCGGCATCACGCGCGTCGACCCCATCGAGCACAACCTGCTTTTCGAGCGGTTCCTGCACGAGGAGATGACGAGCACGCCGGACATCGACATCGACTTCTCGACCGCGCATCGCGAGCAGGTGATCCAGTACATCTACGAGAAGTACGGCTGGGAGCGCACCGGGATGGTCTGCAACGTGGTCACCTTCCAGCCGCGGATGGCGATCCGGCAGGTGGGCAAGGCGCTCGGGTTCTCGTCGGAATTGCTCGACCGGCTCGCGAAGGGCGTCGACCGCTGGTTCACCGAGGACGTCGAGGACGCGATGCTCGGCGCGGTGCCGCCGCCGGACATGCGGCCGCAGAGCTGGCAGCAGTTCCTCGAGCTGTGCCGGGAGGTGATCGAGTTCCCACGCCATCTCTCGATCCACAACGGCGGGATGCTGGTCACCGGCGAGCCGCTCGTCGACATCGCGCCGGTCGAGCCGGCGGCCATGGAGGGCCGGCGCGTCGTCCAGTTCAACAAGGACGACGTCGAGGACCTGGGCCTGATCAAGATGGACATGCTCGGGCTGCGCACGCTCTCGGTCGTCGCCGAGGCGCTCGAGATGATCCGCGACCGCACCGGCGAGCGACCGGACCTCGACCAGCTTTCGCTCGACGACCCCTACGTCTTCGAGATGTGCGGCGCGGCCGACACGATCGGCGTCTTCCAGATCGAGTCTCGGGCGCAGATGCAGACGCTCCCACGCACGCGGCCGAAGACGTTCAACGACCTGGTGGTCGAGGTCGCGATCATCCGGCCGGGGCCGATCCAGGGCAACGCGGTGCATCCGTACATTCGCCGCAAGCAGGGCCGCGAGCCGGTCACCTACGCGCATCCGCTGCTAGAGCCCGTGCTCGCGGACACGCTCGGCGTGATCCTCTACCAGGAGCAGATCATCGAGATCGCGATGCACGTCGCCGGCATGCGCCCGAGCGCGGCCGACGGATTCCGTCGCGCGATGACGCGCCACCTAAATCGGGTCGAGATGTCGTCGCTCGAGGCCGACTTCGTCAGCGGCTGCCTCGCCAACGGCGTGCCACGCGAGGTCGCGGATCAGCTGTTCGCTGCGGTGCAGGGTTTCGCGGTCTACGGGTTCTGCCGCTCGCACGCCGCCGCCTTCGCGCGCACGTCATACGAGACCGCGTGGCTGAAGGCCTATCACCCCGTCGAGTTCGGGTGCGGGCTGCTGAACAACCAGCCGATGGGCTTCTACCACCCGAGCGTGCTGGTCGAGGACCTCAAGCGCCACGGCGTGACCGTCCTCCCCGTCGACGTCAACCTCTCCGACGTCCGCTGCCTCCCTGAGGCCCTCCCGGCCCCCGCGCCCGCCGCGGCCTCAATCACACACCCCTTGCAGGGCCCTCCCTCCTCCACCGAGCCGTCCCTCCCCCGCCGGCCAACCACTATCAGCGTATTCAGCCCGTCAACCCCGCCTGTTAAGAACAGCGCCTCCGACCACGCCATGCGCATCGGCTTCAACTACGTCCGCGACCTCGGCGAGGACGGCCGCGACGCGATCGTCGAGGAGCGCAACAAGAATGGGCCCTACCGCTCCTTCGACGACTTCCTCCACCGCCTCCGCGGCAAGCCCGTCGGCCCGAAGGCGGTCCGCAACCTCGTGATGGTCGGCGCCTTCGACGCCCTCGGCGCCCCGCGCCGCGACCTGCTCTGGGGCTGGCAGGAGCGCTGGCACGGCCACGGCCTTCGCCGCGGCATCGCCGCGCAGGCCGAGCTGCGCCTCAACGCCCGCGCCCCCGAGCTGCCCGCACTCGACGAGTTCGACACCAACCAGCTCGAGTACCGCATCTCCGACCTCTCCACCGGCCACCACCTTGTCCACTTCTGCCGCGCCAAGCTCGAAGAAATGGGCGCGCTCCCCAGCCACCGACTCCCCGGATTGAGAAACGGCGCCGAGGTCCGCACCGGCGGGCTCGTCATCACGCGCCAGGCCCCCGCCACCGCCAACAAGATCCGTTTCTTCACCCTCGAGGACGAGTTCGGCCACATCAACATCACCATCAAGCCCGACGTCTACGACCGCTATCGCAACATCGCCAACCGCAAGCCGATCCTCGTCATCGACGGCGTGATGCAGCGCCAGGACGGCGTGTGGTCGATCCTCGCCTCACACATCCAGGCGCTCGACGGAGTCCCCCGACCGAACCCGCGCTCGCACGACTACCGCTGAACCAGACCACCCAATACGGCTATCGAAAGTAGCCAGCCGGGCGGCATTTGCGACAAGCTATGCCTCGTGGCCATCAACCGAGAGATCGAAGACCTTGCACGCGACCTGATCCGGCACCAGCACGACCACCCACCCGTCCGCGACCTCAACCGCGAAACCGACCGCCGCCAGACCCTCTCCGACCGCATCGCCGGCGACTTCTCGCGCCTGATCGGAAGCTGGGTCTTCGTCCTCGCGCAGATCGGCGTGATGGTCGTGTGGGTAGTGCTCAACGCCATCAGCGCGCTCGCGCACTGGGACGGCTATCCCTACCAGTTCCTCAACTTCCTGCTCAGCCTCGAAGCCGCGGTCTGGGCCTCACTCGTGCTCATGTCGCTGAACCGCATGTACGACCGCGACCGCCTCCGCGCCCAGCACGACTACGAGCTCGACGTGAAGACCGAGGAGGAGACGAAGGCGCTGATGAACCACCTCATGCACCAGGACGAGATCCTGCTGCAGGTCCTGAACCGCCTCGACCGCAGCGACCGCGAGATGAAGCGCCTCCTCCGCCGCCTCGAAAGCGGCGACGCGGCTGCAGCGGAATCAGTCCGCCCGAGCGGCGCCGCCTAGCCCGCCCCCGCGACCCGGAAAAGCCGGTACTCGCCGTCGTTGTAGACGAGCGTGCCGTGCTGCGCCCAGTACGCGAGGTTCGCGTTGATGCTCGCCGACTCCTCCTGCGGCCCGACCAGGACGTACGTGATGTGGTACTTCCGCAGCAGCTCGGGCGTCGTCGGGTCGCCCTGCATGATCAGGCGCAGGTCGTCCCCCTTCTGCACGTAGTCCGACAGGCCGTACGTGAAGAGCCAGCCCGGGTACCCGACGAGGATGCGGCGACCGGAAAGCGTCGGTATCGGGCTGTTGTGGTCGTCGGCGACCGCGATGACCGCGTCGGCGGGAGTGTGAGCGCGTACCCACGCCGCGAGCTCGACGCCGCGGGTGTCCACGAACTGGTACGAGCTGACGCTGAAGTCGGACGCGCGCGCGAGGTCGAGCCCACCCGAGAGCACGAGCAGGACGAGCGTCACCGCGGCCAGCAGCGACGTGTACGCGCCACGCTTGAAGAGCTCAGCCAGGAACGCGCCCGCGACGATGGCGCCGAACAGCGCGAAGAAGATGAAGAACTTGGTGTTGTCCCACTCCCACGGCGCGAGGATGAAGATCGACGGCACGACGAACCACAGCCACAGCGGCGCGAACCACCTCGCGAACGGAACCGGGATGCGCCTGCCGAAGATGTGGGCGGCCAGGATCACGGGAATGAGAATCGACGTGTTCTTGATCCAGAACCAAACGACGTCGGGCACGAAGAACACGATTCCGTCCCGCACCCAGTCCGAGTACGCCATCCAGCCCGGCTGCAGGCAGAACGGCAGCGTGCTCGTGCGGTCGATGCACAGGTTGCTCGCGGGCGGCCACAGCCACGCGAGCACGGGGACGCCGAGCACCAGGGCGGGGACGAAGAAGTACCACCACTCGCGGCGCCGGTTGAACACCGCCCAGAACGCGCTGAGCGCGACGATCGTGCCGTAAGCGTGCACGTGAAAGGCCGGCGTGAGGCCGGCGACGACACCTGCAAAGAGGTAGGCGCGTGGTCCAAGGTCCTCGTGTATCGCGATCCACACGAGGAGCAGGACGATCAGCGCAAGGCTGAAACCGAAGAGAGTGCTGCGCTGGGGAACGAGGTAAGCGAGTACCGGGTTGAGCCACTGAAAGTTGAGATCGCGGTTCAGGGTGTACTCACGCTGCAGGTGTAACAGCGCCGTCAGCCCGTACCGGTTGACGTCGCTTGCGAGGTACACAAAACCGAGGCCGCCGCTCAAAAGAAAGATCGCAACGGCCAGCGCGGCGGCGGCGCGGCTTCCCGCGAAGCGGGCGGCCGTCAGGTAGAGCACCGCCGGGAACGCGAGGCCGAGAAGCCCCGAGCTCAACACGAGCGAGGAAGTGAGCGAGCTGCCCAGCGGGACGAGGTTGGCGGCGAGGAAGTCGGCCATGAACGGGTAGCCGAGGCGGTTGCCGGGGTCGACCGGGTTCTCGGGCGGGAAGTTGTGGCCGTACGCGAACGACCCGGCGAAGCTCAGGTGCGCGGCCCAGTCGCCCCAGATGTTCAGGTACCCGGCGTAGAGGCCGTCCGGCTTGAACACCCACGCCTGGTGCAGGAAGTGCACGGTCCAGGCTGTGCACACGAAGAAGATCGCGAAGAGGGGCCACGGATGTCCCGCGGCGCCAAACCGCGGCGACCAGCGGACGAGCATGTCGCGCCAGTCCGCGACCACCGCATCCCGATGCGTCCACGCCGCCAACGCGCCGGCGGCGACCGAGACCACCGAGGACGCGAGGACCGTGCCCACCGTGACGTCGTGCACCACGAGCGATAGCACGAAGCTGACGCCGCAGAACGCCATGCCGCCGAGCACGGTGCCGAACGCGAGCCGCTCCTCGAAGGTCAGCGCGACGGCGGCGAGGTAGCTGAGGCCGAACCCCGAGAGCACGCACGCGAAAAGCACGATCACGGGCGGCCCGATGAGCAGCGCGAGCGCGACCAGCGCGACGATCGCGACCGCGACGGCCGCCACCCTCAGTACCAGCAGAAGATCGCCGGGTGCAGCTCCGGGTGCTCGTTGCAGTTCGTGAACCACCTCTTCGCCCCCCACGGCGGGGACTGCGCGCCCTCGCTCCACGCCGGAGCGCCGAGAGGAACCGCCGCCCATAGCGGGTAGAAATACATGAACGCGACGACCGCGACGCCGAGATGCGCCAGCGCGAGCTTCCTGCCCCACCCCGGCCAGTGCTCGGCGATCTGCCCCAGCACGAACGCGAGGGCGAGGACCATGAAGATGAGGCCGCCGATCATCTCGTACATGAAGAGGACGCGCGTGATCGGCGCCCACGGCAGGTACTGGGTGATGAATCCCACCAGGATCACGGCCGCCGGGAAGCTCCGATGCCGGATCACGAAGTACGGCAGCGAGACCAGGCAGGGCAGGCTCGTCCACCAGATCCACGGGTTGCCGAGGTTGTAGATCAGCGCGAAGAGCGGCTGGCCGGTGAACTGGTCGGTGCCGAGGCCCTGGTACTCGGCGTAGTACAGCACCGGCCGCGCGAGCAGCGGCCACGACCACCACGGCGACCCATACGGATGCGTCGCGGTCAGGTGCGCGTGATAGTCGTACGCCTGCTTGTTGTAGGTGATCAGGTCGGCGAGGTTGTGGAACTGCCCGCGATCGAAGAAGGGAAACCATGAGGCGACGTAGATCAACGTCGGGAGCGCGACGAAGGCAACGAGCGCGACGGTCAGGTAGACGGCCCACGGAGCCCCGCCTGGGGCCTCGAGGTCGCCGGTGCTGATCCTCTTGACGATCCAGACAAACAGGAAAAACAGGATGCTGGCGAACGCAGCGAGCACGATCCACTTGGCGGCGATTCCGACGCCGATTGCCGCGCCGAGCACCAGCAAGGACGCGAGCGACGTCCACGCCGTGCGGCTCTGCATGTGGACGAGGAACAGGTAGTAGCAGAGGATGATCAGAAACGCCGGGATGATGTCGATCATCCCGATGCGCGACTGGACGAAGAACATCCCGTCGAAGCACACGAACACGCCCGCCGCGAACGCAAAGACGCGGTTCGGCCACAGCCGCAGCGCGAGCAGGTACATGAGCGGCACGCACAGCGTGCCGACGATGCACACGGCGATCCGCCATCCGAAGGTGTTGAAGCCGAGGTCGACGTAGTCCCCGTGGGCGCCCTGGAAAGTCGCGAGATACCACCCGTACCCCACCTCGCCCGCGGCGATCACGAGCTTGGCGAGCGGCGGCTCAGGGTCGAAGTAGTTGTACTGGCACGCAACGGTGCTCGGCCGGCACGACTCCATCCCCTTCACGTCGTCGCGCGCGTCGACCGGGAAGTACACCTCGTCGAAGACCTGCCCGTTGGGCGGCTGCAGCGCTCCGCCCGCGTCGGCGTACCCGCGCGTGAACGGGTAGGCCAGGCCGCACAGCGTGCCGAGGTCGCCCTGCGGGTCGACCGGCGTGGTCGTGACGCAGTCGGTGATCGCGGGGCCGTTCCCGGGATGCACCAGGAAGTTCGGCTGGATCGGGCTGAAGAAGCGGATGCAGAACGCGACGGCCGTCAGCGCGATGAGCGCGAGGACATCGATTCGCTGCAGCCGCAGCCATTCGAGAAGCGTCCCGGCGCGCGAGCGAGCCGGCTCTGTGGTCACCGGCGCCGCTTGCGCCGCTTTCCGCCTCCCAGGTTCTGCCCGATGCGCTCAGGCAGGTGCGCCGAGATGGACCACGCGGCGGCGTCCGCATCCGGTACCGGGACCGCGATCGTGTCGTCGTACGCGATGCGGCTGCCGAGCTGCTTGACGATCGCCGCGACCTCGTCCTCATCGCCGCGCAGGCGCACGAAAAGCGCCGGCTTCTCGAGCAGCGGCTTCATCGCGCGCGCGATCATCCGGCTGCGTTTGTCCTGGAACGCGACGTTCAACGGCTGCACCTTGACGAGGCGGATCTTGTCGTAGTCGATGAGGACGCTCGAGAAGAGAGTCGAGAACCGGAGGCCCGCATCCTCGGCCTCGACGTAGCTGCGCCACTTGTAATAGAGGAAGGCGCCGCCGAGCAGCAATCCGCTGGGCACGTACAGAAGCCAGATGAAGTTCGAGCTCCTGAAGAGCTGGCCGTTGACGACCAGGATGACGGTCATCACCGCGCCGACGACGACCAGGAAGGCGGCGAAGAACCGCTGCTGCCGCCACATCTGGTCGGCGTAGAGGATCGGCTGGCGCACGCGCCCGCTGGTCGAGGTCTCATCTGGTTCTGCGGCCACAGGGCTACTGATTATCGGGTCTCGACCAGTCTCGACTGCGTTCCACGGCGCGGTGCCAGCGGTCGAGCCTGGTCGCAGCCTCGTCGCGCGACATCGACGGCTCGAACTCGCGGTCGAGCTTCCAGAGACCCGCGAGGTCGCCTTCGCTCCAGACGCCGGCGCCCAGGCCCGCGAGGTACGCGGCGCCGAGGGCGGTGGTCTCGGTGAGGCGCGGCCGCCGGACCGGGATGCCGAGCAGGTCGGCCTGGAGCTGGCAGAGCACGTCCATCACGACCGCGCCGCCGTCGACCCTGAGCTCCTTCAGCGGCGTCCCGCTGTCGGTGGTCATGGCCTCGACCACGTCGCACGTCTGGTACGCCATCGCCTCCACCGCCGCGCGGACGATCTCGGCGCGGCCCGTGCCGCGCGTCAGCCCGACGATCGTGCCGCGCGCGTTCGCGTCCCAGTACGGGCCGCCGAGCCCGACAAACGCGGGCACCAGGTACACCCCGCCCGTGTCCGCGACCGACGACGCGAGCGGCCCGGCCTCCGCCGCGCTCTGGATGATGCCGAGCCCGTCGCGAAGCCACTGCAGCGCCGCGCCCGTGACGAAGATCGCGCCCTCGAGCGCATACGTCAGCGCGCCGCCGCGCCGCCACGCGACGGTGGTGAGCATCCCGGACCGCGACGCGATCCGCTCGCCGCCGGTCTGCACCAGCACGAACGAACCCGTGCCGTACGTGTTCTTCGCCATGCCGGGTACGACGCACGCCTGCCCGAACAGCGCGGCCTGCTGGTCGCCCGCGATGCCGAACACGCCGCCGGCGATGGCGCCGCTCGAATCGACGACCTCGGGAAGGTTCGTGAGCGGCACGCCGAAGAGCGCGGCCATCTCCTCGCTCCAGGCGCCGCGGCCGATGTCGAAGAGGAGCGTGCGCGACGCGTTGGACGCATCGGTCACATGCGCCTCACCGCGGGACAGCTTCGCCACGAGCCACGAATCCACGGTGCCGGCGGCCGCGGCCGCGGCGGCCGGGATGTGCCTCAGCGCCCACGCGTACTTCGTCGCCGTGAAGTACGGGTCGAGCACGAGGCCCGTGACCTCGCGCACGCGGTCCTCGTGCCCGGCCTCGCGCAGTCGCCGGCACTCCTCGGCGGTGCGGCGGTCCTGCCACACGATCGCCGGTCCGACCGGCTCGAGCGTGCTCCGGTCCCAGAGCACGAGCGTCTCGCGCTGGTTCGTGATGCCGGTCGCGACGACGTCTCGCTGCGTCGCGCCGGCGGCGTCGAGCGCCTGCGCCGCGCTCGATTGCACGGCGTCCCAGATCTCGTTCGGGTCGTGCTCGACCCAACCGGGCCGCGGGAAGTGTTGCGTGATCTCGCGATAGCCCTTGCCGCGAACCTCGCCGTCGAGCCCGACGGCGATCGCCGTCGCGCCCGTCGTGCCTTCGTCTAGCGCGAGGACGACGGCTGCCATGTGCGGTTCAGGCTGCCGGTCGAGTACCCCTCCAGGTCGAGCGCGACGAACTTGTA
>Ga0070741_10002463_pt1 | contig 49621 bp, 38 predicted proteins | sample Coa_R1_4_FD_66440 | JGI IMG/M metagenome (GOLD analysis project Ga0070741, IMG submission 66440) | Surface soil microbial communities from Centralia Pennsylvania, which are recovering from an underground coalmine fire - Coalmine... | ecosystem: Environmental > Terrestrial > Soil > Unclassified ... | reverse complement strand
GTAGCGGCGCGTCGCCGAGCACACGCGTCAGCTCGCCGGCGAGCGCGTCGGCGTCGCCCGGCGCGACGAGGCGCGCGACGTCGTCAGCGCCGACGAGCTCGCGATAGCCGTCGATCGACGTCGCCACGAGCGGTCGTCCCGCCGCGAGCGCTTCGAGGAGCACGATGCCGAAGCTCTCGCCGCCGATGGCCGGCGCGGACACCGCATCGGCGTGCTGATAGAACGCCAGCAGCTGGTCCTCGTCCACGCGGCCGGCGAAGAGCGCGTCGACACCGGCCGATCGCGCGCGGGCTTCGAGCGCGGCGCGATCCGGTCCGTCGCCAGCGACGACGAGACGCGCGCGCGTCCCCGCGGCGGTCAGCCTCGCGATCGCGTCGACGAGCACGTCGACCCCCTTGCGCGGCTCGAGGCGTCCGACGCAGAGCACGTGCGGCACGCCGTCGCGATACGTCTGCGGCCGCGGCAGCGATCGCGCGAAGCGCGCGGCGTCGATCCCGTTCGGCACGATCGTGTAGTCGCCGGGAAACGCGCGCGCGACCGTGTCGCGCGCCGCGTTCGACACGGCGATCCGCACCGACACGCGCCGCATCAGCGGCGCCAGCAGCGGCCGCGCGAGCGGATAGAAGTGATGGCCTTCTTCGCGGTACGTGTGGAACGTGGCGACGACGGGGACCGCGGCGCGAAGGACGGCGCACCAGGGCACGAGCGGCATCAGCGGTTCGTGGACGTGCAGCAGATCGAACCGTTCGTCGGCATACAGACGTGCGACGCGTGACCACGCGCGCGGATCGATGCCGATCGGCGTGTCGGTGCCGCCGATCACGAGCGTCACGCACGCGCTGACGCCCAGCTCGTCGTCGGCGAGCGGCCGCGACGCGGCGCCGAAGACGCGCACGTGATGGCCGAGCTGCCGCAGCGCGCGCGCCTGCGCACGCACGTGCGAGTTGACGCCGCCGTCGCGCGCGAGGTCGTAGGGCGCGCAGATGCCGATCCGCAAGGGCACGGTACGAAGCTAGCATACGTATCTCGTCCGTGGCTCCACGCGCGCGCTCGCGCGTCTCGTTCCTGGTCGTCGGCGCGCTCGGCGTCGTGTTCGGCGACATCGGGACGAGTCCGCTGTACGCGCTCCGCGAGTGCTTCGCCGGCACCCACGCCATCGAGCCGACGCGCGCCAACATCCTCGGCGTCCTGTCGCTGATCGTCTGGTCGCTCGTCGTCACCGTCTCGATCAAATACCTGCTGTTCGTGATGCGCGCCGACAACGCAGGCGAGGGCGGCATTCTCGCGCTGGTCGCGCTCGTGCGGCGGCGCGCCCCGGTCGGCCGCGGCACGTTGGTCGCGCTGGGGCTGTTCGGCGCAGCGCTGTTGTATGGCGACGGCATGATCACGCCGGCGATCTCGGTGTTGAGCGCCGTCGAGGGGTTGAGCGTCGCGACGCACGCGTTCGAGCCGATCGTCGTGCCGCTGACCGTCGCCATCCTCGCGGCGCTGTTCCTCGTCCAGCATCGCGGCACCAGTCGCGTCGGCTCGATCTTCGGTCCGATCATGATCGGCTGGTTCGTCGTCATCGCCGCGCTCGGCGTCGCGGCCGTGAGGCGCGACCCGGCGGTGATCGCCGCGATCAACCCGGCGTACGCGGTGCGGTTCTTCGCCGATCACGGCGTCGGCGGCGTCGTCACGCTCGGCGCCGTCGTCCTCGCGATCACGGGCGCCGAAGCGCTGTACGCCGACATGGGGCACTTCGGCAAGCAGCCGATCCGCATCGCGTGGTTCGCGCTCGTGCTGCCGGCGTTGCTGCTGAACTACTTTGGACAAGGCGCGCGGCTCCTCGCCGATGCGAGCGCGCGCGCCAACCCCTTCTATCGCCTCGCGCCGGACTGGGCGCTGTATCCGATGGTGGCGCTGTCGACCGTGGCGACGGTGATCGCGTCGCAAGCGATCATCTCGGGCGCGTTCTCGCTGACGCAGCAGGCCGTGCAGCTCGGGTACGCGCCGCGGTTCGACATTCGCCACACGTCCGCCCAAGAGAAGGGACAGGTGTACGTGCCGGAGATCAACGCCCTGCTGCTCGTGGCGACGGTGGGGCTCGTCTTCGGCTTCCGCTCGTCGACGAATCTCGCGGCGGCGTACGGCATGGCCGTCACGGCGACGATGGTGATCACGACGGTGCTGGCGTATGTCGTCGCGCGGCACATGTGGGGGTGGCCTGCGTGGAAGGCGCTCGTCGTGACCGGTGCGTTTCTGATCGTCGACGTCGCGTTCTTCGCGGCCAACGTCCTGAAGATTCAGCACGGCGGATGGTTCCCGTTGCTCGTCGCGGCCGCGGTGTACCTCGTCATGTCGACGTGGAACACCGGACGCCGGCTCGTGCTCGACCGGTTGCACCGGGATCAGCTGCCGCTGCGGAGTTTCTTCGACCGGCTGACCGCCGAGCCGCCGGCGCGCGTCTCGGGAACGGCCGTGTTCATGACGGCTCGCGGCGATGGTGCGCCGCCGATCCTCGTGCATCACCTGCGGCACACCAAGGCGTTGCACGAGCGCGTGATGCTGCTGACTGTGACGATTGTCGAGACGCCGCAGGTCTCCGACGCCGAGCGGCTCGAGGTGACGCCGCTGCCGCACGGCTTCTGGCGTGTCGTCGCGCGCTTCGGCTTCATGCAGCCGCCGGACGTGCCGGCCGCGCTGGCGGGCGTCGGCGCGCACGGCATCCCGTGGCGCGACGCGGACGTCACGTACTTCCTGGCGCACCTGACGCTCTTCGCCACCGATCGCATCGGCATGTCGGCGTGGCGCGACAAGCTGTTCATATTCCTGTCGCGCAACGCGCGGCGCGCGACGAATTTCTTCTGCCTGCCGCCCGACCGTGTCGTCGAGATCGGCATTCAGCTGCGGATCTAACCGCGTCGGAATTCGATCTGCGTCTCGGAGCCGTCCGCGGCGCGGATGCGCACGCGCTCGGCCGACCCCGCCGCGCCGTCGGCGCGCTCGATGTCGACGGAGACGGCGTTGGGGATCTCGTGGGTGACCTGATCGTCCACGCGGTCGCCCGACATGACCGCGATCCGTGCGCTGTGCGGCGCGTCGCAACTGACGCCGACGAGCGGCAGGTCGCGCGCCTCGGTCTGCAGATCGCCGGTCGCATTCGACACGCGCACGTCGGCCCGCCACCCTTCGTGCTCGCGGCTGAACGCATCCAGCTCTTCCCGCCAGTGGTCCTTCGGAATGGAACGTGAGCTCATAGGAAAGGTCGGCTGCAACCGATGTACCCGGAGGTAGAATGGCCGACGGTTCTCAACTGGAGGGCGAGCGATGATGTCATGGCGGCGTTCTTTGCTGGCGTGCACGGCGGCCGTTGCACTTTCAATCCCCGCGTCGGCGCAGAAGCCCGCGGTGGAGCTCGGCACGATTCACTTCCCCTCGTCCGCGAAGCCGGCGGCGCAGGGACCGTTCCTGACCGGCGTCAAGGCGCTGTTCAACTTCGAATTCGACATCGCGGCTGAAGCGTTCCAGCAGACGCAGACAGCGGATCCCGACTTCGCGCTCGGCTACTGGGGCGAAGCGATGAGCTACAACCATCCGCTCTGGGCCCAGCAGGATCTCGCCGCCGCGCGCAAGGTGATGGAGCGCCTCGGCCCGACCGCGGCCGCGCGGAGCGCGAAGGCGCCGGCGGGCAAGGAACGCATGCTGGTCGAATCGCTCGACGTGCTCTTCGGCGGCGCGCCCGACAAGCTGACGCGCGACATCGCGTACGCCGACGCGATGAAGCGCATCCACGACGCCTATCCGCAGGACGACGAGATCGCGACGTTCTACGCGCTCGCGCTGCTCGGCACCGCGCGCCCCGGCGACAAGAGCATCCGCAACGCGATGCAGGCCGCGGCGATCGCCGAAGGCGTCTTCCAGCGCAACCCGAACCACCCGGGCGCCGCGCACTTCATCATCCACGCGTTCGACGACCCCGATCACGCGATCCTCGCGCTGCCCGCCGCGCGCGCGTACTCGAAGATCGCGCCGTCGGCGGCGCATGCGCTCCACATGCCGTCGCACATCTTCGTGCAGCTCGGGATGTGGGACGACGTGATCGCGTCCAACATCGTCGCCTACAAGGCAGCCGACGAGCTCGCGACGAAGAAGAACCTGCCGCGCGGGCGCGAAGACTTCCACACGCTGTCGTGGCTGCAGTACGCGTATCTGCAGGAAGGGAAGTTCGACGAAGCCGCGAAAGCGCTCGCCACCGCCAAGGCGGTCGCCGACCGCGACGGCTCGCCGGGCGTGCGCGACGGCTACGCCGCGATGAAGGCGCGGCAGGTCGTCGAGAGCGAGAAGTGGGAGAAGCTCGCGCTGCCCGGAGGCGCCGTCCGCGACGGCGGCGCGCCGAACTACGACGGCAACGCGGCGTACGTGTTCGCCGCCGGCTTCAGCGCGGCGCATCTCAACGATCTGGCGACGGCGAATCGCGCGCTCGAGATCCTGACGACGATGCAGAAGCAGGCGGAGTCGGGATCCAACGCGTACCGCGCGAAGCCGATTGCGGTGATGGCGAAGGAAGTGGCGTCCGGCATCGCGCACGTGCAGGGCAACGCCGCCGAGGCGGAGCGCCTCTTGAAGGAAGCGGTCGCGATCGAAGCGACGCTCGATGCGCCGTCGGGTCCGCCGGAGCCGATCAAGCCGTCGTTCGAGCTGTACGGACAGTTCCTCAACGCGACCGGGCGCGGCAAGGAAGCGGCGACGCAGTTCCACCAGGCGCTGCTGCGGATGCCGAACCGCCGGATCTCCGTCGAAGGATTGCAGCAGACGTCGCGGTCGACGTCGACGGCGGCTGCGCGATGACGCAGTCGTCAGTCGTCAGTCGTCGGTCGACAGTCGCGATGCTGCTCGCCGTCGGTATCGCCGCCGTCGCGGCGCTCCATGCGCAGGAAACGCGCAGCGCCACGCGGCTGACGACGGAGCACTATCTCGACTGGGAGCGCGTCAACGACGTCCAGATCTCGCCCGACGGTGCGCGACTGCTCTACACGCGGCAGCACGTCAACACGATCGAAGATCGCTGGGACTCGGAGGTGTGGATCCTGAACGCCGACGGATCGCAGCACCGCTTCTTCGTGAAGGGATCGAACGCGCGATGGTCGCCCGACGGCAAGCGCGTCGTCTATCTCGCGGAGGGCGAGCCGAAGGGACCGCAGATCTTCGTCCGCTGGGTCGACGTCGACGGCCCGGCGTCGCAGATCACGCACGTCACCGAAACGCCGCGCAACGTCCGCTGGTCGCCCGACGGCAAGTCGATCGCGTTCGCGATGTTCGTGCCCGAGGCCGAGAAGTGGCCGATCAGCATGCCCGAGGCGCCGAAAGGCAGCAAGTGGACGCCGGCGCCGCGGATCGTCGACACGCTGCACTATCGTCAGGACCGCGTCGGCTTCCTCGAGGACGGCTACACGCATCTGTTCGTCGTCCCGGCCGACGGCGGAACGCCGCGCGCGCTGACGAACGGGAAGTGGAGCGTCGGCGCCGGCGAACTGCGGTCGGGCGCGTCGTTCGACTGGACGCCGGACGGGAAGACGATCGTCTTCAACGGCAACCGCACCGAGAACGCCGACCTGAAGTACGAGGTGTCGTCGCTCTACGCGGTCGACGTCGCCAGCGGCACGATCCGCGACCTCGTCGTCTCGCCGGGCGAGTGGGACGAGCCAACCGTGTCGCCCGACGGCCGGACGGTGGCGTTCGTCGGCCACGCGCCGACGGGGCACAGCTACACGGTGCCGAATCTATTCACAGTGGCGATCGACGGCAGCGGCATGAAGAAGATCAGCGGCGACTACGATCGCGCGCCGTCGGATCTGCACTGGGCGCCGGATGGCAGCGGCATCTACTTCGACGCCGAGGACCGCGGCAGCCGCAACATCCAATTCGCCGCGGCGGGCGGCGGCGTCAGGGCGGTGACGACGGGCACGCACGTGCTGCGCTTCGATTCGATGTCGCGCGACCTCGTCGCGGGCGGGACGGCCGCCGATTTCGATCATCCTGAAGATGTGGTGCGTGTGAACCTGCGCGCGGCATCGCAGATGACGAAGCTGACCGACGTCAACGGCGACGTCCTCGCGGGCAAGCAAATCGCGAAGGTCGAGGAGATCAACTACACGTCGAGCGGCAACGCGAAGGTGCAGGGCTGGGTCGTCAAGCCGCCGGCCTTCGACGCGTCGAAGAAGTACCCGCTCATCCTCGAAATCCACGGCGGTCCGTTCTCGATGTACACCGTCGCGTTCAACTGGATGTTCCAGAACTTCGCGGCGAACGACTACGTCGTGCTGTACGTCAACCCGCGCGGCAGCACGGGGTACGGTCAGGCGTTCGCGGATGGGATCGATCACAACTATCCCGGCCCGGACTACGACGACCTGATGGCCGGCGTCGACGCCGTCGCCGCGAAGGGCTACGTCGATCCGACGCGGATGTACGTGTCGGGATGCAGCGGCGGCGGCGTGCTGTCGTCGTGGGTGATCGGGCACACGGATCGGTTCGCCGCGGCGGCCGTCCGCTGCCCGGTGATCGACTGGCTCTCGATGGCCGGCGACACCGACGTGCCGCTCTTCACCTACAGCTTCTTCAAGAGGCCGTTCTGGGAGGATCCGTCCGACTGGCTCGCGCACTCGTCGGTGATGTCGGTCGGCAAGGTGACGACGCCGACGCTGCTGATGACGGGCGTGCTCGATCGGCGCACGCCGATGCCGCAGACCGAAGAGTACTTCGCGGCGCTGAAAGTGAAGGGCGTGCCGACCAAGCTGCTGCAGTTCAACGACGAGTATCACGGCACCGGATCGAAGCCGTCGAACTACATCCGGACGCAGCTCTACATGATGAGTTGGTTCAAGCAGTGGACGCGCACGGCGGGACGCGCGGTCACGACGACGTCGCATCCGTAGGCCGGGTCCTTGGACCCGGCTCTCACGCACTCGTGACGGCGCGCAAGGCAGCGCCCCAGGCGAGGAACGTGATCGCGATCCGCGTGCGAGGTCAGGCTGAGCGGTTCGGCTCGCGGTCGATGGCCGTCACCGCTGCAACACTGTCCATAGCGAGACGCCAAATACGCCGGACACATAGATCCACATCACCGAAAAGAGATAGTGCATCGCGGTGTTGAAGCGGTGCCCGCGCCAAATCGCCGGCGAATAGAACGCCCATTGCATCACCATGCGCAACGTCCAGAAGATCGTCAGTCCGATCAGCACGGCGCGACTCAGTCGCGACGGTTCGAGCAGCGCGTCCGCGCACGTCAGAAGCAGCGCCGAGAACATGGCGAGCGTGAGAATTAGGAACGTCGCGTGGGCCTGGAAGATTTGTCTGTTCAAGAGCGACAGCCGCGCCATTTCTTCGCGCCAATGGAACCGGTGCGGGACGAAGGTGTTGAGCACCGCGAGCCCGGCCATCAGGACACCGACGATCCGAAGGTGGAGCAGCAACGTCGTCACGGCGGGCCTCATGATGACCTCCTCAAGACGAACACACGCACAAACGGTGTGATCGACCATTCCGAATCGACCGTGAAGGCCGTGCGGGTGAACGCGCGCCGCCACGTGCGGCGCGAATGAAAGTGAAGGAACCCCGGACCGAACGCGAGGAAGTTCGCCCAGTTCCGCAGGTGTTCGGCGACGACGACGCACCCGCCTGGCGCCAGCACGCGCGCCAGTTCTCTGAACAACGCGAGCCGCGCTTCCTCGTGGCGCAGTTCGTGGGCCGACAGCAGCAGCAGCGCGGCGTCGGTGGTGGCCGGCCCGACGGGCAGGTGCCGGTAGTCGACGGTCTCGGCGGGCACCTGATTGCGCGCGAGACGCCTCGCGCGGAGAATCGACGATTCGGTCATCTCCGTGCGATCGAAGATGTCGAACACCCGCGAGCCTGCGCTGCCGAACAGGCGGCGGAGTGCCGGGGAAGACTCGTCGAGTCCCGCGTGGATGTTGATCCACGTTCGTGGTGGCGCGCCGAAAAGCGGAGCGATCCAGTCGCCCCGCATGAGATCCGATCGGTCGTAGACCGCCCATGACGCCACGAGCGACGCGACCATCCAGAATCCTGCGAGGGCGATCACGCTGTGGGCGAGCAGGCGAACCGATCCCGCCATGGCCGCCGAGGCGACGGTCGCGGCGACCAGCGCGGCGATGCCGCCGCCGTAGAAGGGCCAATTGAACCGCACGATTTGCCCTACGCCGCGCACCGCGACCTCCCGGCCCGCTCGTCGTCGTGCAGCGGGTGGCGCACGCCGCGGTTCCACCGGTAGTCGACGCCGCCGACATAAAAGGCCGCCGCAAGAACGGGTGCACAGCCGTGAAACATCGGCTGCTCGAAGAACGCGAGGCGACGCACGTCCACGCGGACTGGTGTCGGCTTCCACGTCGATCGGCGCGCCTCGATCGAGACGATGCTGTCGCTGTCGGGCTCGTAGTCGAACGTAAAGGGCAGAGGACCGGCGAAGCGGCGCGCATCCCGAAGTGTCGAGAACGGCGATCCCGCCGGAAGTTCTGGTCGGTCGAGATCCGCGCTCACGTCGACGTCGCCGTACCCGTCGCGTGTCGCGACGGTGACCCGGATCATGTTGTCGCGCCGCTCGAGATTCGCGTCGCACCGGTGGTAGTTGTAGTGCGTCAGCAGGTTGCCGCCGATCACCATCGAACGCCGGTTGGCGTCGCTGCGAAGAATCCGCAGGCCGCGAAGCCGGCGACCGCCGTGTGCCTCGAACGTGGTAAACACGCGGTAGCCAGCGAGGAAGAAATCCTGACCGCACCACTGCGGCGCGTGGGCTGGCCGCAGGGCCCGCGTTTGCACGAGCGCGACGGCGATGAATGCATAGCCCGCGTCCGTGTCCAATTCGAGCCCGCGCGGAACCAGCGGCCGGAGAACATCGGCCGGCACCGCATACGTCAGCGTGAGGCAGTCATCAAAATGCGCCTCGATCGCAACAGGGTGACGGCGCAGGCGCGTGCGGAGCATCTCGGGCCAGCGCACGCCGGCGGCGATCCACGCGAACGACAGGAATGCGACGTTCAAGGGGATGAGACCAAGCGGCGAGATCAGGAGCGGCCGCGCAAACGTCAGCTCGAGCACGTTCATTGCCAACAGGACCACCGTTTGTGTGGCGGCACACGCGCGCAGCGCGCGCCCGGAGAGCATCCACAGTGCAAGGCCGACTTCGCACACGCCGACGGCGATCATCAGCCGCACGCCGGCGGCTCCGGCGAAGCCGGGCATCGATTGCACAATCGCCAAGTGCCGCGGCGAGCCGCCGAGCAGTTTGTTGTACAGCCCGTGCACGAGCCAGACGAAGGCGACGGCCCACCGCAGAGACTTGGTCGACATCAGCCCACCAGTTTTCCGATCTTGTTGCCCATCTTGGCGAGCCGCACGATCGACGACGTCGGCAGCTTCGACGTGTGTTCGCAGAGCGTCGTCATCAGCTCGAAGAACTGCAGCATGTCGGCGAGACGGTCGCGCGTGTACGTGTCCGCGGCGCCCGGCTTCTTCGCGTCGGCGACCGCATCGCGGAGCATCGCGAGTGTGGGCGCGGCCTCGCGCTTGTGGCGTTCATCGACGATGATCCGGAACATCTCCCAGACATCCTTCATGCTTTCGAAGTGATCCCGGCGGTCGCCGAGGATGTGGACGACGTGGACGATGCCCCAGCCTTGAAGCTCGCGGAGGCTGGTGCTGACGTTCGACCGGGCGATGCCGAGCACGGCCGCGATCTCCTCCGCGGGGAGCGGACGCGGAGACAGGAAGAGGAGCGCGTGGATTTGCGCAACCGTGCGGTTGATGCCCCAGCGGGTACCCATTTCGCCCCAATGGAGGATGTACTTCTTCTGGATGGCGGTCAGTTCGCGTGTGTGTGTTGTGTCCGTCATTTCTGTAATAACAGAAATTACAGAATGTCTGGCCGCTTGTCAAGCGGCCGGCGTTGCGGACGACCGTCAGCGCCCAACCTCGGATCGGCTGGCGCCGGGTACAATCCGCTCGGTGATTCCCGAACAACTCATCGAACTCCACGACGCGAGCGTCGTTCTCGGCGACGCGCGCGTCCTCGACTCGCTGACGCTGACGATCGCCGAGGGCCAGCACACCGCGATCCTCGGTCCCAACGGCGCCGGCAAGTCGACGCTGATGAAGCTGCTCGCGCTGGAGATCTATCCGCTCGTCCTTCGACAGGCTCAGGACGAGCGGCCGCCCCTCGAACGTCGACAGGCTCAGGACGAGCGGCCGTCCCTCGAACTTCGACAGGCTCAGGACGAGCGGCCGCCACAGGTCCCGCGACAGGCTGAGGACGAGCGGATGCAGCAGGAACCGCTCACCCTGAGCTTGTCGAAGGGTGAGCCGCCCATCCGTTTGTTCGGCCGCGAGCGATGGGACGTCTCCGAGCTGCGCACGCAGATGGGGATCGTTTCCGCCGACGTCCACGATCGGTTCGTGCAGGGCAACTCGAACGGATCGATCACCGCGCTCGACGCGGCACTCTCGGGATTCTTCGCGACGCAGGGCGTGTTCGGCCATCAACCGGTGACACCGGCGATGCGCGACGCGGCCGCCGACGCGTTGGCGCGCATCGGCGTGGCGCATCTCGCGCGCACGCCGCTCGATCGCATGTCGACGGGCGAAGCGCGGCGCGTGCTGATCGCCCGCGCGCTCGTCCATCAGCCGCGGCTCCTCGTGCTCGACGAGCCGACGCGCGGCCTCGACCTCGTTGCGCGCCATCAATTCATGGAGCGCGTCCGCCGCCTCGTGTCGCCGCAGACGACGCTGTTGCTCGTGACCCACTACCTGGACGAAATCATTCCCGAAATCGATCGCATCGTGCTGCTCGATCGCGGGCGCATCGTCGCCGACGGCGCGAAGCGCGACGTGCTGACCGCGAAGGCGCTGGGATCGCTCTTCGGCGCGCCGCTTGCGGTCGCGGAAGACGGCGGCTACTTCACGGCGACGGTCGACCGGGCCCGCTAACGCGCGGCGCGGACGCCTTGCACGGAAACGTCGCGTGCGAGGACGCGTGCACGCCGACTCTGGCACGAAGCTGTCGAGCGGTTCCCCGAGGCAGGTCGATCATCGGTCGCGAGCAACCCGATCGCGGACGCGGGCAGGCCAACCTCGGTCCCACGCAGGCCGCGAAGAGCACTTAGCACCCGCACCCGGCACTCAGCACCCGGCACCCGACACCCAGCACCCAGCACCCAGCACTCAGCACCCGCACTCAACACGCAACACCCAACACTCAACACCCGCCTGCACGTGCTATCCTCGTCGGCGAACGGCGGCGTGGCGCTGCCGTAGTTCGAGTGCCCGGCATGGCGTCCGGGGGAGCGTTCCATGATTCGTGTCGTCACTGCGGCGTCCGCCGCCGCCCGTCTCGACGCCGCCCGCCGATTCGTTCTCGACGCCCCGCCCGCCGCCGAATGCCTGATCGTCTCCGCGTCGCGCGGCGCCGCCGACGACTTCGCGCGCGAGCTCGCGCGCACGCGCGGCGCGACGTTCGGGCTATACCGCTTCAGCCTGACGCAGCTCGCCGCGCGGCTCTCCGCGCCGCGCCTGGCCCGCGCGCGCCTGTCGGCGACGACGGCGCTGGGCGTGCAGGCGGTGGCGGCACGCGCGCTGTTCGACGCCGAGCGGGACGGGTCGCTGACCTACTTCGCGCCGGTCGCGGCGACGCCCGGCTTTCCGCGCGCGCTCGCGCGCACGCTCGAAGAGCTCGCGCAGGCGCTCGTCACGGCCGATCGCGTCCGCGGCGCGGCCGACGTCGGCGCGGACCTCGCAGATCTGTTCGAGCGCTTCGACGCGCAGTTCGACACCGCCTCGTCGGTCGATCGCGCGGCGTTCCTGCGCGCCGCGACCGACGCCGTGTCCGACGTGGGGCGCGCGTCGCATCCGTTCGCGGCGTGCCGGCTGCTGCTCCTCGACGTCGCCATCGCGAACGCGGCCGAGCGCGCGTTTGCCGAGGCGCTGGCCGCGCGCGCGTCCGACGCGCTCGTCACCGTCCCTGACGGCGACGCGTTCGCCCTCCGCGCCTTCTCGGCGCTGGCGCCGCCGCACGCGATCGACGCCGCACCCCCGAGCGGTCTCGACACGCTGCGGCGTCATTTGTTCGCGCCGACCGCGCCGCCGGCGTCCGAGCCGCTCGACGAGGTGGAGCTGTTCTCGGCGCCGGGCGAGGGGCGCGAGTCGGTCGAGATCGCCAGACGCGTGCTGCGCGAAGCGCGGCGCGGCGTGCCGTTCGATCGCATGGCGATCGCGCTGCGCGCGCCGCAGCAGTATGCCGGCCTGCTCGAACATGCGCTCGAACGCGCGGGCATCCCGGTGTATTTCGATCGCGGCACGCGGCGTCCGCATCCGGCCGGCCGCGCGTTCCTGGCGCTCGTCGCGTGTGCGCTCGACGATCTGTCGGCGAGCCGCTTCGCCGAATATCTGTCGCTCGGACAGGTGCCGGAGCGCGCCGCCGAGCCCGCGTCGTTCCCCGCGTCGAGCGACGAGGTGTTCGGACCGCTCGGCGATCGCGCCGAGGAACTGGCGCTGCACGCCGAGCCGTCAGCGGAGGACGCCGAGACGAACGACACGGCCAAGCGCCGCGCCTTCCGCGGACCGTGGAAGTGGGAGCGTCTCCTCGCCGAATCGCGTGTCGTTGCGACCGAAGCGCGATGGGAGCGGCGCTTGAAAGGGCTCGTGCACGAGTGCGAGCTGCAGCGGCGCGAGCTCGCGCGGACCGAACCGGAGTCGCCGCGCCTCGAGTACCTCGCGCACAAGATCGCGGACCTGAACGAGCTGGCAGCGTTCGCCCTGCCGCTGATGCGGACGCTTGCGGCGTGGCCGTCGCAGGCGACGTGGGCGGAGTGGCTCGACCTGTTCGACGCGCTTGCACCGCGCGTGCTGGTGAAACCCGAGCGCGTGATGCGCGTGCTGAACGACCTGCGGCCGATGGGCGCGATCGGTCCGGTGTCGCTCGACGAAGCGTCGCGCGTCCTCGCGGACCGGCTGGCGACGATCGAAGCGGAGCCGCCGGCGCGGCGGTACGGACGCGTCTTCGTCGCGAGCCCCACGCAGCTGCGCGGCCGATCGTTCGACATCGTGTTCGTGCCCGCGCTGGCCGAGCGGATGTTCCCGCAGAAGCCGCGCGAGGATCCGCTGCTGCTCGACGCCGCGCGCGCGTCGCTCGGCGCCGGGCTGCCGGACCAAACTGATCGCGCCGAGCTCGAGAAGCTGCAGCTGCGCCTCGCCGTCGGCGCGGTGGAGCGGCGACTGTACGTGTCGTTTCCGACGGTGGAGATCGGCGAAGGACGGCCGCGTGTGCCGTCGCTCTACGCGCTCGAAGTGTGGCGCGCGATGACGGGCCGCGTCCCGAGCGGCGACGAATTGCAGCAGACGGCGGCGCGCGTGTCGCGGGCGACGCTCGCGTGGCCGGCGCCCGCCGATCGCACGGAGGCGATCGACGCCCTCGAGCACGACCTCGCGACGCTGCGTGCGCTCGTCGACGAGCCGGACGCCCGCGCGCGGGGGCGCGCGCACTACATCCTGCAGCTCAACGACTGCCTGCAGCGATCGGTGCGCGAACGCTTCATGCGCGCGCGCAAGACCTGGTCGCACTGGGACGGCATCGTCGCCGCCACCGATCGGCTGGTGCCGATTCTCGAGCGCGAACGGCTCGGCGCGCGGCGCTACTCGCTCTCCGCGCTGCAGAAGTACGCCGTGTGCCCGTACCAGTTCCTGCTCAGCGCGATCTATCGCCTGCGGCCGCCCGACGATCTCGATCCGCTGCAGCGAATGGATCCGCTGACGCGCGGCAGCCTGTTCCATGCAGTGCAGACCGCGTTCTACCGGCGGCTGCAGGCGGAAGGCGCGCTGCCGGTCACCGACGCGAACCGCGATCGCGCGCTGCGCGTGCTCGACGAGGCGATGGAGCGGATCGCGATCGAGGAGTACGAGCAGCTCGCGCCGGCGATCGACCGCGTCTGGCGCGACGAACTTGCGACGATCCGCCGCGACCTGCGCCTGTGGGTCGACGACATTGCGCGCGCCGGCGGCGAGTGGGTGCCGATCCATTTCGAGTGGGCGTTCGGCATGAAGGACAGCCGCGTGCTCGCCGACAACCGCGACCCCGACAGCCGTCCCGATCCGGTCGTCATCGATGGCCGTTTCCACCTTCACGGATCGATCGACCTCATCGAAGAGCACGCGGTGACGAAAGCGCTGCGCGTCACCGATCACAAGACCGGCAAGTACCGCGGCAAGGAGCACATGATCGTGGGCGGCGGCGAATCGTTGCAGCCGGTGTTGTATTCGCTCGCGCTCGAGCAGGCGACCGGACGCTCTGTCGCCGAGGGGCGCTTGTACTACGCGACGACCGCCGGCGGCTACCGCGACGTCCGCATCCCGCTGTCGCCGACGGCGCGGCGCATGGGCGTCGAGGTGCTCGAGATCATCGACCGCGCGATCGAGCGCGGCTTCCTCGCGCCCGCGCCGAAGGAGAAGGCGTGCACGTGGTGCGACTATCGTCCGGTGTGCGGCCCGACCGCGGAGCGCCGCATCGGCCGCTACAAGACGCAGGAGCCGCTCGCGGACCTCGTCGAGCTGCGGAGGAAGCCGTGAGCGCGGTGCTGCCGCTCGATCACGCGGATCGTCAACGCATTCGCGAACAGCTCGACGACACGATCGTCGTCGAAGCCGCCGCCGGAACGGGCAAGACGACGGAGCTGGTCGCGCGCATCCTGAACGTGCTCGCCCGCGGACGCGCGCGCATCGAGCAGATCGTCGCCGTCACGTTCACGGAGAAAGCCGCCGGCGAACTGAAGCTGCGGTTGCGCAAAGAGCTGGAGAGCCGCCGGCACCGCACGACCGATCGCACGGAACAAGAGAACCTGACCGACGCGATCCAGCGGCTCGAAGAAGCGCACGTCAGCACGATCCACGGCTTCTGCGCCGACCTGCTGCGCGAGCGGCCGGTCGAAGCGCGCATCGATCCGCTGTTCGACGTGCTCACCGAGCCGCGCCAGCAGCAGGTATTCGACGCGGCGTTCGGCGCATGGCTGCAGGCGCAGCTCGAGGATCCGCCCGAGGGGGTGCGGCGCGCGCTGCGGCGCAGCGTCTGGTCGCGCGACGGCCGCGAGAACGACGATGGGCCGATCGATCGGCTGCGACGCGCGGCGCGCGAGCTGGCCGAGTGGCGCGACTTCACCGCGCCGTGGCGGCGCGATCCGTTCGATCGCGACGCCGAGCTCGCCCGCGTGCTCGATCGCGTCCACGAAACGGCGGAGCTGACCGCGCGGGCCACCTCGAAGCGCGACCCGCTCTGCTACGACACGCTGCCGGTTCGCGAGCTGAGTCACGAGATCCGCACCGCGGAGCAGTTCGGGTCCGCGGACCTCGACGGCTGGGAGGCGCGCGTCATCGATCTCGCGCAGAACCGCGATTTCCGCCGGACGCGCCGCGGCCGCGACCGCCTGTTCGGCCCCGACCTCCCGCGCGACGTCGTCTGGACCGCGTTCGAGTCGCTGTGCGCCGCGCTCGATCAGTTTCAGCGCGCCGCCGACTGCGACCTCGCGGCCTTGCTGCACGACGAGCTGCGGCGGGTCGTCGCCGATTACGAGACGCTGAAGCGGCGCACCGGTGCGCTCGACTTCGTCGATTTGCTCCTGCGCGCGCGCGACCTGCTCGTCGAGCATCCACGCGTCCGCCGCGCGTTCCAGGAGCGCTTCACGCACATCTTCGTCGACGAATTCCAGGACACCGATCCGCTCCAGGCCGAGATCCTGCTGCTGCTCAGCGCCGACGACGCGAACGAGCGCGACTGGCGCCGCGTCAGGCCCATGCCCGGCAAACTGTTCATCGTCGGCGACCCGAAGCAGGCGATCTACCGCTTCCGGCGCGCGGACGTCGAAACGTATCGCGAGGTGTGCGAGCTGCTCGTATCGCGCGGCGCGAAGCGCGCGTATCTGCACACGAGTTTTCGATCGACGCCGACGATTCAGCGGGCGGTCAATGCGGCGTTCGCGCCGCTGATGACCGGCGATCGGATCACGCTGCAGGCCGATTACGTCGGCTTGTCGGCGTATCGGCCGGACGTGCCCGATCAACCGTCGGTCGTCGCGCTGCCGGTGCCCGAACCGTACGGTACGCGCAAGGTCGCCGGCTACGCGATCGAGAAGTCCGTGCCCGATGCGGTCGGCGCGTTCGTCCACTGGTTGATTCACCACAGCGGCTGGACCGTCACCGAGCGGACGACGCGCGACGAGCTGCCGATGACGGTGCCGATCGAGCCGCGCCACGTGTGCATCCTGTTCCGGCGATTTCTGCACTTCGGCGCCGACGTGACGCGCGCGTACGTCGACGCGCTCGAGGCGCGCGGCATCGCGCACCTGCTCGTGGGCGGCAAGTCGTTCCACGATCGCGAAGAGGTGGACACGATGCGGGCCGCCCTCGCGGCGATCGAGTGGCCCGACGACGAGCTGTCGGTGTTCGCGACGCTGCGCGGCGCGCTGTTCGCGATCGACGATGCGACGCTGATGGAATATCGCCACGCGCATCGATCGTTCCATCCGTTCCGCGTGCCGGAGGCGGTCGCCGCGCCGCTGCGGCCGGTCGCGGACGCGCTGCGGCTCCTGCGCCGCCTGCACGCGCAGCGGAACTACCGTCCGCTCGCCGACACGATCACGCAACTCCTGAACGCGACGCGCGCGCATGTCGCGTTCGTGCTCCGGCCGGCGGGCGAGCAGGCGCTCGCCAACGTGCTGCACGTGGCCGAACTCGCGCGCCAGTACGAAGTGAATGGCGGCATGTCGTTCCGTGGCTTCGTCGAAGAGCTGCGCGCGCAGGCGGAGGGCGGTCAGGCCGCCGAAGCGCCGATTCTCGAAGAGGGCAGCGACGGCGTGCGGCTGATGACCGTCCACAAATCGAAGGGGCTCGAGTTTCCGGTCGTCGTGCTCGCCGACATCACCGCGAAGCTGAACGCGGACCGCGCGGACCGCCTGATCGATCGTCAGCGGAACGCGTGTTATCTGCGGCTCGGCCGCTGGACGCCGATCGAGCTCGCCGAAGACGAAGCGCGCGAGGTGGCGCGCGACCAGGCCGAAGGCGTTCGCGTCGCGTACGTCGCGGCGACGCGCGCGCGCGATCTGCTCGTCGTGCCGGCGGTCGGCGACATCGAGTACGACGGCGGCTGGACCGGTCCGCTGAACGGCGCGCTCTATCCGCCGGCGACCGCGCGTCGACGCGCGTCGAGCGGCAGCGGCTGCCCCGAGTTCAAGTCGACCGACTCGGTGGTGCGGCGCCCGGACGAGGCGACCGCGACGCCGACGACCGTGTGTCCGGGGCGTCACGTACTGACCGGACCCGATGGCTCGTTCGACGTCGTGTGGTGGGATCCGCATGCGCTCGATCTCGGCGTCGAGCCGGGCATGGGGCTGAAGCGCGAGTCGCTCATCGCGAAGGACGTGCCCGAGGCGGTTGTCGCCGACGGCATCCGCGAGTACAACGCCTGGCGCACGGATCGCGAGCAGGCGATCGCGAAAGGATCGGCGGCGTCGCTGGCGGTGCGGCGCGCGACCGAGTGGGCGGCGTCGGAGGAAGAGATCGCGGCCGCCGGGGCGCCGCCCGAGCCGGCGGGGCAGCGCGGACTGTTCGACGAGCCCGCGGTGTCCAGCCCGATCGGCCCGGCGCCGCCGAAGCCCGAGCACGACGTTTCTGTGATCGACGCGCGCGCCGGTCACGCCGCGGCGGGACCGCGGTTCGGCGAGCTCGTCCATGCGCTGCTCGCGTCCGCGCCGCTCGACGCGGATCGAACGGAGATCGACGCGCTCGCCGACGTCCACGGCCGCGTGCTCGCGGCGCCGCCCGACGAAGTGACGGGCGCGGCGGAAACCGTTGCGCGTCTGCTGAACCACGATCTCCTGCGCCGCGCGCGCGACGCCGCCGCGCGCGCCGCCTGCCGTCGCGAGACGCCGGTCACGATCGTCATGCCCGATGGCGTGCTCGTCGAAGGCGTGGTCGACCTCGCCTTTCAGGAAGCGGATCGCTGGATCGTCGTCGACTACAAAACCGACCGCGAGCTCGAAGGCGCGGGCGAAGAGCGCTATCGACGTCAGGTGGCGCTCTACGCCTCGGCCATTGCGCGCGCGACCGGCCAGCCCTCGTCGGGCGTGCTGATCCGCGTGTGACCGCACGGCAGAGCTGCGATTGGCACGTGATTCGCTGGTCCCGTTGGCGGGAGAAGGTGATCGGTGAGCGACTCGTTCCTCGAAGAGCAACTCCGGAGAATCCGCCAGTTGAGCGAGCGGATGTCGCAGGTCACCGCCCACCGCGCCGACGAGGAGGCCGCACGTGAGCGGCAGTACTCGCACGGGCCGCTTCGCGAGATTCGCGACGTTCGCATCGTCAATTCCGTCCCCGACAAGGCGACCGCTTCGGACATGCGTCGCACGTCTCGCCGCCGCCGCCGCCGTTAGCGCGGTTCTCGCCGCGGCTCCCGATCACGGCGCGCTGCCGTGCCACGCGGTCATTCCGGCTTCGCAAACGCTTCGATGGGTCGGGGACACGTCTGCTGCGTCGCGAACAGAGCTGTCGCGCTGGTGCCGCTCCGTCGGGCCGGCACTCGTTGTGGCGCCGGCTACCCTCCCGGCACCGGCTCCGACCGATCGTCTCGTCGTGCTGAGCTGGAACGTGCATGTCGGCGCCGGCGACGTCGACGGCGTCATCGCGCGCCTGCGGCGCGGCGACTTCACCGGTGGACGGCCCGTCCACGATTTCGTCCTGCTGCTGCAAGAGGAGTTTCGCGCGGGCGCCGAGGTGCCGGCGGCGCTGCCGCACGGATTCCATGCGCCGTCGCGGATCGCGCCGGCGACGATCGGACGAACGCGACACGGCGTGCACGCGCTCGAGACAGCCGAGCCGGTGTCCCTCGTCTACGTGCCGTCGATGCGCAACGGCGGGATCGCCGCGCCGGTCGAGGATCGCGGCAATGCGATCGTGTCGTCGCTGCCGCTCGAGGACCTGACGGCGATCGAGCTGCCGATCGAGCATCAGCGGCGCGTCGCCGTCGCGGCGACGGTGCACGGCCGCGCGCCGGGCGGCGCCGCGTGGACGCTTCGCCTCGTGGACGTCCACCTCGATACGGCGATGGCGCTTCTGCACGGCGGACCGTTCGGGGCGCGGCGGCGTCAGGCGGAGGCGCTCGTCTCCGCGCTCGGCGGCGGCGGACCGCCGACGGTCGTCGCCGGCGATCTGAACACATGGGGTGGCGCGCGCGAATCGGTGCTCGCCCTGCTGCGTCGCGCGTTTCCCGTCGTCGACGCGCGATTCGAGGAGGCGCACGTCGCGACATTCGACGGGCCGCTCGGTTTTCACGCCGCGCTCGATCACGTGTTCGCCCGCGGCGTCACGGCGATCGCGGTGCGCCGTCTCGACGAACGGTTCGGCTCGGATCACTTCCCGCTGCTCGTTGAAGTACGATTCTGATCGGTTCATGTCCTCGTCGTTTGCCGAGCAGCAACTCGCCGCGATCGTCGAATCGAGCGACGATGCGATTGTCGCGAAGGACCTCGACTCGATCATCACCTCCTGGAATCGCGGTGCGGAGCGGCTCTTCGGGTACACGGCCGCGGAAGCGGTCGGCCGTTCGATCACGATCATCATTCCGCCCGATCGGATAGACGAAGAGAGGCACGTGATGGCGCGCATCCGAGCGGGTGTGCACATCGAGCCGTTCGAGACGGTGCGCCACCGAAAGGACGGGTCGTTGATCGACGTCTCGGTGACCGTCTCGCCGATCCGCGCCGCGACGGGCGCCATCGTAGGGGCGTCGAAGATCGCCCGCGCCATCACGGAGCAGACGCGCGCGCGCCACGAGGCCGCCGACGCGCGCGATCGCCTGGCGTTTCTCGCCGACGTCGGCGCGATCCTCAGCGCGTCGCTCGACTACACGCACACGCTCGATAGGGCCGTGCATCTGGCGCTGCCGCGTCTCGGCGACTATTGCAACGTGCTGCTCGTCGACGAAACCGGCGTTCTGCGTCATGTGGCCGGCGGCCATGTCATCCGCGAAAAAGATCCGATCGTCGTCCGCGCCGCGAAGCTGGCGATCGAGGATCCGGGCGCGCCGGTGTTGCCGACCTTCGCCGAAGCGGTCGTCAAGGCGAGGCGCACGATCGTGGCGACGCACGCCGAGCTTCAGCGGCGGCTCGCCGCGCCGCGCGATCCGGTCCCGAGCGCGGACCTTCGCGAGGTGACGGCGCTGCTCGCGCCGTGGGCGTGCATCGGCGCGCCGCTGCTCGTGCTGGGGCGCGTCGCGGGCGTCATCGCGTTTGCGACCACCGCGCACGAGTCGCGCCGCGAGTACACGCCGGAGGACGAGGCGCTGCTGGAAGAATTCGCGCGGCGCGCATCGAGCGCGATCGAGAACGCGCGCCTGTTCCGGCAGACGGCCGATCTCAGCCGGCTGAAAGACGAATTTCTCGCCACGCTGTCCCACGAGCTGCGCACGCCGCTCAGCGCCATTCTGGGCTGGGCGCGAATGCTCGCCAGCGGGCAGCTCGACGAGGCGCGTCAGCGTCAGGCGATCGGCGCGATCGTCCGCAATGCCGAAGCGCAGGCCAAGCTGGTTGACGATGTCCTCGACGTCGCACGGGGCATGTCGGGCAACCTGCGGCTCGAGATCGCGCCGGTCGATCTGGTGGCGATCGCCCAGCGCGGCTTGGACGCGATCACGCCGGCCGCGGCCGGCAAGCGGATCGCGCTCGAACTGCGCGCGACCGATCCGGTGCTGGTGATGGGCGACGCGAGCCGCCTCCAGCAGATCGCGTGGAACCTGCTCTCGAACGCCGTGAAGTTCACCCCGTCGGGCGGTGCCGTGACGATTGGGGTGTCGGCGGACAGCGGCGCGGCTCGATTGAGCGTCACCGACACGGGCGAAGGGATTGCGTCGTCGTTCCTGCCGTTTGTGTTCGACAAGTTCCGGCAGGGCGACGCGTCGCCGACGCGCCAGCACGGCGGTCTCGGACTCGGCCTCGCGATCGCGCGCCACCTGGCGGAGATGCACGGCGGCACGATCGAGGCGTTCTCCGAAGGCGAGGGACGCGGCGCGACGTTCCGCCTCACGCTGCCGCTGCGCGACGCGGTCGACTGAACGGGCGAACGCTAGCGGCGGACGTTGCTCTCGAAGCTTTCGAGCGACCAGCCTTCCTCGATCAGGCACCGCTCGATCACGCCGTGGCGCTCGAACGCGGCGACCGCATCGTTGAAGAGTTCCGACCCCACACCTGTCGGATTCCAGGGCGGATCGATGCGGAGCTCGTACGCCGAGTCGTCGCGATTGAGTCCGAGTTCGCAGACGACGCTCTCGTCGTGACGGCGGAAGATCCAGCGCATCACTCGCACGGAGCGATCGCCGAGGGGGACGTCGAGACGGGAAACTGGGAGGGCCATCGCCATACGCGTCCCGGCTCCGTCGCAAGTTGGGTACCACAACGGTTGACCTCGCACCGGGCGAACGCGCGGTGCGGCGCGGCGTTCGTGTCAGGAGTTGCAACAGCCGCGGCTTCAGCTGACGGGGAACCGTGCACAGAGCGCGCAGAAGCTCGGCCGTTCCGGTCCGTGCCGGCTACGGCTGACCGAGGAGCTTCAAGACGGAAAGCGGATCGACCCGGGCGTCGTTGACGCGCACCGCCCAGTGCAGATGCGGTCCGGTGACGCGGCCTGTCGCGCCGACCGCGCCGACGACGTCGCCGGCACGCACGAGGTCGCCTTCGTGCGCGTCGATGTACGACATGTGCGCGAGCATCGAAAAGAGCCCCTGGCCGTGGTCGATGATCACCGTCCCGCCGGTGAAGTACAGATCGCGCGCGATGACGACGCGGCCGGCGTTCGGCGCGTGAATCGGTGTCCCGGCCGGGCTGAGGAAGTCGGCGCCGCCGTGCGGCGCGCGCGGCTGGCCGTTGAAGATGCTGCGCGTCCCGAAGCGGCTGTTCGCCGCCTGCGGCACCGGCCGCACGAACGCCGTCGTCCACAACCGCTGCGCGGCCGGGTGCGCGTAGATCGAGGCGAGCAGCGCCGAGTCGCGCGCGATGCGTTCGGCGACCGACGCCGGCGGGTTGACGAAGTTCTCGTCGACGGTGAGGCGACGCGTCGGAAACGTCTTCGGCAGCACGCGGAGCGGCTCGTCCGCCGTCAGCCCGCCGCCGGCATCGATCGCGACGTGGTATTGGCCCGGCTTGCGATCCAGATCGATCCCGACGAGCGCCACCCACGTCTCCGCTCGTCCGGAGTCGGTCTCCGCTCGTCCTGAGCCTGTCGAAGGTGTCTCCGCTCGTCCTAAGCCTGTCGAAGGTGTCTCCGCTCGTCCTAAGCCTGTCGAAGGTGTCTCCGCTCGTCCTAAGCCTGTCGAAGGTGTCTTCGCTCGTCCTGAGCTTGTCGAAGGACGAGCGTACACCGGCACCTCATGATCGAACGCGCGCACGTGCACGGCCTCGCGTGCGTCCGACAGCGTGATCGTGAGGACGACGAGCTCGCCCGGCTGGACGCTGCGCGCATCGACCGACACGGCGATGGCAGCGGCGAGCGCGAGCGCGATCACAGCGTCAGCTCCCACGTTTCGTCGACCAGGCGCTTGCCGAAGCTCTTGACCGGCTGGCGGTCGACGCACTCGAACCCGCACGCGCGGTAAATCGCGCGCGCGGCAGCGAGCTGGCCGTGCGTCCAGAGCGTGATCTTCCGGTAGCCGGCCTCGCGCGCGAACCGGATGCACTCGTCGACGAGGCGTCGGCCGATGCCGAGCCCGCGCGCGCGTTGGTCGACGATGAGGAGGCGGAGCTTGGCGACGGTCGCCGATTTCCTGACGAGGCAGACCGAACCAACGTTCTCGCCGTCGATCTCGGCGATCCAGCAGCGCTCGCGCGCGGGGTCGAAGCGCTCGAGGAAGTCGGCGGCGATTCGGGCGACGATCGCCTCGAAGCGCGGATCGTAGCCGTATTCGCGCGCGTAGATCGCGCCGTGCATCTGGACGATCCAGCCGAGATCGCCGGGGCGATGCGTGCGCAGCGTGTAGGCGCGCACGGGCGGCGCGGCCGCGGGGTCGAGCTGCGCGCGCACGGTTCGCATGGCGTCGACGAGCGCGCCGCGGCGGCGCGGCGACAGGCCGGCGAGCATCGCGGCGACGCCGTCGCGCGTTTTTCGCTCGTAGGGGGCGAACGCGGCGCGGCCGCGCGGGGTCAGGCGGATCACGGTGCGGCGGGCGTCGGCGGGCGCCGGGTCGCGGGCGATGAGGCGCCGCGACGCGAAGCGCGCGAGGATGCGGCTCAAGTAGCCGGCGTCGAGCCCGAGCTCGCCGGCGAGATCGGCGGCGGAGGCGGCGTCGCGGTGCGCGAGCTCGTAGAGGACGCGCATCTCGGTGAGCGAGTATGGGCTGTCGAGCAGGTGCTCGCCGAGCGCGCCGACGTGGCGCGTGTAGAAACGGTTGAAGGCGCGGACGGAGTCGACGGCGTCCATCGGGCGGCCATTGTCAACGAAACAGTTGACTGAGTCAACTATCGCGCGTCGGCCACGTAGCCGTTGCGCGCGCGCACCCGGTAGTCGCTCCCGGCCACGCGCACGCGGATGCTGTGGAACTTGCCGTCGGCGCCGTGCGTCGACGAGTAGCCGAGCATGTACTGGCTGTTCAGCTCCTCGGCGATCCGCGCCGTCGCCGCGTCGAGATCGCCCGACGACTGGACGATCTCGGTGCTGCCGCCGCTCTCGTTGGTGATCTCGCGCAGCGCCTGCGGGTTGACGCGCGTGTTGATCGGCTGCGGGTCGGGCGAGTCGATCGCGATCGCGTAGACGAACGCGTCGCTCCGCATCAGCGCCGTCCGCACGTCGCGCAGCGTCGCCGTGCTCGCCGTGTCGGCGCCGTCCGAGATGATCACGATCGCGGCGCGCGCCCGGTGGCGGTGCTCGACGATCGGCATCGCCTCCACGATCGCGTCGTAGATCGACGTGCCGCCCGACGGCTTCAGCGCCGCGAGCGCGCCGGTCACTTCGTCGTGCGCGCGCGTCCACTCGGTGAGCACGCGCGCCTTGTGGTTGAAGGCGACGAGGAAGAACTCGTCCTGCTCGTCGAGCAGCGTGAAGAGAAAGCGATCGACCGCGATGCGCGCGTCGGCGATGCGCCGCCCGAACATGCTGTCGCTGATGTCGAGCAGGACGCCGAGCCCGATCGGCACGCGCTCGTTGGTGAACTGCGTCACCTCCTGACGCACGCCGTCTTCGTAGAGCTCGAACGCCTCCTTGCCGAGGCCGGTGATGAGGTGGCCGTCCTTGTCGGTGACCGTCGCCGTCAGGCTCGTCAGCTCGACGCCCGCCTTGAACGGCTTCAGGTTCGGGACGACCGCCGGCGGTTGCACCCAGAGTGCCGCGGCGACCAGGAGGGCGAGCGCCAGGCGCACGGAACCATGCTACGCTACTCCGAATGCTCGTGCTGCGCTGTCGCCGCTGCTCGTGTCGTGGGGCCGGAGCTGCCTCCGGCCTGCGTGGCTCGACGTCCGCGGCACCATCGCGCGCCTGATCGGCGCCAGACGCGGAGAGCAACCACCAGGCCCGGACGCGGCAACGCCGACCGGGCTTTTCTTTTTGGGTCAGGAGGCGGCGCATGACAGCGAAGGGACTCGTCGCGGCGGCCATCGCGGCGGCGGCGTGGACGATCCAGCCGGCGGCGGCACAAACGCCGTCGATCGGCGGCATGTGGGACGCGACGGTCACCGCCGGCGGCGTCGAAGTGCCGTTCCGGATGCAGATCGCCGCCAGCGGCGCGTCGATCACCGGAACCTTCTTCAACGGCGACGAGAAGATGTCCTCGTCGGCCGGCACGTTCGACCACGGCGCGCTGTCCATCGAGTGGGACGCGCTCGGGACGAAACTCGACGCCACGGTGAAGGACGGGGAACTCGACGGCCTGTATTCGCGCGGCGGACGCGGCGCGCCGCTGCCGTTCCACGCGAAGAAGTTCGTGGCGGCGGCCGTCGCCGACGCGAAGGTGCCGTCGATCGCGGGCCTCTGGGTGATGAACCTGCCGAAGAAGAGCTCGAAGGGCGAGGACGCGTGGCAGCTCATCGTCCGTCAGTCGGGCGGCGAGGTGTCGGCGGCGATCCTGCGCGTCGACGGCGACACCGGCACGCTGACGGGCACGTATCGCGACGGCAAATTCGTCCTCGGTCACTTCTCCGGCGCGCGGCCGGCCCGCGTCGAGATCACCCCGCAGGCCGACGGTTCGCTCCTCGTCGTCGAGAACCGCAATGCGCCCGTTCCCGCGGTGCGCGACGATCAGGCGAAAGCGAAGGGGCTGCCGCAGCCGACCGATCCGACCCGCTTCACGAGCGTCACCGATCCGGGCGAGCCGTTCCGCTGGAGCTTCCCCGATCTCACCGGCAAGATCGTGTCGAACACCGATCCGCAGTTCCGCGGCAAGGTCGTCATCGTCGACATCGCCGGCAGCTGGTGCCCGAACTGCCACGACGAGACGCCGTTTCTCGTCGATCTGTACCGCAAGTACCACGACCGGGGTCTCGAGATCGTCGCGCTCTCGTTCGAGGAAGCGGCGCAGCTGAAGAACCCGACGCGGCTGAAGGCGTTCATCAAGCACTACGGGATCACGTACACCGTGCTCGTACCCGGCGAGCCGAAGGAGGCCAGCGCGCTCCTGCCGCAGGCGGTCAACCTGAATTCGTTCCCGACGACGTTCTTCGTGGGGCGGGACGGGCGCGTGAAGAGCGCGCACGCCGGATTCCCGGGGAAGGCGAGCGGCAAGTTCCACGAGGAAGCGAAGCAGGAGATGACGCGCACCGTCGAGCAGCTCCTCTCCGAGCGCGTGCAGTCGTTGGCGGGAAACCGGTGAGGTCGCCTTCGTCGCTGCGGGCCGGCGCGATCGCACTCGCGCTGGCGCGCATCGGCGGCGGACTCCTGTTCGCCGAGCACGGCGCGCAGAAGCTGCTCGGATGGTTCGGCGGGCTCGGCGGGCCGGGGCACACCGCCGCGGTCTACTCGCAAATGGGCGCCGCCGGCGTGCTGGAGTTGTTCGGCGGGCTGCTGCTCGTCCTCGGTCTCTTCACGCGGCCCGTGGCGGCGATCCTCATCGTCGAGATGGGCTACGCGTTTTTCACCGTCCACCTCCCGCGCGGCGGCTCGCCGATGCAGAACCAGGGCGAGCTGGCGCTGCTCTACGCGTGCCTGTTCCTCGTGCTCGCCGGGCTCGGCGCCGGGGCGTTCAGCCTGGACGATCTGCTGTTCGGGCGCGACTGACCCCAACGGTACCGTCGCGCGGCCTTTGCCGCTCGGGTTGCCGCAGAACGGCCCGGCCGCGCCGCGGCCGCGGACGACCTCCGAGCCTCGCCGTATCAGTTACTTCCGGTGACAACCATTGACCATAAAGTGCATCGGGGACAGGACTTAGAAGGCCGTCAAACGCCGTATACTGAATTGCGAAAAAATGAAGAACCTTGGAGCCTCCGCCGTCGTCGTCATCGTGGCGGGCCTCTCGCTGGGAGTGGCCGCACAAACGCCGCCGCCCAAGCCCGCCGTCTCGCATCATCCCGCGGCGTCCGCGCCACCGGCGGCTGCCGATGCGCCGCCGCTGACGAAGCAGTACTGCGTCGGCTGCCACAACGACAAAGCCAAGACCGGCGGCTTGACGCTCGCGAGCTTCGATCCGGCTCACCCCGAGCAGAACGCGGAAACCGCCGAGAAGGTCATTCGCAAGCTGCGGCTCGGCATGATGCCGCCGCCAGGCGCGCGGCGTCCGGACGCGGCGACGCTTACCGCGTTTGCGAGCTCGCTCGAAACGAAGATCGACACCGCCGCGGCCCTGCATCCGAATCCGGGGCGCCGCACGTTCCAGCGTCTGAACCGCGCCGAGTACGAGAACGCGGTGAAGGATCTGCTGGACCTCGACGTCGACGTCAACGCCTTCCTGCCGCCCGACACGATGAGCGGCGGCTACGACAACATCGCCGACGTGCAGGCGTTCTCGCCGACGCTGATGGAAGGCTACCTGCGCGCCGCGGCGCGGATCTCGGCGCTCGCGGTCGGCGACAAGAACGCGACGCCGACCGAAGCGACCTACAAGGTGCCGCGCACCGAATCGCAGATGCGGCACATCGACGGCACGCCGTGGGGCACGCGCGGCGGCGTGTCGGTCGTCCACACGTTTCCGGCTGACGGCGAGTACACGTTCCGCATCATGCTGCACGGCACGCCGACGGGGCAGCTGTTCGGCAGCGTCGCGCGGCGTGACGAGCAGCTCGAGGTTTCGATCAACGGCGAGCGCGTCGCGCTGCTGAACATCGATCCGAAGATGAGCGAGACCGACAAGAACGGTCTCAACCTCACGACGCCGCGCATCTTCATCAAGGCGGGGCCGCAGCACGTCGCGGCGGCGTTCATCCAGAAGTTCGACGGCGTCATCGACGACCTGATGTCGCCGATCGATTACACGCTGTCGGACACCGAGTACGGCGACAACGCCGGCATCTACGTGCTGCCGCACGTGCGCGACTTCAGCATCACCGGGCCGCTGAAAGTGACCGGCGTCTCCGAGACGCCGAGCCGCCGCCGCATCTTCGTGTGCCGGCCGCTCTCGCCGTCCGACGAGATTCCGTGCGCGCGCAAGATCGTCGAGAACCTCGCCAGCGAAGCGTATCGGCGTCCGGCGAAGGGCGAGGACGTCGAATCGCTGATGGAGTTCTACGCCGAAGGGCGCAAGGGGCACGACTTCGAATCGGGGATCCGCCTGGCGGTGCAGGCGCTGCTGGCGAGTCCGAAGTTCGTCTTCCGGCTCGAGACGGAGCCCCAGACGGCGCGGCCGGGACAGTTGTACCGGCTCGCCGACATCGATCTCGCGTCGCGTCTCTCGTTCTTCCTCTGGGGCACGGGCCCTGACGCCGAGCTCGTGAAGCTGGCGAACGCGAACACGCTGCACCTGCCGTCGACGCTCGACAAGCAGGTCAAGCGCATGCTCGCCGACCCGCGCGCCGAGGCGCTCTCGACGCGCTTCGCGTCGCAGTGGCTGCGGCTGCAGGACGTCGAGAAGCTCCATCCCGACGCGCTGCTGTTCCCGGCGTTCGACGACGAGCTGACGAAGTCGTACGTGCGCGAGACGCAGCTCTTCTTCAACAGCATCGTGCGCGAGGATCGGAACATCCTCGACCTGCTGACCGCCGACTACTCCTACGTCAACGAGCGCATCGCCAAGGTGTACGGCATTCCGAACGTCGTCGGCGACGAGTTCCGCCGCGTGACGATGCCGGAGTCGCGGCGCGGGATTCTCGGGCAGGGGAGCGTGCTGATGCAGACGGCGGTCGCGGACCGCACCTCGCCGGTGCAGCGGGGCAAGTGGGTGATGGAAGTGCTGCTCGGGTCGCCGCCGCCGCCGCCGCCGCCCAACGTGCCGGCGTTCGACGAGACGAGCGCGAACCAGGGCGGCAAGCCGCTCTCGGTGCGCGAGCGCATGGAAGAGCACCGGAAGAATCCGATGTGCGCGTCGTGCCACCGCGTCATCGATCCGATCGGCCTCGCGCTCGACAACTTCGACACGATCGGCGCCTACCGGATCAAGGACAACGGCGTCGACGTCGACACGACGGGCATGCTGTACGACGGCAGCAAGATCGACGGTCCGGCGGGGCTGCGGCAGGCGCTGCTGAACCACTCGGAAGCGGTGATTCGCAACTTCACCGACAACCTGATGTCCTACGCGCTCGGGCGGCGGATCGAGTACTACGATCAGCCGACGCTCCGCGCGATCGTGAGGAAGGCTGGCGCGAACGGCAACCGCTTCTCGTCGTTCGTGCTCGGCGTCGTCAACAGTCCGGCCTTCCAGATGAGCACGGCCGATGCGGCCGTGCAGACCGACGTCCAATAGGAGCCGACATGCACATCACGAAGAAGCATCTCTCGCGCCGCACCATTCTCAACGGGATGGGCGTGACGGTCGCGCTTCCGCTGCTCGACGCGATGATTCCGGCGGGCACGGCGTTCGCGAACACCGCCGCCGGCTCGAAGAAGATCCGGCTCGTGGCGATGGAAATGGTGCACGGGTCGGCCGGCAGCACGGCGCTCGGCGTCAAAAAGAACCTGTTCGCGCCGGTGAAGGCTGGGCGCGATTTCGAGTGGACCCCGACGCTCGAGCCGCTCGCGCCGTTTCGCGACTACACGACGATCATCAGCAACACCGACGTGCACAACGCCGAAGCGTTCACGCTGCCCGAGATCGGCGGCGACCACTTCCGGTCGAGCGCGGTGTTCCTGACGCAGTCGCATCCGAAGCAGACCGAGGGGAACGACGTGCACGCCGGCACGTCGCTCGATCAGCTCTACGCGAAGCAGTTCGGCCAGGACACGCCGATTCCGTCGATGCAGCTCTCGATCGAGCAGGTCGACCAGGCGGGCGGCTGCACCTACGGCTACTCGTGCATCTACACCGACACGATCAGCTGGTCGTCGCCGACGACGCCGCTGCCGATGGTGCGCGATCCGCGCGTCGTCTTCGACCAGTTGTTCGGCGTCGGCGCGACGCCGGAGCAGCGCGCCGAGAGCCTGAAGGCGGACCGCAGCATCCTCGACTGGATCAACGGCCAGGTGGCGCAGTTGAAGCGCAACCTCGGCGCGACCGATCGCCAGCGCCTCAACGAATATCTCGACAACATCCGCGAGATCGAGCGCCGCATCCAGCGCGTCGAGGCGCGCAACGCGAGCGGCGAGCAGCGCGCGATGCCGGAGGCGCCGATCGGCGTTCCCGACTCGTTCGAGGAGCACGTCCACATCTTCATGGACCTGATCGCGCTGGCGTTCGCGTCCGACACGACGCGCGTCTTCTCGTTCAAGCTCGGACGCGACGCGTCGGGCCGCGCGTATCCCGAGAGCGGCGTCAACACCGGCTTCCACAACGCGTCGCACCACGGCGAGCGCGAAGAGCGCATCATGGACTTCGCGAAGATCAACCGCTATCACATCAGCATGGTGCCGTACCTGCTCGGTAAGCTGAAGGCGACGCCCGACGGCGACAGCAACCTCCTCGACAACTCGCTGATCATCTACGGCTCGCCGATGGGCGACTCGAACATCCACAACCACAAGCGCGTCCCGCTCTTCGTCTGCGGCCGCGCCGGCGGTCAGCTGAAGGGCGGCGTGCACATCAAGGCGCCCGACAGCACGCCGATGGCCAATCCGATGCTGACGATGCTGCACATGCTCGGGCGCGACGACATGCAGCAGTTCGGCGACTCCACGGGCGAACTCGATTTGAACAACGCGTCGCCGGCCGTGACGACGACGGATTCGAAGGTCGAGGGCTAACGATGCGACGAATCGTTCTGACAACCGCGTCGGTGGCGGCGCTCGTGTGCTCGGCGTTCCTCTACGCCGCGGGACCCTCCTCCGTCGTCGACGCGGCGATGCAGGGGAACAAGGACGCGGTCCGCGCGCTCCTGAAGGACGGCGCCGACGTCAACACGGCGCAGGGCGACGGCATGACCGCGCTGCACTACGCCGTGCTCAAGCACGACGTCGACCTCGCGAAGATGCTGCTGTACGCCGGCGCGAACCTGAAGGCGACGACGCGCATCGGCGGATACACGCCGCTGCTGATCGCCGCGCGCGAGGGCGACACGCCGATGATCGCGGCGCTGCTCGACGGCGGCGCCGACGCCAACGCCGCGACGACCAACGGCACCACCGCGCTGATGTTCGCGTCCGCGTCGGGGCACGTCGACGCAGTGAAGGCGCTGCTCGCGAAGGGCGCGCACGTCAACGCGAAAGAGCCGGTGAAAGGCGAGACGGCGCTCACCTTCGCCGCCGCGAACGGCCGCACCGACGTCGTCCGCGAGCTGACGGCGCACGGCGCCGACGTGAAGGTGACGACGAAGGTGCAGGACCTGTCGGAGCTTGCGAAGGAAGAAATGCTCGCGCTCGCCGCGCTGCGCGGCGGGCAGCAGGGGCAGGGCGGACAGACGCCGGCGGCTCGTCCTTCGACAGGCTCAGGACGAGCGGGTGCGGCGGGCACGAAGGCGGAGGCGACCGAGGCGAAGGCGGACACTGCGGCTCGTCCTTCGACGGGCTCAGGAAGAGCGGGAGCGGCTGACGCGAAAGCGGAGGCGACCGAGGCGAAGGCGGACACTGCGGCTCCTCCTTCGACAGGCTCAGGACGAGCGGGTGCGACAGGCTCGGGACGCGCGGGTGCGGCTGACGCGAAAGCCGCGGCGCCGACAGGACGCGCGGGTCGCGGCGGCGGACGCGTCGACCCGATGAAGCAGGTGCCGGGCCTCGAGCGTCAGTACAACTACACGGAGCTCGTCGGCACGTGGGGCGGCCTTTCGCCGCTGCACCTCGCCGCGCGCCAGGGCTACACCGACTCGGCGATCGCGCTGCTCGACGCCGGCGCGGACATCAATCAGCCGGCGGCCGGCGACAACGTCACGCCGATGCTCATCGCGATCATCAACGGCCACTACGACCTCGCGAAGGCGCTGCTCGATCGCGGCGCCGATCCGAACCTCGCGCAGGACAACGGCGTCACGCCGCTCTACGCGGTGTTGAACTGCCAGTGGTCCGACAAGGCGCTCTACCCGCAGCCGCGCGCGTTCGAGCAGCAGAAAATCTCGTACCTGCAGCTCATGGACGCGCTGCTGCAGAAAGGCGCGAACGTCAACGCGCGCCTGACGCGGAAGGTCTGGTACTCGCAGTACGACTTCGATCAGTCGGGCGTCGACGAGACGGGCGCCACGCCGTTCTGGCGCGCCGCCTACGCGGACGACATCGACGCGATGAAGCTGCTGGTGACCTACGGCGCCGATCCCACGATCCCGACGCTGCGCACGCCGGGCCGCGTCCGCACGGGCGACGCGGTGCGCGAAGCGGAAGACGTGTCGGGCATGCCGCCGGTCCCGGTCGGCGGCCCGGGCGTCCCGCCGCTGCTGGCCGCTGCCGGCGCCGGCTACGGCGAAGGGTTCGCCGCGAACCATCACCATCACGCGCCGACGGGAATGCTCGCGGCCGTGAAGTACCTGGTCGAGGAGCTGCACGTCGATCCGACCGTGCGCGACCACGAAGGCAACAACGCGATTCACGACGCGGCCGCGCGCGGCGACGTCGAGATGATCAAGTACCTGGTGTCGAAGGGCGTCGACGTCAAGGCCGTCAACCGCGAAGGGAAGACGACGGCCGACATGGCGAACGGTCCGGTGCAGCGCGTCCAGCCCTTCCCCGAGGCGCTCTCGCTGCTCGAATCACTCGGCGCCAAGAACAACCACAAGTGCGTCAGCTGCTAGTAAGGTGAATTTGAGACGACGGCTCGGTGTTCCTCTGCTCTTCGTGCTCGCCGCCAGCGCGCCGATCGTGGCGCAAATGGTGCCGCTCGCGGAAACCGATCCGATCGCCTACTCGAAGTCGGCGCCGACCGACGCGGTCGCCAGGCTGCAGCAGAAGATCGACGCGGGCGAAGTGACGCTCGCGTTCGACGAGGCGCACGGGTACCTGCCGGCCGTCCTGAAAGCGCTGAACGTTCCCACCTCGTCACAGGGACTCGTCTTCTCGCGCACGTCGCTGCAGGTGGATCACATCGCACCGTGGACGCCGCGCGCGATCTACTTCAACGACGACCTCTACGTCGGCTGGGTGCAGGGCGGACCGATCATGGAGGTTGCGTCGGCCGACCCGAAGCTTGGCGCCGTCTTCTACACGCTGACGCAGCAGCCGTCGGGTCATCCGACGTTCGAACGGCAGACGCACACGTGCCTGCAGTGTCACGACTCGTCTTCGTCCACCGGCGGCGTGCCCGGCTTCATCATGCGCTCCGTCGTCACCGATCGGTACGGCTATCCGGTGCTCGCCGACACGGGCGCGACGACGGATCAGACGCCGATGGAGAAGCGGTGGGGCGGCTGGTACGTGACCGGCACGCTCGGCAATCCGCCGCACATGGGGAACGTCTTCGTGCCGAAGCTCGCGCACGAGATCGGCAACGTGCAGAGCTACCTCGCGCAGAACCGGCTCGTGTCGACGCACGACGTCACGTCGCTGAAGGATCGCTTCGACGTCGATCCGTATCTCGTGCCGCACAGCGACGCGGTCGCGCTGCTCGTCCTCGCGCACCAGACGTCGGTGCACAACCTGATTACGCTCGCGGGTTACGAGGCGCGCATCGCCGGGCAGCTCGATGCGCGCGCGAAGGGCGTCGCCGATCGGCTCGCCAACGCGATGCTGCTCGCGAAGCAGGCGCCGCTGCCGGCGCCGGTGACGGGCACGTCGAACTTCGCCGCGGAATTCCAGGCGATGGGGCCAAAGGACGCGCAGGGGCGCTCGCTGCGCGATCTCGATCTGCGCGATCGCGTGTTCAAGTACCCGCTCAGTTACCTGATCTACTCCGAGAGCTTCAACGCGCTGCCCGACAGCGTGAAGCAGTACGTATACGGCCGCATCCGCGCGGAGGCGACGCCCGACGTGCTGCAGATCCTGAAAGAGACGAAACCAGACTTCGCGTCCTGACCGCAGGAGCGCGAAGCTTTGGCCGAGCGTTCACCCGAACGTCGATCGCGTCGACCTTGCGCGAGCGGCCGACGCGACACCGATGCGGTTACGGCGCGATCGTCACCTTCGTCACGTTCCACAGAATCGCCGAGCCGAGATAGACCACGTTCGGATCCTTGCAGCCGATCTCGTGCACGAGTCGCCCCGCATCGTCTTCGCCGCGGCCGAGACTCGTCTGCGTCCACCCGACGACCTTTCCTGTCGCCAGATCGATTTTGTAGAGCCGCCCCGACGTGCCGTCGGAGCTGAAGATGAACTGCTTGCCGCTCGCGTCCGGCCGCGGGATGCACAGGCCCCACGGCGCGCCGATGCCCGTGATCGACGTGATGAATTTCAGGTCGTCGTCGTAGACCTGAATGCGGTGGTTGTTGCGGTCGGCGGCGTAGACGCGATCTTGCGCGTCGACGGCGACGCTGTGGACGATGTTGAACTGATCGGGACCCGTGCCCCACGTGCCGACCGACTTCAGCCAGTGGCCGCCCGGCGCGATCTTCACGACGCGCGAATTGCCGTAGCCGTCGGTGACGAACACGTTGTCGTGGGAATCCCACGCGACGTCGGTGGGACGGTTGAACGTGCCGACGCCGCCGTCCGGATGCAGCCGATGCTGCATGTCGACGGGATGTTCGAGTTCGCGCGCGCCGCGCTCGAATCCCCGTCCCGCTTTTTCGACGGCTTCTTCGAGGTAGTCGATCGCCTCCGGCGTGCGGCCGAATTGTTCGAGCGGCACCGCTTGCGGACTGTACTTGACGATCATGCCGGACCCTTCGTCGACCTGCCAGACGTTGTCGTGTTTATCGACGCGGACCGAATGCGCGAAGGACGCGGCGTAGTTGTGCGGCGCCCACTCCTTGACGAACGCGCCGTTCTGATCGAATTCCCAGAGCATCGCGGCGGTGCCGCCGCGGGCGATGCCCTGCGGGTTCGTCCGCGAATACACGAAGACATGGTTCTGCGAGTTGACGTCGACACCGACCGTTTCGCCCATCGTGTAGCCCGGCACCAGCAGTTGCAGCACCTCTTCGCGGGCATTCAGCTTGGGCGTTCGCGCGTCGACGGCGTCCTGCTCGGCCTGTTGCTCCTTCGTGGAAATTTGCGCGTGAACGGTCGACAGACTGCCGCAGACCAAGAACCCGGCCACCAACGCCAACGTCTCGCGTTTCATGGGCGCGTCTCCTTTCCGTCGGCGGATTCTAGCAGTGCGACGCGACGAATCCCCATGCGACGCGCGTTTCGATGTGCAGCGCGACGCGCGGCGCCGCGTGGGGCGCGACGAGGCGCCGCACCGCCGCGTCGAATGCATGCGCGGATCCCGGCGACATCCGATCGAGCGAAAGGCCGTTGCGCGAATGGAGCGATCGCACGTAGTCGTCGACGGATTGCTCGAGCGGTTCGGGCCCGAGCGCCCGGCGGCCTTCGAGCGCGAACAGGCCGCGCGCGAGCAGTTCGCCGACGAGGTCGTACGGGACGAACTCGCGGTTGGTCGAATGCACGCCGATGAGCGCGGCCAGCGCCGACGCCCACGGCGTGCCCACGTCGTAGCGCCCTTCGACGAGCGCCAGGCGACGCGACGGCACCAGCCGCCTGATGGCGGCGCACGCCTGCGCCCAATCGAACCAGTGGAAGCTCTCGGCGGCGATGGCGAGATCGAACGAGCCGTCGATGGTCATGCGCTCCATGTCGCCGACGATCCACGTGAGGTTCGGCGCGTCGCCGCCGGCGAGCCGCTGGGCCGCCGCGATCATGCGCGGCGAGCGATCGACGGCGACGATGGCGCCGGCGTGCGGAGCGAGGCGGCGCGACAGTTCGCCGGTGCCGCACCCGAGATCGAGGATGCGCGGGTGCGACACGCCGGCGACGTCGAGGATCAACGTCACGAGCGATTCGGGATACGGCGGCCGCGCGCCGTACGCGGCGACGATCGACGCGTCGTCGAACTGCGCGGCGTGCGCCGGGCCGAGGCCGCTGGGCTTGGACTGCACCGTGTCAGTCTCGCACGAGGATTAAGATAGGCGGATGCGTCGATTCATTGCCGTTGCCGCCGCCCTCGTCGTCGTTGCCGCCTCCGCGCCGCGCGCACAGTCGCCGTCCGCCAGCGGACCGTGGGAGGCGAAGTTCCGCGACATCCCGCAGCCCGACAACATCAAGCGGACGATGCAGCGCATGAGCGCGCATCCACATCACGTCGGATCGCCCTACGACAAGGACAACGCCGAGTGGCTGCGCGCGCAGTTCGAATCGTTCGGGTGGAACGCGACGATCGAAACGTTCAGCGTGCTGTTCCCGACGCCGAAGGAGCGGGTGCTCGAGCTCGTCGCGCCGACGCGCTTCACCGCGAAGCTGCAGGAGCCGCCGGTCGCGGTCGACCCGACGTCGAATCAGACGGCGGAGCAGCTGCCCACTTACAACGCGTACTCGATCGACGGCGACGTCACCGGTCCGCTCGTGTACGCCAACTACGGCCGCCCGGAAGATTACGAGGTGCTCGATCGCCTCGGCGTGTCGGTCAAAGGCGCGATCGTGATCACGCGCTACGGCGCATCGTGGCGCGGCATCAAGCCGAAGGTCGCGGCCGAGCATGGCGCGGTCGGTTGTCTCATTTACTCGGATCCGAAAGACGACGGCTACTACGGCGACCTGGTGTTTCCAGACGGCCCAATGCGCCCGAAGGATGGCGCGCAGCGCGGCAGCGTGATGGACATGCCGATGTATCCCGGCGATCCGCTGACGCCCGGCGTGGGCGCGACGCAAAACGCGAAGCGCCTGGCGATCAAGGACGCGCCGACGCTGACCAAAATTCCGGTGATGCCGATTTCGTACGGCGACGCGCAGCCGCTGCTGCAGGCGATCGGCGGCGCGGTCGCGCCGCCGGACTGGCGCGGCGCGCTGCCGATCACGTACCACGTCGGCCCGGGCAACGGCCGCGCGCACCTGAAGCTCGCGTTCAACTGGGACATGAAGCCGCTCTACGACGTCGTCGCGCGCATCCCCGGGTCGACGTTCGCGGACGAGTGGGTGATCCGCGGCAATCATCACGACGCGTGGGTCAACGGCGCGTCCGATCCGGTGAGCGGCGCGTCGGCGGAACTGGAAGAGGCGCGCGCGCTCGGCGAACTGCGCAAGCAAGGTTGGCAGCCGAAGCGCACGATCGTCTACACGGTGTGGGACGGCGAAGAGCCGGCGCTGCTCGGATCGACCGAGTGGGCGGAAACGCATGCGGAGGAGCTGCAGCAACACGCGGTCGTCTACATCAACTCCGACGGCAACTCGCGCGGCTATCTGAACATGGGCGGATCGCATTCGCTCGAGCGCTTCATCAACGACGTGGCGCGCGACGTCACCGATCCAGAGTCGCACGATTCGGTGTGGAAGCGCGATCAGTCGCGCCGCCTGACGCGCGGCGACGCCGAGGAGAAGAAAGACGCGCGCGAGCGGCACGACCTGCGCATCGAAGCGCTCGGGTCGGGTTCCGACTACACGCCGTTCCTGCAGCATCTCGGCATCCCGTCGCTGAATCTCGGGTACGGCGGCGAAGACGCCGACGGCATCTACCATTCCGTGTACGACGACTTCTATTTCTACACGCATTTCCTCGACACGACATTCGTCTACGGCCGCGCGCTCGCGCAGACGGCGGGCACCGCGGTGATCCGGCTCGCCGACGCCGACGTCATCCCGTACGAGTACACGGACCTGGCGGACACCGTCGACGGCTACGTCAAGGATCTGCAGAAACTGCTGAAGCACCGGCAGGACGAGATTCGCGACACGAACCGCAATCTCGCGGACGGTGTCTACGCGGCGACGAACGATCCGCGGCGGCCGCGCGTCGCGCCGAAGGAAGAGCCGCTGCCGCCGTCGCTGAACTTTGCGCCGCTCGAGACCGCCGCCGCCGCGCTCTTCGAGAGCGCGCGCGCGTACGAGAAGGCGGAGCGCGACGCGCATCTCTCGCCGGCAGCGCTGCAGTCGGTGAACGGCAAGCTGCTGCGCGCCGAGCAGCAGTTCATCGATCCCGCCGGTCTGCCGCACCGCGACTGGTATCGGCACCTGCTGTACGCGCCGGGCTTCTACACCGGCTACGGCGTGAAGACGATGCCGGGCGTGCGCGAGGCGATCGAGCAGGGCGATTACCAGGCGGCGGAGCGGGAGATCGGCCGCGTCGCGAACGCCGTGAAGAAAGAAGCGTCGTGGCTCGACGCGATCACTGCGGAGATGAAGAAGCCCTGAGCACGCGCTCGGCGGCGGCGCGCGCGCCATCGCAGTGCACGGCGGCCGCGAGTGTCTGCGCTTGCGCGGCAACGGGCGGGCGCCGCGCCTCTTCGATCGCGGCGCGCAACGATTCGACGGTCGGCAGGGCCGGAGCGTGGGCGACGCCGACGCCGAGCTCCGCGACGCGCCGCGCCCAGTAGTGCTGATCGTACATCTGCGGCACGACCACCTGCGGTGCTCCCGCCAGCGCCGCCGTCGTCGTCGTGCCCGCGCCGCCGTGATGGACGACGACCGCGACGCGGCGGAAGAGCGCCTGCTGGTTGACTTCGTCGATCGTGAGACAGTCGTCGCCGTCGGTGGCGGCGAGGTCCGCCCAGCCGCGCGACACGATCGCGCGGCGGCCGACGGCACGCGCCGCATCGAGCATCACGCGCCCGAGATCCTGCGGCGCCCGCATGCTGCCGAAGCCGAAATAGATCGGCGGATCGCCGGCATCGAGAAATGCGTCGACCCCGCGCGGCAGCGGACGATCGTCGCGCACGAGCCAGGCGCCCGGCTGGAACACCTCAACGGATGGATCGGTCCACGGCGCGAGCGTCGGATCCGCAGCGAGCCACGGCGTGTCGCCGAAGACATGCGCGCGCACGTCGGAGACCGCGGGCAGCCCGAGCGTGGCGCGGTGCGCGTTGAGCGCGGGACCGAACAGCATAGTGAACCGCTCTGCGTCGCGCGCCCAGCGTTCGGCATGGCCGCCGGACACGGGCGGCTCGCCGGGAATCGGCGGCAGCGGCGGCGGGGCGTGATGCGCCGATGGCAACACGATCGGACAGTACGCGGTGAAGAAGTACGGGATGCGCCGCGTCTCGGCGACGGAGCGCGCGGCTATCTGCAGCGCCGTCGCGGCGACGATCGCATCGCACGTCTCGGCGGCGGCGGCGACCGTCGTGAACTGCGCGGCGACGGTGGCTTCCGCGAGCTGACGCCGCTGCTCGGCCGACGGCGGCACGGCCGGCGCGGCCGCGCGCGTGAAGCTGCGCAGCTCGGGGCCGATCGGCGTCACGGCGAAGCCGAGGCCGGCAATCCACGTCTGGAAATCGGGCGGGACGCAGAGGCGCACGTCGTGGCCGAGCGCCGTGATCGCTGACGCGAGGGCGACGAGCGGCTGCACGTCGCCGCGCGAGCCGATCGTCGACAGAAGCACGCGCACGAGCGATTACCGTCGCACGCGCGCGCGGCGTGTCGGCGTGCGACGTGCGGGCGTGCGGCGCGCTGATGTGCGACTCGCCGGCTTTTGACTGATGTGCTGCCACGCGAGCGTCATCGCCTCGCCGACCGTTTCCGCGTCGGCGGCCGCGAGCGTGACCACGGTCGATCCGCCGCGGCCCCAGGCGCCGGCGGCTGGCGCGAACGCGTCGGGGTGATCGGCGAGGAGCTGCGCCTGCTGGTCGGGCGTCAGCATCAGCGCGCCGCCCGTTTCCCGTTCGTTCAGCGTGGCGAAGATTCGGCCGTTCGCCGCGCGGAAATCGGGATGGCCCATGTGCGCGTGCTCGTAGGCGCCGTCGAATCCGAGCGCGATCGTTCGGAATTGACGCGCGGTCATTCCTTGTCGTGCTTCTGCCGGTACTCTTCGTCGGCGATTATGGCGTCCTTACGCTTCGCGATCTGACGCTGGCGCGACTGTTTCGCCGCGGCCGCCCGCCGTTCGTCCGTGCTGAGCGCGAAGGTCGGCAGCTGCTTCTCCAGGTCGACGCCGCCGCACGCGGGGCAGCGTGGAGAATCGCCGGGTCGGACCAGGGTTTCGAAGAGCTTTCCGCAGGAATGACACCGAAAATCGAAGAGCGGCACGGCCTCTCCCGTGTGACAACCGGTGACTACTGAGCGCGTTTTCTTCCGTATACTTACACGAATTTGGGTATGAGGGCCGCATGAGGATTCTCGTCAGCGCGGTGGTGGCGGCGACAACGATGTCGCTCGGCCTCGCCGCTCAGCAGACACCGCCCGCGAAGAAACCGGCGCTCGCCGCCTCGCACGCCACGGCCAGGAAGGCGGCGGCCGCGCCCGCGGGGATGCCGATCGACGCGCAGAACCAGCTCGTCAAGACGTACTGCATCGGCTGCCACAGCGAAAAGGGACGCGCCGGCGGCCTGTCGCTCGTCGGCTTCGACGCGAGCAAGGTCGTCGAGCACGCGGACATCACCGAAAAGATGATCCGCAAGCTGCGCGCCGGCATGATGCCGCCCGCGCAGGCGCGGCGCCCGGATGCCGACACGATCAAGGCGTTCTACGAAACGCTCGAGACGAAAGTCGATGCGGCCGCGGCGCTCAATCCGAATCCGGGCTGGCGTCCGTTTCAGCGGCTGAACCGCGCCGAGTATCAGCGCGCGCTGAAGGATCTCCTCGGGCTCGACGTCGACGTCACGGCGTATCTGCCGCCCGACACGGTCAGCACCGGCTTCGACAACGTCGCGGACGAGCAGAACTTCTCGCCCGCCCTGCTCGAAGGCTACCTGCGCGCGGCGAGCCAGATCAGCCGCCTCGCCATCGGCGACCGCAACGCGAGCGCCACGTCGGCGACCTACAAGATCGGCCGCTTCGGATCGCAGATGCGTCAGATCGAAGGCGCGCCCGTCGGCACGCGCGGCGGCATCTCCGTCGTCCACATCTTCCCGGCCGACGGCGACTACGTGATCAAGACGTCGTTCCACTACGAGCCACTCGGCGGCCTCTTCGGCCGTTACTCGATGCTGACGATGGGCATCAACGAGCAGCTGGAAGTGTCGATCAACGGCGAGCGCGTCGCGCTGCTCGACGTGAAGCCGAACATGAGCGAGACCGACATGCAGAGCGGCCACAACGGTCTCGAGCTGCTCACGCAGCCGATCCACATCAAGGCCGGACCGCAGCGCGTCACCGCGGCGTTCATCCAGAAGCTCGAAGGGCCGGTGGACGATCTGGTCGCGCCGCTCGAGAACACGCTCGCCGACGTCGACGTCGAGTTCGGCATCACGGCGCTGCCGCACATGCGCGACATGACGATTCTCGGACCGTCGCACGTGACCGGCGTCAGCGAGACGGTGAGCCGCGACCGCATCTTCGTGTGCCGCCCGACCAACGATCGCGAAGAGGAAACCTGCGCGAAATCCATCCTGACGCGTCTGACGAACCAGGCGTACCGCGGCGAAGCGACGCCCGACGATCTGCAGGATGCGATGGAGTTCTACCAGAAAGGGCGCAAGACGGGCGACTTCGAGAACGGCATCCGTCTCGCGCTGCAGTCGATCCTCGCGAGCCCGCGCTTCCTCTTCAAGCTCGAAGCGGGGCCGAAGGCGGTGAACGCGTCGGCGGCGTATCGGATCACCGATCAGGATCTCGCGTCGCGGCTGTCGTTCTTCTTGTGGGCATCGGCGCCGGACGCCGAGCTGATCAAAGCGGCCAACAGCGGCGCGCTGCGGACATCCGCCGGTCTCGACAAGCAGGTCAAGCGGATGATCGCGGATCCGCGCGCTGACGCGCTCTCGACGCGCTTCGCGAGCCAGTGGTTCCGCCTGCAGGACCTCGACAAGATTCATCCCGACGTGCTGTTGTATCCGCAGTACGACGATCGCCTCGCCGAGGCGATGCGCAAGGAGACGGAGCTCTTCGTCGACAGCCTCGTGCACGACGACAAGAGCGTCCTCGACCTGTTGACGGCGGACTACAGCTTCGTCAACGAGCGGCTGGCGAAGCACTACGGGATCCCGGACGTCACGGGCGCCGAGTTCCGCAAGGTGCAGATGCCGCCGTACCGCCGGGGCATCCTCGGCCAGGGCAGCATCCTCACGCTGACGTCGGTCGCCGACCGCACGTCGCCCGTGCTGCGCGGCAAGTGGGTGCTCGAAGTGCTCTTCGGCACGCCGCCGCCGCCGCCGCCGCCCAACGTGCCGGCGCTCGACGACTCGGTGAAGGGCGAGCAGGGCGGCCAGCGGCTGTCGACGCGGCAGCGCATGGAAGAGCACCGCAAGGTGATGCCGTGTTCGAGCTGCCACCGCGTCATCGATCCGCTCGGCCTCGCGCTCGACAACTTCGACGTCACCGGCGCGTGGCGCATCAAGGACAACGAAGTGCCGGTCGACGTCGTCGGCGAGCTCTACGACGGCACGAAGATGGACGGCCCCTCGGGGCTGCAGGCCGCGCTGCTGAAGCACCAGGACATGATCCTGCGCAGCTTCACCGAGAACCTGATGACGTACGCGCTCGGCCGGCGCGTCGAGTACACCGACATGCCGACGATTCGCGGCATCATTCGCGACGCGTCGAAGAAAGACAATCGCTGGTCCGCGTACATCCTCGGCATCGTCAACAGCCCGGCGTTCCGGATGATGAAGCCCGACACGAAGACGACGGAACTCGTGACGGACGATCGGTCACGGTAGGAGATCATCGAATGTTCCTGACGAACAAGCAGCTGTCGCGCCGCACGGTCCTCAAAGGGATGGGAGTCACCGTCGCGCTGCCGTTTCTCGAAGCGATGGTGCCGGCGCGGAGCGCGTTCGGCGCGGTCGGCACCGACAAGAAGATCCGGCTCGTCGCAATCGAGATGGTACACGGGTCGGCGGGCAGCACCGCCTTCGGCATCAAGAAGAACATGTGGGCGCCGGCCGCGGCCGGCCGCGACTTCGACCTGGCGCCGACGAGCCTCGCGTCGCTGCAGCCGTACCGCGAGTACCTGACGATCGTCAGCAACACGGACGTGCGCAACGCCGAGGCGTTCACCGCGCCGGAAATCGGCGGCGATCACTTCCGGTCGAGCGCGGTGTTCCTGACGCAGATGCATCCGAAGCAGACGCAGGGCTCGGACGTCCGCGCCGGCACGTCGATCGATCAGATGTACGCGCAGAAGTACGGGCAGGACACGGCGATTCCGTCGATGCAGCTGTGCATCGAGAACGTCGACGCCGCCGGCGGCTGCTCGTACGGCTACTCGTGCACCTACACCGACTCGATCAGCTGGTCGGCGCCCGACAAGCCGCTGCCGATGATCCGCGATCCGCGCACCGTGTTCGACCAGTTGTTCGGCGTCGGCGCGACGCCGCAGGAGCGATCGGAGCGCCGCTCGGAAGATCGCAGCATCCTCGACTGGCTCAGCTCGTCGACGATGCGCCTGAAGAAAGACCTCGGCCCGGCGGACCGCGCGCGGCTGTCGCAGTACCTCGACGAGGTGCGCGAGATCGAGCGCCGCATCCAGAAGGTCGAAGCGCGCAACGCGAGCGGCGAGCCGCGCGAACTGCCGGAGGCGCCGATCGGCGTGCCCGATTCGTTCTCGGAGCACGTGAAGATCATGTTCGACCTGCAGGCGTTGGCGTTCGCGTCGGACATCACGCGCGTCTTCGCGTTCAAGCTCGGGCGCGACGCGTCCAACCGCGTCTACCCGGAGAGCGGCTTCAACGGCGCGTTCCACTCGACGTCGCATCACGGCGAGCGCGACGAACGCATCGCCGACTTCAAGAAGATCAACGACTACCACGTCAGCCTCGTCCCGTACTTCCTCGAGAAGCTGAAGAACACGCCGGACACCGACGGCAGCAACCTGCTCGAGAATTCGCTGGTGCTCTACGGCTCGCCGATGGGCGACTCGAACGTGCACAACCACAAGCGGTGCCCGCTGTTCATCGCGGGGCACGCGGGCGGGCGCCTGAGGGGCGGTGTCCACATCCATGCGAGCGACGCGACGCCGATGGCCAATGCGATGCTCGGCATGGCGCACGCGCTCGGGTTCGACGACATGCAGCAGTTCGGCGACAGCAACGCCGCGATGGACCTGAACACCGCGGCGCCGGCGGTCGTGACGACCGACTCCAAAGCCGAGAGCCGATAGCCGAGAGCGACTATGAAACACACTCTGGTTCGTGGAATCGGCCTGGGCGCGCTCCTCGTGGCGCTCGGGTTCGGCGTGCTGCTGCGGGCGGCTGCGTCCTCGTCCTCGGTGGCCGACGCCGCGCAGGGCGGCAATCGCGACGAAGTCCGCGCGCTGCTGAAGCAAGCGGCCGACGTGAACGCGTCGCAGGCCGACGGGATGACGGCGCTGCACTGGGCGGCGATGCGCAACGACGCCGAGCTCGCGCAGACGCTGCTCTACGCCGGCGCGAACGTCAAAGCGACGACGCGCATCAACTCGTACACCCCGCTGCTGCTTGCCGCGAAGAACGGCAACGCCGCCGTCATGGATCCGCTGATCAAGGCCGGCGCCGACGTCAACGCGTCGACGTCGAACGGGACGACGGCGCTGATGTTCGCCGCCGCCGCGGGCAGCGCCGACGCCGTCAAGGCGCTGCTGGATCACAACGCCGACGTCAACGCGACGGAGCACTATCGCGGCCTCACCGCGATCATGTACGCCGCCGCGGCCGATCGCACCGCCGTCGTCGACCTCCTCGCGAAGCACGGCGCCGACCTGAAGGCGACGACGAAGGTCGTCGAGCTGAACAAGATGGGCCGCAACAGCGCGGTGTTCGCCGGAATTCTCACCGGCAATCCGCAGGTGCAGCAGGGCGGCGGCCGGGAAGGCCAGCGCGGCGAGGGCCGCGCGAACGCGCCGGCGGCCAACGCGGGCGGAGCGCCCGGCTTCGGCGGACGCAACCCGTTCGCGGGCACGGCCGGCGTCGATCGCCAGTACCAGCTGAACGAGCTGGTCTACGCGCAGGGCGGCATGACGCCGCTGCTGCTCGCCGCGCGGCAGGGCTACACGAACACGGTCCACGCGCTCCTGGACGCTGGCGCGGACATCAACGAGGCCAGCATCGGCGATCACACGACGCCGCTCCTCATCGCGACGCTGAACGGCCAGTTCGATCTCGCCATGGACCTGCTGAACCGCGGCGCCGATGCGACGATCGCGTCCGAGAACGGCGCGACGCCGCTCTATGCCGCGCTCAACTGCGAATGGGCGCCGAAGGCGCTCTACCCGCAGCCGCGCGCGTACGCGAACCAGAAGACGACGTATCTCGATCTGATGAAAGCGCTGCTCGACAAAGGCGCCGATCCGAACGTGCGCCTGAGCAAGAAGGTCTGGTATCAGGGCTACAGCTTCGACCTCTCCGGCGTCGACGAGATTGGCGCGACGCCGTTCTGGCGCGCCGCCTACGCGAGCGACATCGAGGCCATGAAGCTGCTCGTCTCGCGCGGCGCCGATCCGAACATCCCGACGATGAAGGGCGCGGGCCGTCCGCGCATCGCCGACGAAAACCGCGAAGTGAAGGACGTCGCGGCGACGCCGCCGGTGCCGCTCGGTGGTCCCGGCATTCCGCCGCTCGTCGCGGCCGCCGGCGCCGGGTACGGCGAAGGGTTCGCCGCCAACTCGCACCGCTTCGCGCCGACCGGTATGATGGCGGCCGTCAAGTATCTCGTCGAAGAGCTCGGCGCCGACGTCAACGCGGCCGACCACGAGGGCAACACGGCGCTGCACAACGCGGCGGCGCGCGGCGACGTCGAGATGATCAAGTACCTCGTCTCGAAAGGCGCCAACGTGAAGGCGGTCAACCGCGAAGGGAAGACGACCGCCGACATGGCGAACGGGCCGGTGCAGCGCATCCAGCCGTGGCCGGACGCGCTCGCGCTGCTCGAGTCGCTCGGCGCGAAGAACAATCACAAGTGCGTGTCGTGTTGATGGCAAACTGACGCGTTACGCGTGCACAATCAAGGGCGGCGCTCCGGCGCCGCCTTTTTTATTGGTCATGGCTCGGACTCGTCCGTTCGCGTGGCGCGTGCTCCTGCCCGGCATCGTGGTCGCCGCGACGCTCGGCATCGTCGGCGGCCGGATGCGTCCGCCGGCGCCGGGCATCGAAGAGCGGTGCCTGACGGTCGTCGCCGTCCTTCTCGCCGTCAAGCTGTTCGCCTGGGTCGCCGAACGCGGCCACACGTTCGGGCGCGAACAGCGCCTCGCCAGCTTCGTCAGCTTCATCGCGATCGGCATGTGCTGGGTCGGCATGCGCCAGTCGATCGCCGAAGCCGCCTTCGACTACGTCGTTGCGCAGCAGCGCGCGGACCTTGCCGAGACGTCGCGGACGCTCGCGTATCAGATCGACGCGTTCCTGCAGGGGCGCCGCCGCATCGCGCCGCCGGCGCCGCGTCCGCGGACGTGGGAAGAGGACGAGGGAGCGTTCGGCGTCTTCGAAACGGAGACCGTTCGGATGTACGAGCGGCAGTTCGGCGCGCGCGTGCGCGTCAACCACGATTTGATGTCGCTGCGCGGCCTCGGCGACCGGGAGTTCGACCGCTTCTATCGGCGTCCCGCCAACGAGTTTCAGATGCGCGTGGTCGCCGAGCGGCTGGTGTTTTTCGCGGGGAAACTCGACGAACAGAATCGCGGGTTTCGCTGACAAAAGCGTCAGCGGCGCCTGACGCTTTCGGCGAAAAGCGGCGAGATTTCGCTCGACGAGCCGGGCCCTCTCCTTGCAGTCGTCGCGGGAGGACACGCGTCCCTACTCCCCATGCAGCTGCAGGATCTCGCGGACAAACTCGTCAAGGAGGCCGAGGCGCAGATCGCCGCCGCGCGCGCCGACGCGCAGAAGGCGGCCGACGCCGCGGTCATCGAGCAGAAGACGCTGACGGCGGCGATCGAAGACGAGCGCCAGCAGCGCACCGCCCTCGAGAAGCGCCTCAAGGAACACGAGAAGCAGTTGAAAGAGCAGTCGGCGGCGCAGGCCTTCGCCGATGCGGCGCGTCGCGAGGCCGAGGCTGCGCGCGAGAAGGAGAGCGCGGCGCGCGAGAAGGAAGCCGCCGCGCGCGCGGCCGCCGAGCGCGAGCTGGCAGCGGAACGCGACCACGCGCGCGAGCGCGAGCAGGTGCTCGAGCGCGCGCTGCGCGACGCCGAGGCGACGCACACCGAACAGCTCAAGGCCGAGCGCGCGCGCATCGCCAAGGGCGCGCTGCAGCCGCTCGATCATCTCCGCGCGGCGTTCGATCACTACCGCGGCGCCGCGACGATCGACGACGTGCTGCGGATCCTCGTCGAATCGATGGCGACGGAGTTCCCGCGCGTCGCGCTGTTCGACGTCAACGCCCATCGTCTCGAAGTGGCGCGCCACAGCGGCTTCGACGACCACGACGTGTCGAAGGTCGTCGTCCCGCTGACGATGCCGTCGCCGCTGACCAAGGCGGTGAAGGAAGGGAAAGTCCAGGGGCTGACCGCACGCGAGCTGAACGACACGACGCGCGCGCTGGTCGGCGGATCGCCGGCGTTCGTGCTGGTGCTGCCGGTGCCGATTCGCGGTCAGATCCGCGCCGTCCTGTACGCAGACGACTCGGGCCAGGCGGCGGGCGAGTCGGCGTCGCCGGACCGGCGCGTGCGCTTCGCCGAGATCCTGCTCTGGCACACGATTCCGCTGCTGACGCGGCTCGCGCTCGACGAAGAAGCGATCGCCGAGTTCCGCGAGTACGCCGCGTCGATCGTGAACGATCTCGAATCGGTGTACGTCGCGGACGCGGCGAAGCACAAGGCGGCGGAACTGCGGAAGCGGCTGCAGCTGAACCTGCAGTACGCGCGGCGCCGCTTCAACGAGCGGATGCAGACGGAAGGTCCGGCTGCCGCCCGGCTGCTGGACGAGCAGTTGGCGGCAGCCATCGAGCGGAAATCAGAGACGCCGTTCGGTCGAGACCTCGCGGCGATCGCGTCCTAGCGCGACGTCGTCATTGCGACGCCCTTGCGACGGCGCCGCATCTTCACGTACCAGAACGCCACGCCACCGAACACCGCCGCGAGCAGCCATAGCACCATGCAGTCCTCCTCTGCGGGATGCTGCAGCAGGGGCAAACGCCGTGCCCGTGCCGATCCGCGCCACCAGCGCGCGGATCGCGACGGCTTCGACACGTCGCCGCCGCCGGGATTACCAAATCGTCGTCACGATGGCAGAATCTGGCGCATGCTTCGCGGCCGTCGTGCGCTCGCGATCGTCGTCGTCGCGGGCGCGCTGCTGCGGTTCGTGCCGATCTGGTTCGGACTGCCGTTCGATCGCGCGCGCCCGGACGAGGAGACGGCGATCGGCCATGCGCTGGCGATCCTTCACGGCGATCCGAACCCGCACTTCTTTCACTGGCCTTCGCTGACGTTCTACGCGTTGGCCGCGGTGCTCGGCGCCGCGCCTGGCGCGAGCGTCGATGCGCAGTTCGTGATCGCACGCGCGGTCGTGGCGCTCGCGGGGACCGCGACGCTGCTCGTCGTATACGCGCTGGTCCGCGACGCCAGCGACGAACCGACGGCGCTCGTTGCGGCGGCGTTTCTCGCCGTTGCCCCGCTGCACGTCCGCGAATCGCATTTCGCGATGACCGACGTGCTGATGACGCTGCTGGTCACGTCGGCGATCGCCGTCCTGATGCGCGCGAGCGGACGCGCGTCGCGCTATGCCGTCGCGGGTGTGCTCGGTGGACTCGCGGCGTCGACGAAGTACAGCGCCGCCGCCGTGCTCGCGGCGATCACGGTGCCGCCGTATGCGATTGGCGCCATCGCTTCGTTCGCGGGTGCGTTCGCGTTCGGATTCGTTGCCGGCACGCCGTTCGCGGTGCTCGATGCGCGATCGTTTGCGGCCGGATTCGGCTTCGACGTGACGCACCTGTCGACGGGACAGGCGTTGGTCGATCTCGGCCCTGGCTGGTGGTCGCATCTCGTCCGATCGCTGCCGTTCGGTGCAGGCGTGCCGGTGTTCGTGGCGGCGATCGGCGGAGTCGTGGTGATGGCGCGTCGCCGCTGCCGGCCGGCGCTGCCGGCCGCGGCATTCTGTGCGGCGCTGTACGCGGCGCTGTCACCCGGCCGGACGGTGTTCTTTCGCTACGCGCTGCCGATCGTGCCGTTCGTATGCGCGGCGGCGGCGGTGGCGGTCGTCGAGGTCAGCGCGTGGGCGTCGGCGCGGTTGGGGTGGCGCGGCGGCGTCGCACCGCTCGCGATTCTCATCGCCGCCGTGCCGCTGATGAATAGCGTCCGCCTCGATCTGGTGCTGGCGCGGACGGATACGCGGGTCATGGCTGGTCGATGGCTGGCGGCACACGCGCGCGCGAACGAATCGATCTACGACGCGGGCGGGGATTACGCGGGCAGCGATCTGCGTGGTGTCGCTGCGCACATCTGGTCGGTCGAGACCTACGATGCGGCGACGCACACGTTTCGCGACAGCGGCGGGCGCCTGCCGGACTGGCTGGTGCTGCCAGAGTCGCCGCTCGTGTACGGCAGCGTGCCGCCGGCGCTGCGTCGGCTCGCCGCCGAACGATACACGCCGGCGTACACGGTCGCGGCGACGGACGGCGATGTGTCAGCGAGCGTGTACGACGCGCAGGATGCGTTCTTTGTCCCGATCGCCGGATTTGGTCCCGTGCGTCGGCCGGGGCCGACGATCAGGATCTACCGCGTCAAGGGCATCGTGTAGCAGACGGCGGTTCCGTCCAGCGCCACCGTGCCGTCGCCGCGCACCACGCGCGTCGTCAGCTCGGTGATCGGTTTGTCCTGCCGCACGCTCGTGATCTCCACCTGTCCGGTGATCGTGTCGCCGGGACGCACCGGCGCCGTGAACTTCCAGTTGACCTGCAGGAACACCGTCCCGGGTCCCGGCAGATCTTCGGCGACGACGGCATTGAGGATGGCGCTCGTGATGCCGCCCTGGACGACGATGGCGCCGAAGCGTGTGCGCGCGGCGAGGTCGGCGTCGTAGTGCAGGGGGTTGCGGTCGCCGCTGATCGCGGTGAAGAGTTCGATGTCGCGATCGCCGACGAGGCGCGATCGTTCGGCGCGCTGGCCGACGACGGGGGCGCCGTTCGGCCAGGCGGTGGGGGGCTCCGTCATGAATCGGAGTATGCCACGGTGCCAGGCAAGTGCCAGGCAAGTGCCAGGCAAGTGCCA
>Ga0070741_10002462_pt1 | contig 49623 bp, 53 predicted proteins | sample Coa_R1_4_FD_66440 | JGI IMG/M metagenome (GOLD analysis project Ga0070741, IMG submission 66440) | Surface soil microbial communities from Centralia Pennsylvania, which are recovering from an underground coalmine fire - Coalmine... | ecosystem: Environmental > Terrestrial > Soil > Unclassified ... | reverse complement strand
GGCACGCGAACTCGGGCTTGCCCGAGTTCGCTAGATTTAAAAAGCCCAAGTCGGGTAAACCCGACTTGGGTGACAAGCCCGGCCATGACGAAAAAAGATTCATCTTCAGGCGATTAGAAATTCCCTGAAGATATTGCTCGCATTTTCGGCCAGCCTCTCAGGATGAGGGTCGTTTTTGCCGCTTGACGGCTTTTCTCATGTGGACTATATTCCTATCATCCTTTCCCGCCGAGGGGCGCGCTCATGAGACGTCTTGGGTGCGGGGAAAGGTAGGCCCGATGCGCCGAGCGGCGCTCCGGCCCCCTCGGTTCTTTGAAAGGAAACGAGGGCTGTGATGGAAGAATGCCCGGACGCGCAATCAGCGCGGGCGCGGGAACAACGGCGCACGTCCATGAACTCTCCACTCGTCATTACCGGGCCGCAGCGGCCCGTGAGCGAAGCGAGCGGTTGCCGCTGCGAGACCCGGTAATCCATGATGACCGTCGGTGCATGCTGATGTTCCTCATGGATTACCGGGACTCGTCCGCGCCACAGCTCGCGTTCCGCTCCCGCCGCGCCGTCGAGCGAGGCGAGAGTCCGGCGCGGCAGCTTTAGGTATTCGCGCTGGCTGCTCGCTTCGCTCGCCAGCGCGAATAGGCGCGACGGCCCGGTAATGACGAAGGAAAGGGCTCACCCGAATGACCAGGCGTAAAGCGAATGGCAGCCATGCCCGCGGGCCCATCCCGCCGAAATAGATGATATGCCATCTATTGACATATCAAGGATTGGATAGACCCATGGCAGAGCCATTTCCTCCCTCCTTCGGGCCGCTTTTGTCGCAAACGGCGCGGCAGTGGCGCCGCGCGGTCGACGAGCGCCTGCAACCCTATGGCCTCACGGAAGCAACCTGGCTTCCGCTCATCCGCGTCGCCCGCGCTTCCGCTCCCATGCGGCAGAAGGATCTCGCTGCGTCGCTTTCCCTCGACGGCTCCTCGGTCGTGCGGCTCCTCGACAATTTGGAACGCGCGAATTTGATCGAGCGCCGCGAGGGGGATTCCGACCGGCGTGCGAAAGCGATTTTCCTCACCCGGCGCGGCCGCGCCATCGTCGACAAGGTCGAAGCGAGCGCGCGTGCGGTGCGCGAGACGGCGCTTGGTGGTCTCTCGAAAGCGGAGGTCGAAACCGCGATGCGCGTGATGCAGCACATCTGCAACGTGCTTTCCCGCGAGGAGGAAGCGGTCGCATGAACAAGCATGTCCGCGACATCGCCGCCGATCAGATTCGGCTCGCGGAGCCCGCGCCGCGCGCGCCGCTGTGGCTCTTGGCGCTCGTCGTGTTCACCGCGACCTTCACGATGCACATTTTCGTCCCGGCGCTTCCGCATGCGGCGGAGGATCTTCGCGCCGGCATTCCCGCGATGCAGCTCACGGTGAGCCTCTACATTCTGGGGCTCGCGATCGGCCAGCTCGTTTACGGCCCGATCGCCGACCGCTTCGGCCGCCGCTCGACGCTGATCGGCGGCTTGTTCTTCTACACGATCGCCGGAATCGCCGCGGCGTTCGCGCCAGGCGTTCATGCGCTGATCGCCGCGCGGCTGTTCCAGGCCTTCGGCGGCTGCGCCGGCATGGTGATCGGGCGCGCGATCGTGCGCGATACGGCGCCGCCCGGCGAGACCGCGCGCAGGCTCGCGCTGATGAACCTCATGGTCACGGTGGGGCCGGCGCTCGCGCCGCTCGCGGGCGGCGCGCTTTCCGTCTTCGTCGGCTGGCGCTCAATCTTTGTCCTGCTCGCCGTGCTCGGCATCGCCAACGCGCTCTTCGTCTGGCTTCTCCTGTCGGAAACCGGCGGCAAGGGGCTGAGCCCGAGTTTCCGCACGCTCGCGCGCCACTACCGGCAGCTGATCGCGTCGCCCGCGTTCCTCGGCTATTCGATCGGCGGCGGCTGCGCGACCACGTCTTCCTACGCTTTCGTCGCGGCGGCGCCGTTCATTTTCGTGAACGAGTTGCACCGGCCTGTGCATGAGGTCGGCATCTACATCGCGGGGCTGATCTCCGGCATCTGGCTCGGCAGCGTGCTCACGAGCCGCCTGATCCTGAAAGTGCCGCTGAAGCGGCTCCTCGTCGGCGCCAATCTTTTAAGCGTTGTTGCGGCGGCGGTCTTCCTCGCGGCGGTGCTGACGGAGACGCTTTCGGTGCCGCTCGTGATCGGCGCGATGTTCATCTACACGGTCGGCGTCGGCGTCGCGGCGCCGGTCGCGCTTGCGCAGGCGGTCAGCGTCAATCCGCATGTGATCGGCTCGGCCTCGGGATTGTACGGTTTTGCGCAGATGGCGGTCGGCGCGATCTGCACGATGCTTGTCGGCATCGGCAGCCACCCGGCGCTTGCGACCTCGACCGTGCTCATGGGCGCGGGCATTGTCGCCCAGGTTTCGTTCTGGATCGCATTGCGCTCCCATGCGGCCCGGCGTCCTGCAACGCCGGTTGAGACGAGCGTGTAAACCGGCGTCTTATCCCGGCTCGCGCAATTCCTCGCCGCGGGCGCTCGCTTCCAGCCACTCCTCTTCGAGCTTTGCCAGCGCGAGCGCTGTGTCGCTTCGCGTCTTGCCGAGGACCGCGGCTTCGGCGGGTTTTTGAAGGTGCAACGCGCTGTCGGCGAGCCTTGAGTCGATTTTCTCGATCTCGCGCTCGAATTTTTCGATTTCCGCTTCGAGCTCGCGGATGCGCTTTTTCAGCGCCTTCAGTTCGGCGCGCTCCTGTTCATTGCGTGCGCCGTTGCCGCGCTTTTCCTTCGGCTTGCCTTCCATGCGCGCGGCGCCGGCTTTTCCCAGCACGTCGCGGCGATACTGGTCGAGATCGCCGTCATAAGGTTTTACGGTTCCGTTCGCGACGAGCCACAGGCGCTCGGCGCAGGCATCCAGCAGGTGACGGTCGTGGCTCACGAGCACGACCGCGCCGGGGTAGTCGTTCACGGCGGAAATGAGCGCCGCGCGCGCTTCGATGTCGAGATGGTTCGTCGGCTCGTCGAGAATAAGCAAATGCGGCCCGTGAAAAGCGGCGAGCCCCAGCAGGAGCCGCGCCTTCTCGCCGCCGGAGAGCTGCGCCACTTTCGTGTCGGCGGCGGAAGCGGAAAACCCCATTTCGGCCGCGCGGGCGCGCACTTTCGCTTCGTGTGCGTCGGGCATCAGGCGGCGGATATGTTCGTAGGGACTTTCGTCCGCGTGCAATTCGTCGAGCTGGTGCTGCGCAAGATAAGCGATCTCCAGCTTGCTCGCGCGCACGAGATTTCCAGTTTCCGGCTTCAAGCGATCGGAGAGGAGTTTCGCGAAAGTGGATTTGCCGTTGCCGTTGGGGCCCAAGAGCGCGATCCTGTCGTCCTCGTCGATACGGAGATCGAGTTTTTTCAGAACAGGCTTCCCCGGCTCGTAGCCGACGGACACATTGTCGAGCACGATGATCGGCGGCGAGAGCAATTTTTCCGGTGCGCGGATCGAGATCGCGGCCGGCGATTCTTCCACCAGTGCGGCGAGCGGTTCCATTTTTGCGAGCGCCTTCAGGCGCGATTGCGCCTGCCGCGCCTTCGAGGCTTTTGCGCGGAAGCGTTCGACGAAGGCCATCATATGCGCGCGCTCGGCTTCCTGGCGCTTGCGCGCTTTTTGCTCGACGACAAGCTGCTCGCGCCGCTGACGATCGAATTGCGAAAAGCCGCCGCGATAGAGCTTCAGCTTCCTCTGGTCGAAATGCAGGATGAAATCGACGGAGTTGTCCAGAAGATCGCGGTCGTGGGAAATCAGGATGACCGTGTGCGGATATTTCGCGAGGTAGTCCTGAAACCAGAGCGTGCCTTCGAGATCGAGATAGTTCGTCGGCTCGTCGAGCAGAAGCAAATCCGGCTCGGAAAAGAGGAGTGCGGCAAGCGCGACGCGCATCCGCCAGCCGCCGGAAAATTCCGCACAGGGCCGGGCTTGAGCTTCCTCGCTGAAGCCGAGGCCCGCGAGGATTTTCGCGGCGCGCGCGGGCGCGGAATGGGCGTCGATTTCGAGCAGGCGATGCTCGACTTCCGCGATCCGCATCGGATCGCTCGCGGTTTCGCGCTCGCGCATCAGCTGTTCGCGCTCGGTGTCGGCCTTGAGCACCATTTCGAGAAGAGTTTCGGGGCCTGCCGGCGCTTCCTGCGCGACGCGGCCGATCCTCGCGCGGGCGGGCACACGAATCGAGCCGGATTCAATATCGATTTCGTTCAGAATTGCGCGAAAGAGCGATGTCTTGCCCGCGCCGTTCCGGCCCATGACGCCGACGCGCGCGCGGTCGGGAATCGCGGCAGAGGCTTTATCCAGCAGCAATTTTCCGGCGATGCGGAGGGAAACGTCTTCGAGCACGATCATGGCGGGCGCGTTGTCGCAAGCGGGGGCGTGCAGCGCAATAGCGGAAGACGTAAGATCGGCTTGTGCGAAAACCGCTCTTGCTCTTCAATCCGGTGCACGCAACAGGAAACCGTCATGAAATCGATCCGCGCCGCCGTCGTGCAAAACTCCTCCGTGGTCTTCAATCCGCAGGCGACACTCGAGAAAGTGGCGCGGCTCGTGCAAGATTCGAGACGCGAGGGCGCAGAGCTCGTCGTCTTCCCTGAGGCCTTCGTTTCAGCCTATCCGAAGGGGCTCTCCTTCGGCGCGCCGGTCGGCTCGCGCACGCCGGCGGGACGCGAGGATTTTCGCCGCTATTTCGAGAGCGCGATCGACGTGCCGGGGCCGGCGACGAGGTTTTTGGGCGAGGTCGCGGCCGAACACGGCATCCACCTCGTCATCGGTGTGATCGAGCGTGACGGCGGCACGCTCTATTGCACCGCGCTGTTCTTTGCGCCCGACGGCGAACTCCTCGGTAAGCACAGAAAACTGATGCCGACCGCCGCCGAGCGGCTGGTGTGGGGCTTCGGCGACGGCTCGACGCTGCCGGTCTTCGACACGCCGCTCGGCAAGCTCGGCGCGGTGATCTGCTGGGAGAACTATATGCCGCTCCTGCGCACGGCGATGTACGCGAAAGGCATCCAGCTCTATTGCGCGCCCACCGCCGACGACCGCGATACCTGGCTCCCGACCATGCAGCACATCGCGCTTGAAGGCCGCTGCTTCGTGCTTTCGGCGTGCCAGTTCCTGCTGCGCGGCGACTGCCCGGCCGATTACGACGCGATGCAGGGGAATGACCGCGACACGGTGCTGATGCGCGGCGGAAGCTGCATCGTCGGCCCGCTCGGGCAGGTGCTCGCGGGCCCCGTGTTCAACCAGAGCCAGATTCTCGTGGCCGATCTTGACATGAACGAGATCGCGCGCGGCAAATACGACTTCGACGTCACCGGCCACTATGCGCGGCCCGACGTGTTTCAGTTGCATGTGAACGAGCGCGCGGCGGCGCCGGTGGTGTTCGGCAAGTACGAAAGCTGAACGCTCACCTCAATCGTTTGGAACGGCCGCGGCGAATAAACGTTAAGTTCGATCGAACCGTCCGATTTCCGTACCATGTTCGTGACGCTTCAGGTTTTGACCGTTCTGGCCGTTGCGATTGCCATGGCGCTTGCGCTCGCGCACGCGCTCGAATTTCCAGGGAAGATGCGGCTCTCAAAAGAGCAGTATCTCGCCGTGCAGCCGATCTACTATCCGGGCTTCACATTCGGAGGCGCAGCGGAGCCGCTCGGCATCGTCCTCGTTTTCATTTTGCTGTTACTCACGCCGGCAGACACAGCCGCATTCTGGCTCACGGCAGCCGCGCTCGTCGCGCTGATTCTGATGCACGCGGCTTACTGGTTTCTCACGCATCCGGTGAATAATTTCTGGCTGCAGGGCTTCCAGCTGCAAGGTGCGAGCGCGCGCTTCTTTTCCCTCGGCGCTTCACGGCGAAGCGGCGCCGAGCCTGCCTGGATCGAGCTGCGCGATCGTTGGGAGTACTCCCACATCCTGCGCGCGGGATTGGGTCTCGTGAGTCTCGTTCTGCTTGTCGCCGCGATTGCGATCTAGCTCTTGAATTTCGCCGCGAGCGCGTCGGCGTTTTTCGCGAGCAGCCCGACATCTGAGCCGACCGCGACGAAAGTCGCGCCCAGCTTCAGCCAGCGGCGTGCGTTTTCCTCGCTGTCGGTGAGAATGCCCGCGGCCTTGCCCGCCTTCACGATGCGCACGATCGCATCGTCGATCACCGGCATGATGTCCTTGTGCGCGCGCTCGCCGAGATAACCGAGCGAAGCATGCAGGTCGGCGGGACCGATGAAAATGCCGTCAATGCCGTCGATCGCGGCCATCGCTTCGATGTGGCTGAGCGCCTCGCGCGATTCGACCTGGATAAGCGTGCAAATCTCGTTGTGCGCGTTGACGTGATAATTTTTCACGCGGCCGAAACGGGTCGAGCGCGTACTGCCCGCGACACCGCGCAGGCCTGTGTCGGGAAAGCGGGTGTAGGCGACCGCGGCTTTCGCTTCTTCGGGCGTGTCCACCTGCGGGATCAGCAACGTCTGGATGCCGGTGTCGAGATAGCGCTTGATGACGACGCGGTCGTTCCACGGCACGCGCACGATCGGCGTCGTCGGGTAGGGCGCGACGGCTTGCAGCTGTGTCACTACGGTTTCGATGTCGATCGGGGTGTGCTCGGTGTCGAGCAGGAGCCAGTCGTAGCCCGCGCCCGCCAGCAACTCCGCGGTATAATTCGAGGGAATGCTGCACCAGAGGCCGATCTGCGGCTTTCCGGCTTTGATCGCGGCTTTGAAAGCGTTCTTCGGCAGGTCCATGGCTTGCTCCTTGTAGCGCGCCTTCATAAGACAACATTGAATTTTTCGCGAGCATCAAACATTGTCATGGCCGGGCTTGTCCCGGCCATCTACGCCTTTCTATGCCTGACTTTCGTAAGGCGTGGATGCCCGGCATAAAGCCGGGCATGACGCGAAGGACTCCATGAAAAAGAAAGCACCAACAGAGCTACGCAGCCATCGCTGGTTCGGGGTCGACGATTTGCGCGCCTTCGGCCACCGCTCCCGCGCCAAGCAAATGGGCTATGCCCGCGCCGATTTCGCCGGAAAGCCGGTGATCGCGATCATCAACACCTGGAGCGATCTCAATCCCTGCCACATGCATTTCCGCACGCGCGCCGAGGAAGTGAAGCGCGGCGTCTGGCAGGCGGGCGGTTTTCCGGTGGAACTTCCCGCGCTCTCGCTCGGCGAAACCTATATGAAGCCTTCGACCATGTTCTATCGCAATCTCCTTGCGATGGAGGTGGAAGAGCTCATCCGCTCGAATCCGGTCGACGGTGTCGTGCTCTTAGGCGGCTGCGACAAGACCGTGCCCGCGATGGTGATGGGCGCGTGTTCGGCGAATTTGCCGACGATTTTCATGCCCGCGGGTCCGATGCTGCGCGGCAACTATCGCGGCAACGTGCTCGGTTCGGGCAGCGATAGCTGGAAATACTGGGCCGAGCTTCGCGCGGGCAACATCACGCAGGCCGACTGGGAAGAGGTCGAGGACGGCATCGCGCGAAGCTACGGCACCTGCATGACCATGGGGACCGCTTCGACCATGGCGGCGGCGGTCGAGACGCTTGGTCTAACGCTTCCGAATGCGTCGTCCATTCCGGCGGCGGATGCTTCGCATGAGCGGCTCGCCACCGCCTGCGGGCGGCGGATCGTCGAGATGGTGTGGGAAGACCTGAAGCCGCTCGATTTTTTGAACGCGGCCTCATTCGACAATGCAGTCACAACGGTGATGGCGCTCGGCGGCTCGACAAACGCGATCATTCACCTGGTCGCGATGGCGGGACGCGCGGGCGTGGATCTGCCGCTCGACCGCTTCGACGAGATTTCGCGGAAGACGCCTTTGCTCGCCAATCTGCGGCCTTCCGGAAAATATCTGATGGAGGATTTTTATTACGCGGGCGGCCTGCGGGCGCTCTTAACGCGCATTCCCGACTTGCTGGACACGAAATGCGGCACCGTGACCGGCAAGACGCTCGGCGAAAACATCGACGGCGCGAAAGTGCACAACGAGGAAGTGATCCTGCCGCGTAACCGGCCGCTTAAGACCGAAGGCGGTGTCGTGGTGCTCCGGGGCAATCTTGCGCCGGACGGCGCCGTCATCAAACAGTCCGCGATGGAAGAGCGTTTTTTCAAACACACGGGGCCGGCGGTCGTGTTCGAGAATTACAACGAGCTTGCGGCGAAGATCGACGATCCTGCGCTGGACGTGACGGCGGACAGCGTGCTTGTGCTCAAGAACGCAGGGCCGCTCGGCGGTCCCGGCATGCCGGAATGGGGCATGCTGCCGATCCCGAAAAAGCTTCTGCAAAAGGGCGTGCGCGACATGGTGCGCATTTCCGATTCGCGTATGTCGGGCACGAGCTATGGAAGCTGCGTGCTGCATGTGGCGCCCGAATCTTACGTCGGCGGGCCGCTCGCCTTTGTGGAGACGGGTGATCTGATCACGCTCGACGTGAAGGCGCGGCGGCTCGATCTCGAAGTGTCGGAAGAAACGCTGAAGAAGCGCAAGGCGAAATGGAAATCGCCGCCGCCGCGTTTCGTCCGCGGCTATGGTGTGTTGTTCGCGAGCCACGCATCGCAGGCGGACAAGGGCTGCGATTTCAATTTTCTGGAAGGCACCGCGCCGACGGTCGAGCCGGAGATTCATTAGCCCTGACGAGGCGGGCAACGACGGTCGCGTGACATATGTCACCCCGGGTCTCGCGCTTCGCGCTCGCCAGGGATGACTCCGAGTTCACGAGCGTTTCATCCCGAATGACAAGGAAGAAAGTCCACGATACGGTGGCGTGCCATGGCAAAGCCCGCGCTCGTCGCCGATATCGGCGCGTCCACGATTCGCGTTGCGCTCGCGCGCGCGAACGGCGCGCTGGTTTCCATGCGTTCGTTTCCGCTGCGCTCGGACGAAAATCCAGAAACGCGTCTTGCAGCGGCGTTGCTCGCGGCAAAGCCAAGGCCGGACGCGGCCGTGCTCGCGGTCGCGGGTCCCGTCGACGGCGACCAAGTCACCATGACCAATTTCAACTGGTCGTTCTCGCAAAAAACGCTCATGCGCTCGCTGAAATTGAAACGGATGGCGGTCGTGAACGACTTCGTCGCGGTCGCGCATGCACTGCCTGCGCTTCGGCCGGCCGATCTCGTTTCGATTCCCGGCGGGCACAAGAACGCGAAGGGAAATCTCCTCGCCTGCGGGCCCGGCAGCGGTTTCGGCGTGTCGGCGCTAATCCCAGCACGGCGGCCGATCGCGATCGCGAGCGAAGCCGGCCACATGCGTTTGGGTGCTGCGACCGCCGACGCCGCGCGCGTGGTCGCGCATCTCGTGCGAGAAATGGGAACGGTCGTGACCGAGCACGTGCTTTCAGGGCCTGGGCTCGCGCGGCTGCATCGGATTCTCACCGACCGGCATGAAAGCGCGGAGGAGATTGCGGCGGCGGCGCGCAAGGGGCATGCCGAAGCGAAGGCGACCGTCGACATGTTCCTGCGCTGGTTCGGGCGGATCGCGGGCGACCTTGCGCTCACTTTCGACGCGCGCGGCGGCGTGTATCTCGCGGGCGGCGTTTCGCGCGCGCTTGCCCCGCTGGTAGCGAGTTCCGGCTTTCGGGAGGCCTTCGAAAATCATCCGCCTTACGCGACGCGGCTCGCAGCGATTCCCTTGTATGTCGTCGTTCACCCGGCGCCGGGGCTCACGGGCGCCGCGGTGCTTGCGCGGCGGCTCATGCGCTAGGCCGTCTGTTCGTTCAATGCCTTTTTGTGATGCTCGGCGGATTCTTCCGAGAAGCAGCAGAAGATCACGTGCCCGATCGCATTCCCGGCGTCGACTTCTTTCATGATGGTTGAGACCGCGATCCTTGCGGCACGGTCGGCAGGGAAGCGATAGACGCCGGTCGAGATCGCGGGAAAGGCGATCGAGTGGAGCTTGGCAGTGCGCACAAGCGCCAGCGAGTTGCGGTAACAGCCCGCGAGCAATTCGTCTTCGTTCGAATTTCCATCGTGCCAGACCGGCCCGACCGCGTGAATAACGTGCCGCGCTGGGAGGCGATAGCCGCGCGTCATCTTGGCTTCACCGGTTGCACAGCCGCCGAGCGTTCTGCATTCCTTGAGAAGATCGGGTCCCGCCGCGCGATGAATCGCGCCGTCGACGCCGCCTCCGCCGAGAAGCGACGTGTTCGCCGCGTTCACGATCGCATCGACGTCGAGCTTGGTGATATCGCCAATAGCCACGATGAGGCGCGCGCCATGCGCCTGTTTCTCAAGAACCGTGCGAGGGCTCCCTGCCATCGGCTCGATCCTACCGGCGATTGTGCCGGTCAGCCAAGCTGCTTGCGGATGTCGAGCGTACTGCGCTTTCCGAGGGCTGCGTAATGATGCTTCAGGAAAAGCTCGGCCGCCTCCCGGCCGGTATCGCGGAGGTGCTGGAAGAACGGCCACTCGGTGTTGAACTTGGAGCTTGAGGTCAGTTTTGCCATCGCCTCGTCGGCCGAGATGCGATGGAGAAGCATCTTGCGATAGCCGGCCTTGCGCACGATCCGCCGCAGGAACGCGTTGTTCATCAGCCGGCTGACGAAACCGATCGCGCGGAATTCGGATACGAGCGAAGCGTTGAAGGTAATTTCGTTGATGCGGTTCAAGATATCGCGTGCGGTTTGCGGTGTCTCGTTCCGCTCTACCGGATTTGTCTGCACAAGAATGATGTCGTCCGACTTGCTCGCGCGGAAAAACGGGAAGAGCGGCGGGTTACCGACATAGCCGCCGTCCCAGTAAGGCGTGCCGCCAATCTCGACCGCCTTGAACATAAAGGGGAGGCACGCCGAGGCCATTACCACGTCCGGCGTGATTTCGTGCTGGCTGAAGATCCGGACCTTGCCGGTATGCACATTCGTCGCCGAGATAAACAGCTTGATCTTTTTGTTCGCGCGCACGGCTTCGAAATCGACTTCGCTTTCCAGAATCTCGCGCAGCGGGTTGATGTTGAACGGATTGACGTCGTAGGGCGAGACGAAGCGGCTCGCGACATCGAGTGCGAGAAACATCGGGTTGTTGTCGAGCGACCAGTTCCCGAGCAATCGGTCCATGATGCTGCGCTGGATCGGGCTCAACCGGCCGTCGAGCGAAACAGAGCGCCAGAATTTTTGCAGCGCCTCGCGCGCGCCGTCGCGGCCGCCTTTTTGAAAGCCGCTCGCGAGCGCGACCGCGTTCATGGCGCCGGCGCTCGTGCCGGAAATGCCTTCGAAGGCGAGGCGTTTGTCTTCCAACAGCCGGTCGAGCACGCCCCAGGTGAACGCGCCATGCGCGCCGCCGCCTTGCAGGGCAAGGTTGATGACCTTCAAGAGCCGATCCTTCCAAAGCCCCAGTTGCACCCTATATATTGTGCGGCGCAACAATTTGCTACGGACATTGGGAGACGCGTAAAATAGCGATATTATGCCGGAAATGAGTTCCGTCTTTCCCCATCCCGATCACGATCATGGCGCTTGCGTGAGCGAGACGCTCGCTCGCGCCGAGGAGGCGTGTGGGGAGCGCGGCGTGCGGCTCACGCCGCTACGCCGCCGGGTACTGGAAGCGCTTGCCGCTTCGCACGCACCGCTCGGCGCCTATGACATTGTCGAAAAGCTGAGGAAATCGAAGGAACCCGCGCCCGCGATGTCGGTCTATCGCGCGCTGGATTTTCTAGTGACTGAGGGCCTCGCGCACAGGATCGAAAGCAAAAATGCATTTCTTGCCTGCACGCATGGCCACGACACTGGCGATATCGTGTTGTTCATGCTGTGTGACCGTTGCGGAACGGTGGCGGAAGTGACCTCCACCGCGCTTGGCCGCGATCTTGCGCAGGCCGCGAAAAGTGCGAGTTTCTCCCCGAAGGCGCCGGTGTTGGAAGTTTCCGGTTTGTGCGGACGCTGCATGGAACGCGGCGTGCGACGAAAGGTTAGCTGAGATGAGCGTCGTTCCCTTCGAGCTCACGGATGCGGCCGCGGCGCCGCGCAAGAAGTCGGTCACGGTGCGTGTCGGTAATGTCCCGGTCGGCGGCGGTGCGCCGATCGTTGTGCAGTCGATGACGAATACCGACACAGCCGATGTGGAATCCACCGCGCGGCAGGTGGCGGCGCTTGCGCGTGCCGGCTCCGAAATCGTGCGCATCACGGTCGATCGTACCGAAGCGGCGGCGGCCGTGCCGAAGATCAAGGAGCGCCTCCTGCAACTCGGCGCGGATGTGCCGCTTGTCGGCGATTTTCATTATATCGGTCACAAGCTGCTCGCTGAGTATCCGGCTTGTGCGGAAGCGCTCGACAAATACCGCATCAATCCGGGCAATGTCGGCTTTCGTGAAAAGCGCGACCGGCAATTCTCCGAAATCATCGAGATCGCATTGAAACATAACAAGCCCGTCCGCATCGGCGCGAACTGGGGCTCGCTCGATCAGGAGTTGCTCACGCATCTCATGGACGAGAACGCGAAAGCGAAGGAGCCCGTGGAAGCGCGGGCCGTGACGCGCGAAGCGCTTGTTCGCTCGGCGTTAATCTCGGCTGCGCGTGCGGAAGAGCTTGGCATGAAGCGCAATCGGATCATCCTTTCGGCAAAGGTTTCCGCCGTGCAGGATTTGATCGCTGTCTATGGCGAGCTGGCGCGGCGCTCGGATTATGCGCTGCATCTCGGCTTGACCGAAGCCGGCATGGGCTCGAAAGGCATTGTCGCTTCCTCCGCCGCAATAGGCGTTTTGTTGCAGCAGGGGATCGGCGACACAATCCGCATTTCCCTTACACCTGAGCCGAACGGCGACCGCACGCGCGAGGTCACGGTCGCGCAGGAGCTCCTGCAAACCATGGGGCTGCGCACTTTCGTGCCGCTCGTCGCTGCCTGCCCCGGTTGCGGGCGGACGACTTCGACTGTCTTCCAGGAGCTTGCTTTCGACGTGCAATCCTTCATCCGCGACCGAATGCCGGAATGGAAGAAACATTATCCCGGCGTCGAAACACTCAATGTGGCGGTCATGGGCTGCATCGTGAACGGGCCCGGCGAATCGAAGCATGCCGACATCGGCATTTCGCTTCCGGGCACGGGCGAAGCGCCCACCGCGCCCGTTTTCGTCGACGGCAAGAAGGTCGCGACCCTGCGCGGGGCTACGCTTGCCGCCGACTTCAAGGCGATGGTGGAAGATTACGTCGCGCGGCGCTGGGGCGTTTCGCGGCCGGATGCCGCCGAATAATCACTGCAAAAGCTGCGCGGCGAGATTTACGGTGAGCGCGATCACCGCGGTCGTAAACACGAACGATACGAGGCCGTGTACGGTCACGAGACGGCGCATGCGCCGCGACTCGACCGCGGTGTCGGATGTCTGCGCCGTCATGCCCACGGTGAGAGCAAAATACAGAAAGTCCCAGTAGTCGGGCGTATGCTGGCCGGCGAATTTCAGCCCGCCCCGCGTTTTGGTGCGGCTTCCTTTCACCTCGGCGTGATATTCGTGCGCGTAATAGATCGTGAAGACGAAATGCACGAACGTCCAAGAATCGATTACCGTGATAAAAGTAAGCGCGAGTCTCAGCGCCCGCGACGTGCCCTGCAATTCCTTGGCCGAGAGAATCCCGAGCGCAATCGCGATCAGAATCATGGCCGCGGCCATGATGATAAGCGTCAGCACAGTAATGCGGCCCTCGGCTTCCGCGATCGAACGGTCACGAATTTCCGTCGCATCGGTGCGGGCCATCATCGCGAGGATCAAGACGACGAACAGGAGAACGCCGGCGTTCCAGCCGAGCAACGCATGGGTAAGAAAACTGTCGGCCGGGATGAGAAACGCGATCGCGAGGCCGAAAAGTACCGATAGCACCATGCGCGGCCGGGCCCGCGCGCTGCGATAGACGACGTATAGAGGATTTCTCGGCTTCGCCATTCTGCTCTCAACGGTCGCGGGTCGCGAGGAATCTAACCGCGGAAGCTAGCATGGCCGCTTTTCCGCCAAACGGTAGAAGCGCACCTTCCGCTTTCGCCACGAGATCGGACAGCCGTTTTTTCGCACCGGCAATACCGAGCTCGCCGACGAGCGTCGCCTTGCCGTGCTCCGCGTCCTTGCCGGTGCGCTTGCCGACGGTCTTCGTATCTCCCTCTGCGTCGATCAGATCGTCGCTGATCTGAAACGCGAGACCGAAATTTTTTGCGTAATCGAGAAGCGCGCGACGTTCCGCTTCCTTCGCGCCGCCGAGGATTGCGCCCGCTTCGCAAGCGGCGGACAGAAGCGCGCCGGTCTTCATCGCCTGCAATCGCTCGATTTCCTTGGCTTGGAGGGCGAGAGGACGGCGATCCGGCACGAAACGTCCTTCGGCCTCCAGGTCGAGCATCTGTCCGCCCGCCATGCCGCCGAGGCCGCTCGCCCGCGCGAGGAGCAAGACGAGTGCAGTACGGATCGCCGGATCGGGGTGCGTGGTCTCGCGGGCGAGAATGTCGAAAGCGAGCGTGAGCAACGAATCGCCGGCGAGGATGGCGGTCGCCTCGTCGAAGGCGCGATGCACCGTCGGCTGGCCGCGGCGAAGGTCATCGTCGTCCATTGCCGGCAAGTCATCATGCACGAGCGAATAGCCGTGTATGCATTCGAGCGCGGCGGCGGCGGACAGCGATTGCTTTTCAGGGACTTCGAACAGCGCCGCGCTCTCGATCACGAGAAACGGCCTGAGGCGCTTTCCGCCGCGCGCCGCATAACGCATGGCTTCGAGGAGCCGAGCGGGGCGTAGAATTTCGCCGGGCTCGGTCTCGTTCGAAAGCAGGGAACGGAGCGCCGTTTCCGTGGCGGCGGAAACGGCGTCGAGGCGGCGGAGAAAATCCTGTTCGTGTGTGTCGCTCAAAGCAGTCCGGCTTTGCCTTGACCGGGGCGGAAGGTCAAGCGGGCGGTTTGTGCGGGCGCGCGCCCGTGATATTCGAATGATCGCGATGGAGAGACGATGATCGAGCGCATCGTGCGGACCGGCGTGAGGGTCCTGATCGTGCTTGCGCTGATCCCGCTCGTGCTGGTGCCGGTTTATGCATTCGTGCATCCGGTTTCGACGGTGATGCTGAAACGATGGCTTACGGGCCAGCCGGTGACGCGCATCTGGAAGCCGCTCAATGAGATTTCGCCCAACCTCGTGCGTGCGGTGATCGCAGCGGAAGACGGGCGCTTTTGCTCGCATCGCGGTGTCGATTGGGTCGAAGTCAGCCATGCGATCGAGGACGCCGACGATCTCGACGCCGCCCGCGGCGCTTCCACCATTCCGATGCAGGCCGCCAAAAATCTTTTTCTGTGGCCGGGCCGGCAATTCATCCGGAAAGCGTTGGAGGTGCCGCTCGCGTATTACATGAGCTTCATGTGGACCAAGCGGCGGATGATCGAAGTCTATTTGAACGTCGCGGAATGGGGGCCAAACGGCGAATTCGGAGCGGAAGCCGCCGCGCGTCGCGCCTTTCACAAAAGCGCGGCAGTACTTTTGCCGTCAGAAGCGGCGCTTCTGGCCGCTGTGCTTCCCAGCCCCAAGCACAGGAATGCCGCCCGCCCCAGCGCGGGCCTGCTCAGGACCTCCATGCGCTATCGCCAGATCGCAAGCGCCGCCGGTTCCGCCATTACGGCTTGTCTCGCGGGCCGCTAAAGGCGGGTTTGCACGGCCGCTGCGATCCTTTATAAGCCCGGCTCAACATTCTCCCCGATAGGCCGCCCAGGCGGCTCGATAACCATACGGAGCCGGAAATGGCCGTCCCTAAGAGAAAAACCTCGCCCTCGCGCCGTGGCATGCGCCGCTCGGCCGACGCGCTGAAGAACCCGACTTACGTCGAGGACAAGGATTCCGGCGAATTGCGCCGCCCGCATCACGTCGATCTCAAGACCGGCATGTATCGCGGCCGCCAGATCCTGAAACCGAAATCGGACGAATAAGCCTCGCCCGAAAGAGGGGACGATGGCGGCAAGCTTCCCGCTCTTTTTGGTCTCGTTCGCGATCTACAACATGATCGCGTTCCTGACGCCGGGCACGTCATGGGAAGGGGTGCTGTTTTCCGTCCCGATGCAGTCGGGCGCGACCTGGTTGGTGAGCGCGGGCGACCTTTTGCTCGCACTTTCGCTTCTCTTCCTGTTTTTCGAGATGCTGAAGGCGACGCGTTCCTACACGCGCACGATCGTCGACCACTTGCTGTCGACGCTGGTTTTCATCGCAGCGCTCGTCGAATTCCTGCTGGTGAAGGAAGCCGCGACATCGGTTTTTGCGCTGCTTCTATTGATGTCGGCTGTTGACGTGATCGCGGGGTGGGTGGTGTCGATGGGTTCCGCCCGCCGCGATATTCAGGTCGATCACCTGAACCAATAACCGTTAAAATGACCGTGCCAGGCCTTGTTTCGTGTATCGATTTGGCACGCCGCTGAGATTCAACATTTTTCGATAGGCTTGTATGGCCTCCGCCGGTTCGGCGCGATTGCGCACACGTGTATGGGCCGCGCCCTGCTGCTTAGCGATGAGCTGGGTAACGAATTCTGTCAGCATCCGCACAGGACGGGCGCGGCGATTTCCGGCGATACTCGTACTTTCCACTGGAACGAGGCTCTTGCTCGGCAATACTTGATCGAGTTCCTCCTGATCGCGGCTCGCACGAAAGCCGGCAGCGAGGGAAATTCGACTGTTCGCATCGATACGCATTTACGCCTCGTCTCATTCCGGAACGAAATCGTTTCCGTGAGATCGAAGTCGCAAGCGATGGGCCAGCGGCGGCTCGTTAAGAAAGAAAGCTAACGGGTGTCCGCAAAACAAATGCGCCGCCTTGCGGCGGCGCATCGGCTTTAACGATTGAATTTCGGCTTAGCTTTTGTCGCCCTTCTCGGCGATTTTATCGAGCTTCTTTTGCAGCTCTTCCATCTGCCGCTTCAAATTATCGATCTCCTGGTTTCCTTCGCCGGACGGCTCGCCCGTCTTGTCGAAGGAAGCGGCGGTCTTCTGCGCCGAGGGCAGAAACATCGTGAAAGCGCGTTCGAACATTTCCATGTTGCGCCGGACCATGTCCTCGACTGGATTGAAGCCGCCGCTGTTGCCGCTGAAGGCTTTCGACATGCTTTCGCGGAACTTGCCCTGATCGCGCGTAAATAAGTCGATCGAGGCCTCAAGATAACGCGGCACGATCATCTGCATGCTGTCGCCATAGAAGCGGATCACTTGCCGCAGGAAATTGATCGGCAGGAGATTGGCGCCCTTGTTCTCCTGCTCGAAGATGATTTGTGTGAGAACCGAACGGGTAATGTCCTCGCCGGTTTTCGCATCGAAGACCACGAAGTCTTCGCCTTCCTTGACCATTACCGCCAGATCTTCGAGCGTGACATAAGTGCTCGTACCGGTGTTATAGAGACGCCGGTTGGCGTATTTCTTGATCGTGACAGGTTCTGGTTTCGACATCACATTCATTACGCTTACCCCCGCTCACCCCAGATAGGCTGCGACCTTATGACTTTTCCGCAGTGCAAGCTACCCTCTCGTGCGGGCAAGTTGAGACACGGGCGGATCGCCATTTTCCTCGGCTTAGTGCCTTATTGACACCAGCCTTGTCGATTAACGACGATGGCTACCAGAAAATTCCCAAGCTGCGGCCCTGCCGCGATCTTCACCAGGAGTAATTCATGAAAGATGATGTGGTCATAGTTGGCGCCGCGCGCACGCCCGTGGGCTCGTTTAACGGCTCTTTGTCGTCCTTGCCCGCGCATGCACTCGGGAAAGTAGCGGTGGAAGGGGCTCTTTCGCGGGCCGGCATCGAGGGAAAACAGGTCTCCGAGGTGATCCTCGGTCAGATTTTGACCGCCGCCCAGGGCCAGAACCCGGCGCGGCAAGCTTCGATCGCAGCTGGTATTCCAGTTGAAGTGCCTGCTTGGGGCGTAAATCAGCTCTGCGGCTCGGGCTTGCGGGCCGTAGCACTCGGCTATCAAGCGCTTGTGAACGGGGACTCCAGCATCGTGGTCGCGGGCGGGCAGGAATCTATGAGCCAGGCGCCGCATGCCGCCTATCTCCGGAATGGCCAAAAGATGGGCTCGCTTGAGATGATCGACACCATGATCAAGGACGGGCTGTGGGACGCTTTCAACGGCTATCACATGGGCAACACCGCCGAGAACGTCGCCAAGCAATGGCAGATCACGCGGCAGCAGCAGGACGAGTTCGCGGTCGGCTCCCAGCAGAAAGCGGAAGCCGCGCAAAAGGCTGGCAAGTTCAAGGACGAGATCGTGCCGGTGACGATCAGATCCAGGAAAGGCGACACCGTTGTCGATACCGATGAATATCCGCGCCATGGCACCACGCTTGACGCCGTCGGGAAACTGAAACCCGCCTTCGACAAGGAAGGTACGGTCACGGCGGGCAACGCATCCGGCATTAACGACGGCGCGGCCGCTGTCGTGTTGATGAAGGCCTCGGATGCCGAGAAGCAAGGCAAGAAAATTCTCGCGCGCATCGTTTCATGGGCGCAGGCGGGTGTGGATCCGTCGATCATGGGTACGGGCCCCATTCCGGCCTCGCGCGCGGCGCTGAAGAAAGCAGGCTGGAAGCCCGACGATCTCGACCTCGTGGAAGCGAACGAAGCCTTCGCCGCGCAGGCCTGCGCCGTGAACAAGGATATGGGTTGGGACCCGAAGAAAGTGAACGTGAACGGCGGCGCAATCGCAATCGGGCATCCGATCGGCGCGTCAGGCGCGCGGGTTCTCGTCACGCTCCTGCACGAGATGGAGAAGCGCAATTCGAAGAAGGGTCTTGCGACGCTCTGCATCGGAGGCGGCATGGGCATCGCCATGTGTCTGGAACGTGCATAGTCGAAACACCGAGAAGGGATGGGGAATATGAGCCGGGTTGCGTTGGTGACGGGCGGCACTCGCGGAATAGGCGCCGCCATCGCGAAAGCGTTGAAAAAGGAAGGCTACAAGGTCGCCGCCAACTACGGCGGCAACGACGAGGCGGCCGCGAAATTCAAGGCGGAGACCGGCATTCCGGTTTTCAAATGGGACGTCAGCAACTACGACGCCTGCGTCGAGGGCCTGAAAAAAGTCGAGGCTGAGGTCGGGCCGATCGACATTCTCGTCAACAATGCGGGTATCACGCGCGACGCGATGTTCCACAAGATGACGCCCGATCACTGGAACGCCGTGATCTCGACCAATCTCGGCTCGCTCTTCAACATGTGCCGGCCGGTGATCGAGGGAATGCGCGCGCGCAAATTCGGCCGGATCGTGAACATCTCCTCCATCAACGGCCAGAAGGGACAGATGGGGCAGACCAACTATTCCGCCGCGAAGGCGGGCGAGATCGGCTTCACGAAAGCGCTCGCGCAGGAAAACGCGAAAGTGGGCATCACGGTGAACGCGATTTGCCCGGGCTACATCAACACCGAAATGGTGCAAGCTGTGCCGAAGGATGTCCTCGAGAAAAACATCCTGCCGCAGATTCCGGTAGGCCGCCTGGGCGAGCCGGACGAGATCGCGCGCTGCGTCGTATTCCTTGTCGCGGATGGAGCGGGGTTCATTACCGGCTCCACGATGACTGTGAACGGCGCGCAGTACATCGTGTAAGGCTAGCCCTTAAAGTTGTTCTTCCGCTCGCGGATTTCGGCGAATACCGCCGCGGGATCGGCGCCCATCATGCCGACGGCTTCCGCGATCGCGGGATCGTCGGCCCGCATGAACGGATTGGCCGCGAGTTCTTCCGAAAGCAGCGACGGCACCGTGGGCTTTCCGGCCGCGCGCGCGGTCTCGACTTCTGCGAGCCGCTTCTTGAGCGCCGCGTTGTTCGGATCGACGGTGAGCGCGAAGCGCGCGTTGCCGAGCGTGTATTCATGGCCGCAATAGACCTTCATGTCGCCCGGGAGCTTTCTGAGCTTCAGGAGTGACTGCCACAGAACCGAAGCAGGTTTTTCGATCGCACGGCCGCAGCCGAGAACGAACAGCGTGTCGGCGGCGAACAGGAGCTTCTCCTTGTCGAATACATAGACGATGTGCCCGGCGGTGTGGCCGGGCGTGTCGAGCACGCGCGCCGTGAGATTGCCGAGCTTCACCGTATCGCCTTCGCCGACCTTCTCGTCGATCATCGGAATGTTGCCGTCGGCGCGCGGGCCGATCACCTTCGCGCCGTATTTTTTCTTGAGCGCGGGAATGCCGTCGACGTGGTCGGAATGGTGATGTGTGATCAGGATATGTGTGAGCTTCCAGCCTTCTTTGTCGAGCGCCTTTTCGATCGGCGCCGCTTCAGGCGCGTCGATCACGGCGGTGATCCCGCCTTCATGCAGGAGTACCGCATAATTATCGGAAAGACAGGGAACCAGCCGGATTTCAACGGGCATCGCTTCGCTCATTCGTTTTTCAGTCAACCGGAAACTAGCAATGCACGTTCCTTGCGGCAAATGCGGGTCATTCGGATTTTGTCGCGCATGCGTTATGCTTATGCGGATTTGCGAGCGGTTCCTGAATGTTCGTCGACGTAGTCGATCTTCGCAGTTTTTACGCCCAGCCGGTCGGTATCGTGGCGCGGCGCTTGCTCACACAAGCGATCCGCGAACGCTGGCCGCGCGCGAGCGGGCAAAGGCTTGTCGGTCTCGGCTATGCAACGCCTTATCTCGGCGTATTTCGCGAGGAGGCTGAGCGGATTTTCGCATTCATGCCTGCGGGGCAGGGTGTGATCAAATGGCCGGCGGCGGATTCTTGCCGGAGCGCACTGGTCGAGGAAACGCTGTTGCCGCTACCTGACGCGTCGGTTGACCGGGTGCTCGCGGTGCATGCGCTCGAGCTCACCTACAGCGCGCCGGACATGCTGCGCGAGATCTGGCGCGTGCTCGCGGGGAACGGGCGTCTTCTTGTTATCGTCCCGAACCGGCGCGGCATCTGGGCAAGAAGCGACGTGACTCCATTCGGGCACGGCCGTCCCTTCTCGCGCGGGCAGCTGATCGAATTGTTGCGCGAGGCGCTGTTCACGCCGGCGGGTTGGAGCGAAGCGTTGTGGATCCCGCCCGTTACGCGCATTCCCTTCTTGCGCTCGTCCATTGCGTGGGAGCGAGTCGGGAAGGCGCTATCGTTGCCATTCGCGGGCGTTCATATCGTCGAGGCGACCAAACAAGTATTCCGGCCGGTCACGGCGCGGCCCGTGAAGCGCGATCGTCCGGTTTTTGTGCCGGCCGCAATCTCGCGCGGCTAAGCCGATCAACGAAATTGATCGGCTTAGCGTTTCTTTGAGCATGATCTTTCCGAAAACCGGTTTCCACTTTTCGCGATCATGTTCTAGTTTTTGCGCGAGAGCAGGAAGACCGCCTGCTCGCCGAACATGTTCCAGAACCACCATGGTGCGTTCAGCCGCACCGGCCGGCCGCTCGAATTGAACGCGACCGCTCGGTCCATACGCACATCCAGCTTGCGCGTGAGCTCGACGAAATCGCGGATCGTGCAGAAATGGATGTTCGGCGTCTCGTACCAGCTTTCGGGAAGATTTTCGGTGACCGGCATACGCCCGCGCATCAGGATTTCGAGCCGGATTTTCCAATGACCGAAATTCGGAAACGAAACGATGGCATTCCGGCCGATCCGGAGCATCTGCTCCAGCACCCATCGCGGGCGGCGGGTGGCTTGCAGCGTCTGCGAAAGGATCACGTAGTCGAAGGCATCGTCAGGATAGTCGGCCAGGTCTATATCGGCGTCACCCTGGATGACCGCGAGCCCCTTCGCCACGCAGCGGTTCACGCCCTCGCGCGAAATTTCGATGCCGCGCCCGTCGACGCCGCGCGTTTCGGCCAAGAGCCGCAGCAATTCGCCGTCACCGGAGCCCACGTCCAGAACGCGCGAGTCAGGCTTAACCATATCGGCGACGACGACGAGGTCGACGCGGGTGCCATGCTGAGCGGTGGAAACGGGTGTGTCTTCGCGGGCGAGCATGATAGCCTCAGGCAACCCCGCGGGCGCGCGCGGCGGAGTTCAGAAATCCGCGCACGATATCGAAAAGCTCCGGCTCGTCGAGCAGGAAGGCGTCGTGACCTTTGTCGGTCTCGATTTCCGCGAACGAGACTGATGCGCTCGCCGCGTTCAACGCATGCACGATCTGGCGCGCTTCCGCAGTGGGGAAAAGCCAGTCGGACGTGAACGAGACCAGACAAAAGCGCGTTTTTGTTTTCTTGAACGCATTTGCAAGCACGCCGCCGTGATCGGCGGCAAGATCGAAGTAATCCATCGCGCGCGTGATGTAGAGATAGGAATTCGCGTCGAAGCGCTCGACAAAGATCGATCCCTGATGACGCAAATAGCTCTCCACCTGAAAGTCCGCGTCGAAGCCGAACGTGATCGCCGAGCGATCCTGCAGCTGCCGGCCGAATTTCCGATGCAGCGCACTGTCAGAGAGATATGTGATGTGCGCGGCCATGCGCGCGACCGCGAGCCCGCGGCGCGGAAACGAGCCGTCGCGAAAATAAATGCCGCCCTTCCAGTCGGGATCGGCCATCACCGCCTGGCGGCCGACCTCATGGAAGGCGATGTTCTGCGCGGAGTGGCGCGCGGCGCCCGCGATCGGGAGCGCGGCGAAGACACGCTCGGGGTAAGCTGCCGCCCATTGCAGCGCCTGCATCGCGCCCATGGAGCCGCCGGTTACGCAAAGCAACTGTTCGATGCCGAGATGATCGAGGAGCATCGATTGTGCGCGCACCATGTCAGGGATCGTCACGACCGGAAGCGAAAGCCCGTAGGGCTCACCATTCGCGGGATTCTTCGATGCAGGGCCTGTCGTGCCCATGCAGCCGCCGAGCACGTTCGAACAGATGACGAAGAAGCGGTTGGTGTCGATGGGCTTGCCCGCTCCCACCATGTTCTCCCACCAGCCGGGGCGTCCGGTGACCGGATGGGTGCCGACGACATATTGATCGCCGGTCAGTGCGTGACAAATGAGGATCGCGTTCGAGCGCGCGGCATTCAGCGTGCCGTGCGTCGTGTAGGCGATCTGGAACGGCGAAAGCTCGACGCCTGCATCGAGCTGCAACGGCTTGCCGGCGCCGAAGCGCGCCACTTCGGAGTGCGGTTCGTCCGCCTCGCGCTTCATCGCTTCGGTGCGATTACCCGCTATGGTGTCGATACGCGTCACGTCATTAACCATTCCTCGGCGGAAAGGCCCGCTGAACCGGAGCTAGGAAGCCCCCCACTACCAGCCTGTCAATGTTTACTTTGCGTTCCCTTTCCCGGAACGCTATCACGGCGCGGCTTAATCCCGCGCTATCGCCATTTTTGAACCATGTCCGAGCCGAAAAATACCGCACGCAAGGAGGCCGCTTCGCCGAGCCTCGCTTCGCTGCGCGCGGATATCGACCGGATCGACGAAGCGATGCACCGGCTGTTGATCGAGCGCGGGGAGATCATCGAATCCCTGATTCGGGTGAAGGGCACGCAGGAGACAGGCGCCGCCTTTCGGCCCGCGCGGGAAGCCGAGATGATGCGGCGGCTTGTCGAGCGGCACCGGGGTATTTTGCCGCTCGACACGGCGGAGAGCATCTGGCGTGTCATCATCTCGACCTTCACCTATGTGCAGGCGAATTATTCGGTGCACGCCGACATGGCGGCAGGCGACGCGTTCGTTCGGGACTCGGCGCGCTTTCATTTCGGTTTCACTACGCCGCTCGTGCCGCATATGAGCGCATCGGCCGTGGTGTCGGCAGTCGCGGCTTCGCGCGGCGATCTCGGACTTGTTCCGGCGGGAACGGTTGCGGGTTCCGGCGCATGGTGGAGCGCGCTTGAGCCGGAGGATGCGCCGAAGATCATCGCGCGGCTTCCGTTCGTCGAGCGCGAGGATCATCCGGCCTCGCTGCCGCTCTTTGTCGTCTCAAAGCCGCTGGTGAAGGACGCGGCCGTGGAAGAGGTCGCGATTTGGAGTCTCGAGGTTTCGAACTGGAACGCCGCCGTGGCGGGCGCGATGCCCGCTTTCGTGGAAGTCCTCGCCGTGCCACAAGGCCAGTCGGGCGCTGCAGCTCTTCTCGTCTCACTCGCGCCCGGAAAGACGAGGCAGGATTTGGACGCCGCTTTGCAAGCCGCGGGCGTGTCGATACGGCATTCGGCCCTCGTCGGCGGCCACGCAAGCCGCTATACCGTTCCGCCCGGCAAATAGCCGACCTGGAGTGACCATGTCTGAGCGACCCACGCCGCGCCCCGGTGTGCTCGATATCAAAGCCTATGTACCCGGCCGCAGTAAGGCGGCACCGGGAGTAGCGAAGCTTTATAAATTGTCTTCGAACGAGACGCCGCTTGGGCCGAGCCCGAAAGCGGTGGAGGCCTTCAAGAAAGCGAGTGAGTCGCTCTCGCTTTATCCCGAGGGCTCGTCGGCGGTTCTGCGGGAGGCGATCGGCAAGACGTTCGGTCTCGATCCTGCACGCATCGTCTGCGGCGCGGGCTCGGACGAGCTACTGAATTTGCTCGCGCAGGCTTATCTTGCGCCGGGTGACGAAGCGATTTCAACCGTGCACGGTTTTCTCGTCTATAAAATCGCGACGCTCGCGGCAGGCGGCAAGCCGGTGATCGTACCCGAGCGCGACCTCACCGCCGACGTCGATATGATTTTGAAAGCGGTAACGCCGCGGACGAAGCTCGTGTTCATCGCCAACCCGAACAATCCGACCGGAACTTACCTGCCGCTTTCGGAAGTGAGGAGGCTGCGCGCGGGACTTCCCGGCCACACGCTTTTGGTGCTCGATGCAGCCTATTCCGAATACGTGCGCCGGAACGACTACGAGGCAGGGATCGAGCTCGTCGCGACGAGCGAAAATGTCGTGATGACGCGCACCTTCTCGAAAATCCACGGCCTAGCTGCGCTCCGGCTCGGCTGGATGTATGCGCCGGCGTCGGTGGTAGAGGCCGTGAATCGTATTCGCGGTCCATTCAATGTGAACACGCCGGCAATGCAGGCGGGCGTCGCGTCGCTTGCCGACAGTGCGCATCTTGAGCGCGCGGCCGCGCACAATGAGAAATGGCGCGGCTGGCTTGAGGAAAACATCCGGGCGCTGGGGCTTACGGTGACACCGAGCGTCGCAAATTTCGTGTTGATCCACTTCCCCGAAACAAAGGGGAAGACGGCCGCCGATGCCGATGCGTTTTTATTGAAGCGCGGCCTCGTGCTGCGGCAGGTCTCGGCCTACAACCTGCCGAATGCGCTGCGGATGACGGTCGGCACGGAAGAAGCCAATCGCCTTACCGTATCGGCGCTTTCCGAATTCATGGCGAGCGAGGCCGCTCGTGCCTGAGAAGATCATCTTTAACCGGCTCGCGATCATCGGCGCGGGCCTGATCGGCTCCTCGATCGCTCGCGCGGCGCGCGCGAAGGGGACGGTGAAAACGATTGTGACGACCGCGCGCACGGAAAAAACGCGAAGGCGCGTGGTCGAGCTTGGATTCGCCGATGTCGTCGTCGATGCCAATGCGCTCGCCGCGATGGATGCCGATTGCGTGATCGTCTGCGTGCCGGTCGGAGATTGCGGCGAAGTGGCGAAGGAAATCGCAGGCGCCTTGAAACCGGGTGCGATCGTCTCCGATGTTGGCTCGGTGAAGGGCGCGATCATTCGCGATATGGCGCCGCATATTCCGAAGAACGTGCATTTTGTGCCCGCGCATCCGGTGGCGGGCACGGAGCATTCGGGGCCTGACGCAGGATTCGCCGAACTTTTCGAGAACCGCTGGTGCATTCTTACACCGCCCGATCATACCGACGCAGCGGCGGTCAAAAAAATGCAGGCATTCTGGCAGGCGCTGGGATCGCACGTCGAAGTGATGAACGCGGAGCATCACGATCTCGTACTTGCGATCACCAGCCATCTGCCGCATCTGATCGCTTACAACATCGTCGGTACGGCGGCGGATCTCGAATCCCGCACGCTTTTGGAAGTGATCAAGTTTTCGGCGGGCGGCTTTCGTGACTTCACGCGCATCGCGGCCTCGGACCCCACGATGTGGCGCGACATTTTTCTCAACAATAAGGATGCCGTCTTGGAGATGCTCGGCCGCTTCAACGAGGACCTCTCGATCTTGACGCGCGCGATTCGGGACGGGGACGGCGATACGCTGTTCGACCTGTTCACGCGGACGCGCGCGATCCGCCGCTCGATCATCGAAGTCGGACAGGAGACGCCGGAAACGGATTTCGGCCGCTGGCACGCCGAGCATCCGGAAGCTGGCAAGAAATAGCCGCGCGTCATGAATGCGACGTCCGAGATGCCGCAATTTGAGTGGGTGTTCGGCTACGGCTCGCTGATGTGGCGGCCGGGATTCGATTTCATCGAGAAACGTCCCGCGAAACTGATCGGCGCGCATCGCGCGCTTTGCGTCTATTCGCACGTTCATCGCGGCTCGCCGGAGAAACCCGGGCTTGTGCTTGGTCTCGACTATGGTGGTGCCTGCCGCGGTATTGCCTTTCGCATTGACAAAAAAAATCGCGAGGCGACCGTGCGTTACTTACGCGAGCGGGAGCAAGTAACGAGCGTCTATCGCGAAGTGGTGCGGCCGGTTTTGCTGCTGGAGGGCAAAGAAGACCGCTCACGCGCGCTTTGCTATCTGGTCGATCGTTCGCATGCGCAATACGCCGGCAATCTGCCGCGCGAGCGACAGCTCGAACTTATCTTGCAAGGAAACGGCCACTCCGGTGCGAACCCGGATTACGTGCTCGCGACCGTGAAGGAGCTGGAAACGCTCGGGATTCGCGACGCCACATTGGAGTGGCTCGCCGCGCGCTTGAAAAGCGGTACGGCACGAAGCTGAATCGTACCGCAAGGCTCAAGCCCTCTGCCGATCGCGAAGACCGGCAGGTTACTGAAGGTGCCAACCTCGCGCGGTGCTGGCCTGGCGAGCACTGCGAGATCCTCCATCGCCGCCGCGAGGTCGCATTCGTCCGCGGTGAGATGAACATGAATCTCGTCATAGCTTCCGGCGAAAGCTTTTTGCCCCACGCTGACGGCGACAACGACACGGTCTTCGTTCCGCCGTTGCACGAACAACGCAACAAAATGCTCGAAGGCGGGCACACCATTTCGCGCAAAAACGGTGAAGGCATAGCGGCGGCCCGACTGGCCGCGCCAAAAATGAAAACGATCCGCCATTTCCGGCGGGGCGGTGAGGGCACCGGCATCGCCGGCCAGGGAGCGAATCAAAATCGGATACATGAGAACAAAACTAGAACATTTTTTCAGATTGTCAATTCGGGCATTTATCCCCTTGACACACGTATATGATCAGCGTAGCATGGCGATTATAGAGGTTCGCCATGTCCGAAAAGCATCTTGGAAAACTGACCGTTCGGGAGTTTTTCGCCCGCTTTCCCGACGATGATGCGTGCGTTGAGCACGTGATGGAGGTTCGATTTGGCCTCCGTCACACTTGCCGGGCCTGTGGAACAGAAAGCACGTTCCACAAGCTTGCGAATCGCCGCGCCTATTCATGCGCAAATTGCGGCGATCATATGTATCCGTGCGCAGGGACGATCTTTCAGGATTCGCGGACGCCGCTGCAAATCTGGTTCTACGCGATCTATCTTTTCGTCGTAACGCGGCACGGTGTCAGCGGAAAGGAACTGCAACGCACACTTGGCGTGACCTATAAAACGGCGTGGCGCATGGGGCAGCAAATTCGCCAGCTTATGGACAAGGCGGACGTATTTCAGGCGCTTCGCGGACATGTCGAGATGGATGAGGCTTACATCGGCGGCAAGCGCCCCAAGAGCAAATGGGGTGGTGCGGGCAAAACCATTGTGTTCGGCATGAAGCAGCGCGGCGGTCGAACAGTTGCCGAAGTCGTTTCCGATGCTTCCATGCCGACGCTGAAGAAGGTTGTTCTCGAAACGGTCGAGCCGGGCTCGAAAGTCTCCACGGATGAATGGAAGAGCTACGGTTTATTGAACAAGTATGGCTATCAACACGAAACGCTCAATCATCGCGCCTACGAATATGTGCGCGGCGAGCATCACACGAATGGCATTGAGTCGTTCTGGCGTATGTTCAAAGCGTCTGTGCGCGCTACGCACATCCACGTCTCGCCGAAATACATGAACCGCTATCTGCGGGAATTTACTTTCCGCGCGAACCACCGCGAGAAGCAGAACGCGATGTTCGACCTTCTTGTTGCTGCCGTCTGATTATTTGTTTGATCGCAGTGTCTAACTTCTTGCGATCAACAGGCCCGATACCGCGCCTTTCTTCTTGGCGGACAAACTCCGCCACCCGATTAGTTCTCACGGCTTCAGTGAGCGTAAGCATTGGCAAAATCTAGACGGAATCGGCCCCATATGCTAGGCACCGCGATGCGCCGCGCCGATAAGGAGCGACCTTAGTGGCACGGCACATCGCTATCTAGTTAACGCACGGGCGTACCGCACTTAGCATCACCTACCTTTCGTTGCCCTCGGCTAGAGGGTGGGTTAGCGGGCGCGACCCGCCGTTATGGGCCGGAGCCACCAGCTCCGGCCCGAACTTTTGCTACGCAGCCTTCTCGCTTTTTGGCGCGTCCACTGCCTGCACATTGATCCGTCCCTCACCTTTGTAGATGAGGGTGAAATTTTGAGCGGCCGCTTGTAGCCATGAAGCGCGCCCTTCAACCGTCCACACCGTTCCAGGCTCGGGCAGCGTCTGTAGTAGACCTTCGATAAATGGGTGATAGCCACCGCCACTACCGCCGCCATAACGCGGCGTCCCGGCCTGCTCGCGTTCCGCCATGGGCCGATCTGCGGCTTCTTGATGTAGCGTTTCGGGTGGCGCGGCGGAGGCGGTTACATTGGGACGAACCAGACGATCATCGCCCGCCCAATGAAAGCCAGCCTGCCGCGCCGATCGCGCAAACACTTGCCGTGCAATGTCTTTCTGCTTTTGTGAGACGCCAAGGCGAACTATTTCGCCTTCAAGGGCCTGTGGGCCCGGAAGCTGGTAGTTCTTGTATTTCTCGTAGATCGCTTTGTAGAGCGGCACGTTCAGGAAGGCGTCCACACGGGCTGCGGCTTCTTGAGTCCGATCAACGATTCTCATCCCAAGGGGCGTCAGGGTGAACCGTCCCTTTTCGGCGCTCAGGAGACCAAACGTACGCGCTGGGGCATAGCGGGCGCGGAAATTCCCGCCTATCGCCGAGATTTTCCAATATCCGGCAAGCTGTTCTGCTTCGCATGTCTGGCCGCCGATTTGTTGAATGTCGCGCGCGACCGCAATTGCGGTGTCCAAATCGGCGTAGGGAAATGCGATACCCGACTGTTCACGCTTGCCTTCGGCCGGGCTCTGTGTGCCTGCCGCTGTATGTTGGTTCTGTTTCCGTTCTGCCTGCATGGCGGTAACCCTCAAATCGAATCGCCCTTCTCCTGCATGACCCAGCTAGAGCGAGTCGCGGCCGAGAGTCAAACGGCGTTTAAGGATTTACACACACACCGTATGACTCAACGGGATACCTGTGTCAAGGGGATAAACGCCTCAATTCGCTCTCAGGCCTCGAGGCGTACGCGGGCAAGCGTCGCGAGATATTTGAGGTATTCGAGCATCAGAAGCCGCGCCGTATGCATGCTCATCCACCACGGCGCGTCGCGCATGCGCTCGGTGACAACCGAATAAGGAATCAGCTCGGTGTCCGGCATCTCCCGCCGCAACTCCACCAGCGCACGCGGCATATGCCAGGCCGAGGTGACCACGATCAGCGACCGAAATTTCAGGGCACGCGACCACTGCGCGATTTCGGCGGCGTTGCCGGTGGTGTTCAGCGCCTGATGGCCGAGATCAATGCAGCAGGTGAACAGCTTTTCGTATTCGGGTGTGAGGCGAATGAGTTCGCTCGGCCTGGTCGCCGGGTTGACGCCCGAGATGAGGAGGCGCTTGCCCTGGTTCTTGGCGAGCAATTCCATCGCGTCAGAAATGCGCGAGGCGCCGCCGGTGAGCGCGACGATGCCGTCGGCGGGGCGCGGCGGCGGAGTTTCCGTACGGGGGATGCCGGTTGCGAACAAGAGGAAACCGCCAAGAAAAATAACGGCAAGGCTCGCCAAAATTCCCATGAACGAGCCCGCAACGCGGCCAAGCCAGCCTCCACGAGCGTGGCCTCGGGTCGCTTCTTTTGCCGGTGATTTGTTTTCCGGGCCGTCCATTTTGTTCCCTGCCCCAATGCTATCTTGAATTAGGGCCGGCTTGCGGCTGGATTTCCGCCGTCAGTCGATACTTCGCAATGTAGAGTAAACGGTAAGACGCGAACCGATTGCAGCGATCAGCGCAACGAATAACGCCGTTGCGGCGATTTCGAAATATCCGCGGGCATCCAGGCTGACACTGCTCAGCAGGAATGCAGCATCGCCGCCCCCCGCGAAAAGATTGAACAGGCGGCTGATGAAGCGTGAGAGCGCGAATAAAAGCGCGGCAATCGCGCCGCCAATAACGGCGCCTTTCAAACCAAGCTTGAGAAAATGCCGCTGGAAGAGATGCGCGATGTAAGAATTGCGCGCCCCGACGAAATGCAACACTTCAACGGTCGCTCGAGTACCAGCCACGGCGCCGCGTGTTGCAAAAGACACCGAGAGTACCGTCGCCGACAAGACCAGCGCGAGAATCGTCATGCCTGAGAACCACACCGTATGCGAAATCGCAGTCAGGCGCGACGAGAAGCTGTAGTGATCGTTGAGAACGGCACCCGGAACGCTTTGCGACAATGCATAGCGCAGGGCCGCGATATTCTTCTCGGAACGGTCGCTCATATGCAGACGAATCAGACGCGGTACCGGGAGCGACTTCAAGTCGGCGCCGGCGCCCAGCCACGGCTCGAGCAATTTTTCCGTTTCTTCTTTTGTATAGATGCGCGCATCGGCTACACCCGGGGATTTTTGCGCGGCGGCGAGCGCCTTGTTCGCGTCCGAATCCAGATCGCGGCCTTCGGCCGGTTTCACCTGAATCGTCATTTCGTTCGAGAGCTCGCCACGCCAGTCCTCAGCCGAGATATTCGCGATCCGAACAAACCCAACCGTGAGCGTTGCGAGAAAACTCATGATGGCGATCACGGCGATCAACGATCCGCCGCTCACCGATTCGCTCGGCAGGATCGGCGCTTGTTCGCCGAACAGCGTCGGGTCTCGCGTTTCGTTCGTGCTCAAAACAAACCTCACTGGTCGTAATAGAGCCGCCCTTCGTTCAGCACGAGTCGCGGCGCGTCATATTGGTCCATCAAGACGACGTCGTGGGTTGCGAACAAGACAGCGGTACCGGATTTCTTCAACTCGACGAAAAGACGCAAGAGCCGCTTGGCGAGCGGCGGATCGACATTGCCCGTCGGCTCGTCGGCGAGCAGCAATTCCGGCCGCACAATCAGCGCGCGCGCAATCGCAGCACGCTGTTTCTCTCCCCCCGACAGGACCGGCGGTAATGCGTTTAGCCGTTCCCCGAGGCCGACCCAGCGCAAAAGTTCGACGACCTCGGCGCGATAGCTCGCTTCCTCGCGGCCTGCGACACGGAACGGAAGCGCCACGTTTTCGTAGGTTGTAAGATGATCGAGCAGGCGAAAATCCTGAAACACGATTCCGATCCGCCGCCGGAGCGCCGCGACCTCATTCGGCTTGAGCCGCGTCGCATCGCGGTCGAAGAACGTGATCAAGCCGCGCGTCGGCCGGAGCGAAAGAAACAGGAGCCGCAGCAGGCTTGTCTTGCCCGCACCCGAAGGGCCGGTGAGAAACTGGAATGAGTTCGGCATCACGCGGAAGGAGATGTCCTTCAGCACTTCGGTTCCCTGGCCGTAGCGCAGGCCGACATTCTCGAAGCGGATCAACCGCACCTCCGAATCGCTCTTGCTCAAGATGTAGCCGCTTGCCAGCGGTTGCGGCAGCCGCCTGACCCTGTTGAGGTTGCCCGAACGCGTCGAAGTGCAGTTAGCTCTTTGAAATTACTTACAAATCACGGTTTCCAATTCGTTAACGGTCGTTCGGCAAAATCGGCGGCGAATCCAAGAGGCGATCATGTTGCTCGCTTGCCCGCATTGCGAAACGCACTTTCAGGTCGCGGATGCCGCGATCGGGAACGGCCGCACCGTGCGCTGCGCACGCTGCCGCGGAAGCTGGTTCGCGCAACCCGAGCCGGTATTCGCCGGGCCTGCGATGGCGGAGGCGGGCGGGGCGGAGAATGCGCCTGAGGCGGTGCTGCCGATGCGCGAGGAGGATTTTTCTCCAGCCGAAGTCGAGGACAGCCCGCCGCTTGCCGCGGAGATCAGCGTGACGCCGGAGGACCGCATTGCGGAATCGGTTCCGGAGCCGGCCCTGGACCCGGCCACAAAACTGGCGCGCGAAACCGCACACCAGATCGCGAATGCAAAACCGTGGGTGCGGAAACTGCCGCTTCATAACTATAGAATTCCGCGGCCGGTCGCGGCCGTTTTTGTAGCGGCGATCGCCGCCGTGATTGCGATCATAGGTCCGCGCGAGTCGATCGTCCGGCTGATGCCGGATCTTGCGGGCGGCTATGCCGCGATCGGATTGCCGGTGAATTTGCGCGGACTCGAATTCCGCGGCGTGAAGACGACCCAGGAAATGCAGGACGGCATCCCGGTACTTGTGATCGAAGGGGAAGTCGTGAACATCACCAAGCACCCGGTCGAGGTGCCACGGGTACGGATCGCCGTGCTCGGCGCGGGCAAGCAGGAACTTTATGCCTGGACGACGCTGCTGCAACGTTCGGTTCTCGCCGATAACGAAAAAGTTTCTTTCCGCAGCCGTCTCGCCTCACCGCCGCCGAACGGGCAGGAAGTCCTCGTACGGTTTTTGACGCGCAGCGATCTCACGGGAAGCTAAGTCATGGCGCGCATCTTGATTGCGGAGGACGAAAGCTCGGTTCGCACGCTGCTGGTGCGCGCCTTCACGCAAGACGGGCATGGAGTCGAAAGCGCGCCCGACGGTGCCGCAGCGCTCGACCGGCTTTCAAGGGCGGAGCCGTTCGACCTTCTGCTCACCGACATTCAAATGCCGATGATGGATGGGATCGCGCTTGCGCTCGCGGCGAAGCGCGACCATCCGAAGCTCACGATCATGCTGATGACGGGCTACACCGACCAGCGCGAGCGGGCGCAGAGTCTGAAAGCGCTTATTCACGACATTGTGCAAAAGCCGTTCACGGTCGAGGAAATTCGCGCGGCTGTGCAATCGGCGCTCGCGGTACGCGTCTAATCAGAAATCCCGCAGCAAGCGTTCGAGGTAATCCAGCTCTTCGCGCGGCCGATCCGGCTCGGAAAAGCGGCGGCGCAGTTCTTCGAGCACACGGCGCGCACGCTGTACGTCGATTTCTCCCGGAATTTTCACGGTGAAGTCATCGCCATATTCACGCGAACGCATCGGGCGGCCGAGCGGGTCGGTGCGCTCCGCAGACTGACCTTGCTGGCCTGAGGCTTCGCCGCTCCCTTCGCCTTCACCCTGCATCGCGTCGGCGAGATTCTGCGCACCTTTCCGCAGCGCCTGCAGCGCGCGTCCTTGCGCATCGACGGCATTGTCGGAATCGCCGCCTTCGAGCGCGCCTTCGGCGTCCTGCATGGCTTTGCCGGCGCGGCCGAGCGCCTCGTTCGCCTGCTTGCCCGGGTCGTTTCCGTCTTTGCCTTGGCCTTCCTCGCCTTCACCTTCGCCACCGCGTCGTTTCAAGGCTTCCAGCATCTGCTCGAGCTTCTGGCGCAGTTCCTGCTGGTTATTACGCAGGTCGCCATAGGCGCGGCGATTGCGTTCGCCCGGGCGTCCGTCCTGCTGCGGGCGTCCGTCTTGCCGTCCCTGGCGATAGGTCTTGTCGCGCAGGCGCTGCTGTTCCTGGATCATGCGTCCCAGTTCGTCCAACGGATCGCCGCTTTCGCCTTCCTGGCCGCCTTGTGCTTGGCGGGTGCGGCTCAAATTGTCGAGCATCGCTTGCATCTCGTCGAGCAGTTTGCGTGCGGCGTCGCGCGCGCCGTTCTTCGCGAGATTTTCGATCCGGTCGAGCATGTTTTTCAGGTCTTGCGGGCGGATCACGCGCGTGTTGCGGTCGAGCGGGCGTTCGCCGTCGGCCTGCTGGCGGCGTAGCTGCTCGGTGAGTGCCTGCATGAATTTTTCAAGCTTCTCCCGCAAGTTGTCGGTAAGGCGCTTGATCTCTTCGTCGCTCGCGCCGCGCTGCAAAGCCTCGCGCAGCGCGTCCTGCGCGGCTTTCAATTCGCGGTCGATGTCACTCATGTTGCCGTCCTCGATCTGGAGCGCCATGCTCCAGAGATAGTCAAGGACTGACACGAGATCGTTGTCGTTCTTCGCGAGCTTGAGACGCGTGAACGCGGTGCGCAGCCCGAGATAGACGCTGGCATCCGGCGTGAAGCGGTCCGGCGCAATCATGAGCGCAAGCAGCGCGTGCGCGACCCTGTCACGTGCATTTGCGTCTTGTGCGAGGATGCGGCGCTGTTCCACGAGCGCTTGCGCTATATCCTTTGTGAAGACGCGCTCGGGCAGCTGCACTTCGCGCGTTTCGCTGACGCCTTCATTGCCCGCGTCGTCACGCGCGGCGAGTTGGAGCATCACTGTCGCGCCTGCCCAGGGGTTATCGGAAATATCCTTCGATGTCTGACCATTTCCCGCGCGCGTATGGGCCTGCGGCAGCGAGAGCGGAAATTCCGGCGGCGGAACGAGCGCGCGCGGGGCCGGTTCGCCTTGTTTTGGCGGAATCGGCGTCATGCGCGCCGTAGCGGAGGCGACGCCATAGTCGTCCTCCACACGATAATTCAGCGTGACGATTCCGCGCCCGGCGCTTTCCGGATCGTTCAGGAAGCCGATTGTAGGCGGCCGGTCGGGTATCGCGGTGAATGGCCAGGTGACGCGCCCGCCGGGGAGGCCGGTTACGGTCAGCGCACCGCTTTCGGCAATTTTAAAGTGACGCTCGATGCCGGCGTTTTTCTGCGTCTCTGTATTTTGCTCGGCGAGCCCGCCCTGCGCGGAAAGATCAAGGGAGGAGATGCCCGTTGCGCGGACGATGAGTTCGCTGCCCGCGGGCACAACAAAGGCGGCAGTGTCTTTTGGCGCCGGTTCGTCGTGGCGGATACCGGGCAGCAGAAGCGGTGCGCGGCCAGTGTAGGCCGGCGGCGTCACCCACGCATCGACGCGATAGATCTTCGAGGGAACGGCGCCGGTCCAGTTGAACGCGGCCATGAGCCGGCGCTCGTGGTCCTCTTTCGCGACAAAGAACGTCGCCACAACCGAAAGCAGCACGAGCGCACGGATCGCGTAGGGATCGCGCCAGGCAAGCCGGGGAGAGGGCCAGCGCGCACGCAAACCGCGTGAAGCTTTCTGCGCCGCTTCACGATGCGCGCGCCAGAGCGCTTCCATCACCGGGTCGCCCGCGGAATTCGAGAGACGGTCGTGGATTGCGGTCGCGGGGCGATGGGCGTGGCCCCGGTCGAGGCGGGCGAGAGCGTCGGAGCGCTTCGGAAGCCGCAACCAAATTAGCGGAGATAGGCTCACCGCGAGCAGAAGGCCGAAGGCACAGACTCCTGCAATACGCGCGAGCGGCGGGATGGAAATCCAGAAGCCTATCCAGGAGACGGCAAGAAAAATGCCAACAATCACGAGCGCGGCCGCAACTGGCGGCCAAAGCTGTTCCCATAGAAGTGCTTGCCAGCTTCGGGCGACCAGGGAACCAAGAGGACGGGGCGCAGGCCCTGCCGGCGTGCGCTCTCTATTTCCCGGGGCTTTTTCCGGTGCCTCGCTCACGCTTTTCTCCTCGCGGACACCCATCCCGCTTACACTTTACCATGGCGAGGGGAAGGCAAAAGTCCGTCGTGAGAGATAACGAATTCGCGCGCTTTCAGTTCTTCAGCCAATCGGGAAGGTTGTCGAAACCGATCTGGCGCGCAGCATCGATTCGGGGTCGTATCACCGCTGCATCGCCGCCCCTCACGAGCACCTCGGGAACAAGCGGGCGGGTGTTGTAGGTGGACGCTTGCACTGCCCCATAGGCGCCCGCGGTCATGATGGCGAGCAAGTCTCCGGCCTGTACCGCTGGAAGCTTGCGATCAAGCGCGAGATAGTCGCCGGTCTCGCAAACGGGACCGACGACATCGGCGATGATCGTCTTCTTATCCGCCGAGGCTTCGCGAAGCGGCAAAATTTCGTGATAGGCTTCGTAAAGCGTCGGGCGCACGAGATCGTTCATCGCCGCATCCACGATGACGAAAGTCTTTTCCGCGCCGCGCTTCACATAAATGACGCGCGTGACGAGAATTCCGGCATTGCCCGCGATCAGGCGCCCGACTTCGAAGACGAGCTTTAGGTTCAGTCCGCGTGTAAGGCGCTTCACCATTTCGGCATAGGCCTTGGGCAGCGGCGGCGGCTCGGTTTCGGGATGATACGGAATGCCCAGCCCCCCGCCGAAATCAATATGCTGCAGCTTGTAACCGTCGCGCATGAGATCGCGTGCAAGCTCTGCGAGCAGCGTCACCGCGTTCTCGAACGGCGAGAGTTCCGTGATCTGGCTGCCAATATGCATGTCAACGCCGGTGATCTCGATGCCGGGAAGCTTCGCGGCCTCCCGATAAATTTCGCGCGCGCGTGAGAGCGGAATACCGAATTTATTTTCCGCCTTTCCGGTTGCGATCTTGGCGTGCGTCTTGGCGTCTACATCGGGATTGACGCGAACCGAAACCGGCGCAGCCTTCCCGAGGCTCGTGGCGAGATCGGAAAGGATCGCGAGCTCCGGCTCGCTCTCGACGTTGAAACAATAAATTCCCGCCTTGAGCCCCGCCGCCATCTCCTCGCGTGTCTTTCCGACGCCGGAGAACACGATCTTGCTCGCCGGCACGCCTGCCGAGAGTGCGCGCATCAATTCGCCGCCGGAGACGATGTCCGCACCGGCGCCAAGCCGCGCGAGGGTTGCGATCACCGCCTGATTGGAATTCGCCTTCAGCGCATAGCAGACAAGCGACGGCACGCTGGAGAAGGCGTCCACAAAAACTTCGTAGTGCCTGGTGAGCGTCGCCGAGGAGTAGCAATAAAACGGCGTGCCGACTTTTTCCGCGAGCGCGGCGAGGTCCACGTCCTCGGCAAAGAGGGCGCCGCCGCGATAAGCGAAGTGACGCATGTTATTTCAGGAGCGGATCGAGGAAGAACGGTTCGTCCGGCTTCTCCGGGCGGCCCAGCTGCTTCGCTTCCTTCCGCTGCTGCTGCGTCGGCTGGTAGCCGGGAAGCTGGCGGGTAATGGGATATTCGCCCTTTCCCGTGCTTTTATCCTTGCTCTTAGCCTCTGCCTCGGTCGGCAACTCGAGCGGGCCTTTGATTCCGCACCCGGTCACCATCAAAAACGCGGCGAGTGCCGCGGGCAGCAGCATACGTCGGCTTACATCGGTCACGGGCCTGGTCACAATCATTTCTCCTGAACGGCAGGCAATATAGCAAAGCTTGTGGCGTGGCGAGGGCAAAAGCGAGGTTAGGCGCCTCTACTTACCAAGCCGTTTCAGCCATTTCTCAGCCTCACGCCGCACGTTTTTCGGTGCGGTACCGCCGTAGCTTTTCCGGCTCTCGACCGAGCGGTCGACCGAGAGGACCGAGAGCACGCTCTTCGGGATGCGCGGGTCGACCGCCTGCATTTCCTTGAGCGGCATTTTCTCGAGCGGAATGCCCGCTTTCGAGGCCTTCGCGACGATCTTGCCGCTGATCTCGTGCGACTCGCGGAACGGAATGCCGAGTTTCTGTACGAGATGATCGGCGAGGTCGGTAGCCGTCGAATAGCCTTCGCTTGCGGCCGCCTTCATGCGCGCGACATCGGGGGAGAGATCCCGCACCATGCTGGTCATCGCGGCGAGCACGAGCGAAAGCGTTGCAAGCGCATCGAACGTGCTCTCTTTATCCTCTTGCATATCCTTGGAATAGGCGAGCGGGAGACCTTTCATCACGACAAAAAACTGCACGAGCGCGCCGATGACGCGGCCCGTCTTCGCGCGCACGAGCTCGGCGGCGTCGGGATTCCGCTTCTGCGGCATGATCGAGGAGCCGGTGGTGAAACGATCGGAAAGTTTCACAAGTCCGAACGAAGGCGAAGCCCACACCACGATTTCTTCCGAAAGTCGTGACAGGTGCACGGCCGTGATCGATGCAGCGGATAACGTTTCCAGCACGAAGTCGCGGTCGGATACAGCATCGAGCGAGTTCGCTGCCGGCCGGTCGAAGCCAAGCGCCTTCGCCGTGCGATAGCGATCGATCGGGAACGACGTGCCGGCGAGCGCCGCAGCACCGAGGGGTGACTCGTTCAGCCGTTTCCGCGCATCCGCGAACCGTCCGCGATCGCGGCTGATCATCTCGACATAAGCAAGAAGATGATGGCCGAAGGTCACCGGCTGCGCCGTTTGCAAATGCGTGAAACCGGGCATGACGGTCGCCGCATATCTTGCTGCTTTTTTCGCAAGCGCCTTCTGCAATTCGGCGAGCGCAGCGTCGGTGGCGTCAATGGCATTCCGCACATACAGCTTGAAATCGGTCGCGACCTGATCGTTCCTGGAGCGCGCCGTGTGCAGACGGCCGGCCGCGGGACCGATCAAGTCTTTCAGCCGCGCCTCGACATGCGTATGAATGTCCTCGAGCGCGCGCGAAAACTTGAACTTGCTGCGTTTGATCTCTGACAAAATCGTGTCTAGACCGCGCGCGATCTTGCGCGCATCTTGCGCGCTGATGATGCCTTGTTTGGCGAGCATTGCGGCGTGGGCCTTGGAGCCGGCAATATCCTCGGCGTAAAGCTTGCGATCGAAGCCGATCGAGGCATTGATTTCCTCGAGGATTTCGTCCGGTGCGACACCGAAAACGCCGCCCCACATCCGGTTTGCCATGACCTATTCCTGTCGCCAGAGCGTAGAGAATGACGAGTAAAAAAACATACGAAGGCCGCCCGTTACTTCGCACCCTGCTGCTCGCCGCTGCCTTTGGCGCCGCCGCCGGGCTCGCGGGGGTATACGGGATTGCCGGGCTCAAGCGCAATGGAACGCTGGGCGCCGACGCCGAATGCGCGGAAGCGGTCGAAACAGCCAGGAGAATGAAGCCGCTTATCCACGGCGAGGTGGCGGCCGTCGCGCTTACCGACAAGCCCATGCGGGTACCGGATCTTTCGTTTCAGGACGGAAACGGAAAAACCGTTAAACTTTCGGATTTCCGTGGGAAGACCTTGCTCGTTAACCTTTGGGCGACCTGGTGCGTGCCCTGCCGCAAGGAGATGCCGGCTCTCGACGAGTTGATGGGCAAGCTCGGGGGCGGAGACTTCACCGTGGTCCCGATTAATATCGACACGCGCGATCCCGATAAGCCGAAAAAATTTTTCGCCGAGATCGCGGTAAAGAACCTTCCTTACTACGAGGATCCGAGCGGGACGGTCTTTCAGGACTTGAAACGGATCGGCCGTGCTCTCGGCTTGCCGACTTCGATTATCGTCGACAGGAAAGGGTGCGAGGTCGGTCACATCGCCGGGCCCGCCGAATGGGCGAGCGAGGATGCAATCAAGCTCGTGAAAGCGGCGAGCGGAGAATAATCAAGCCTGAATATCGATGTTCTGCCCGAGGCCTTGCGCCGCGGCGGCGAGCTTGTCGCCATTCGCTTCGGCGGCGGCAACGATCGAAAGCGCGCTCTTCGCGCCGTCGGGTGACGATTGGATGACCTTCGCGGCGGCGGCGTATTGCATTTGCGCCATCTTCGCCGCCATCAAAGCCGATACCAACGCGACCGAGTCCATACGCTGCTCCGAGGCTGGACCCTCGCGCGAGTGGGTTAATAAATGGTTGGCTGTTACGTCAACGCGTCGGAATGGGCTTTTCGCCGCGATAGTCGTAGAAGCCGCGTTTGGTTTTGCGGCCGAGCCAGCCAGCCTCGACATATTTCACGAGAAGCGGACAGGGGCGGTATTTCGTATCGGCCAAGCCTTCGTGCAGTACTTGCATTACGGAGAGTACCGTATCGAGGCCGATAAAATCGGCGAGCTCCAAGGGGCCCATCGGATGATGTGCGCCGAGGCGCATGGACTGATCGATCGCCTCGACATTGCCGACGCCTTCGTAAAGCACGTAGATCGCCTCGTTGATCATCGGCAGCAAAATGCGGTTCACGATGAAGGCGGGGAAATCCTCAGAAACGGCGGAAACCTTGCCGAGGCTTGCGACATATTCCTTGGCGGTTTCGAAGGTCTCATCGCCGGTGGCGATGCCGCGGACGAGTTCGACAAGCTCCATTAGCGGCACCGGATTCATAAAGTGAATGCCGATGAAGCGCTCGGGCCGGTCGGTGGCCGAGCCAAGGCGTGTGATGGAAATGGAGGAGGTGTTCGTGGCGAGGAGCGCCTTGGGCTTCAGCGCCGGGCAGATCTCCGCGAAAATCTTGCGCTTGATTTCTTCCTTTTCGGTCGCGGATTCGATTACGAGATCGCATTGCGCGAGATCGGAAATCTTCTCCGCGGACTTGATGCGGGCGAGCGCTTTTTTGCGGTCGTCCTCGGTGATTGTCTTTTTCGCGATTTGGCGTGCGAGGTTGCCGTTGATGGTGGCAAGGCCCGACTGGATGCGTTCGAGACTTATGTCGTTCAGGAGCACGTCATATCCGGCGAGCGCGCTGACATGGGCGATGCCATTGCCCATCTGGCCCGCGCCGATCACGCCGATACTCTTGATTTTCTTCGTCATGCGGGTGCTCTTCTACGACGAACGCCGGTTTGCCGCCAGTCTTTCCGTTTTGACTGATTAACCGAGTTCTTTTTCGAGCTCGGGGAGAACCTGGAACAAGTCGGCAACAAGGCCGTAATCGGCGACCTGGAAGATCGGCGCTTCCTCGTCCTTGTTGATGGCGACGATCACTTTCGAGTCCTTCATGCCGGCAAGATGCTGAATCGCGCCGGAAATGCCGACGGCGATGTAAAGCTCGGGCGCGACCACCTTGCCGGTCTGTCCCACCTGCCAGTCGTTCGGGGCGTAGCCCGCGTCGACCGCGGCACGCGAGGCGCCGACGGCGGCACCAAGCTTGTCGGCGACAGGCTCGACATACTTCGCGAAGTTCTCCTTGCTGCCGAGCGCACGGCCGCCGGAAATGATGACGCGCGCGCCGGTGAGCTCGGGGCGGTCGGATTTGGAAAGCTCCTCGCCGACAAACGCAGAGCCCGCGGGTGCGTCGGCGGCTGCTACGGCTTCGACCGGCGCGCTGCCGCCTTCGGCGGCCGCCTGGAACGCGGCGGTGCGGACAGTGATGACTTTCTTCTTGTCGGTGGATTGCACGGTCTGGATCGCGTTGCCGGCATAGATCGGACGCTCGAACGTGTCGGGCGATACGACCTTGGTGATGTCCGAAATCTGCATCACGTCGAGAAGCGCCGCGGCGCGCGGCATGAAATTCTTGCCGGTCGTGGTCGCGGGCGCGACGATCGTGTCGTAATCCTTGGCGAGTGCGACGATCAGCGCCGCCATCGGCTCCGCCAGGCGATGTGCGTATTTCGCGTCATCTGCCAGGAGCACTTTTTTCACGCCGTCGATTTTCGCCGCGGCATCGGCGGCCTCTTTGCAATTCTGCCCCGCGACAAGGATGTGAATATCGGCACCGAGTGCTTTCGCGGCGGCGACGGCCTTATGCGTCGCGCCGTTCAGCGCGCTGTCTTCGTGCTCGGCAATCAAAAGCGTCGCCATCAGAGCACCCCCGCTTCGTTCTTGAGCTTGTCGAGGAGCTCCGTGACGGTTTTCACTTTCACACCCGCCTTGCGGCCCGCGGGCTCGCCCGTCTTCAAAATCTTGAGGCGCGGCGCTACGTCAATACCAAGCGCTTCTGGCGTTTTTTCGCCGATCGGTTTTTTCTTCGCCTTCATGATGTTGGGCAGCGATGCATAGCGTGGCTCGTTCAGGCGAAGGTCGGTGGTGATGACGGCGGGCATGCTGAGCTTCACGGTCTGCAGGCCGCCGTCGATCTCGCGCGTGACGCTGACGCTTTCTCCTTCGATGACGACTTTCGAGGCGAAGGTGCCTTGCGGCCAGCCGAGCAGCGCTGCGAGCATTTGCCCGGTTTGATTGCAGTCGTCGTCGATCGCCTGCTTGCCGAGAATGACGAGACCCGGTTTTTCTTCGTCGGCGACTTTTTTCAGGATTTTCGCGACCGCAAGCGGCTCGAGCGTCGCGTCGGTTTTTACGTGAATGCCGCGGTCGGCCCCCATGGCGAGACCAGTGCGGATCGTTTCCGCCGCCTGTGCGGGCCCGATCGAAACGCAGACGACTTCCGTGGCCTTACCCGCTTCCTTCAGACGAAGCGCCTCTTCCACGGCGATTTCGTCGAAGGGGTTCATGGACATCTTCACATTGGCGAGATCGACGCCCGAGCCGTCCGGTTTCACGCGGACCTTTACGTTGAAATCGACCACCCGCTTCACGGGCACGAGCACTTTCATCCTGTCACCCCACCGGATCTTTGGGCAAAGTCTTCAAATGTGCGGAAAGGCACGAAAAGGCCTGTCTTGCGGCAGAAACGCAAATTATTGCGATGCGAAAAACGAGTCAACGCGTCACACGATAGTCTCGGTGCGGGGTGTCCGCTTCACGATGCGATCCTGATCGCAATCGAACAATTTCACTCCCGCAGGACGCATCACGACGATGAGAATGGCGCCCGCAATGAGCCCGCCGATATGCGTCCACCAGGCGACTACTTTGTCGTTCGAGAACATAACATTCAAGATCTGAACCACGATCCAGAAGCCGAGCGCCCATTCGGCCGCGATGTGAAGCGGAATGCGCATGAGCGCCAGCACCCAAATTTTCCGGCACGGGTGCAGCATCAGATAGGCGGCGACGATGCCGGCGATCGCGCCCGACGCGCCAAGGAGCGGCAGATTCGACGACGCGTTCGCGAAATAATGCACCACTGCTCCAAAGGCGCCGCACAGAAAATAAAAAATCAGAAAACGAAGATGGCCAAGAGCGTCCTCAACGTCGTCGCCGAATACCCACAGGAAGGTCATGTTGCCGAGAAGGTGGCCCCAGCTTGCATGCACAAAGGTGTAGGTGACGAGCGTGAGCTCCCAGGGCAGCCACTGATCGGGAAGTGCGCCGTTCAGAAAGACTTCATCGGGCCGAAATGTGAACGGCAGGATCGAGGCGGTGTGCGAATTGAGATCGCCCGCGCTCGCGCCGATTTCCCACAGAAAGAAGGCGATATTGACCGCGATCAGCGCCCAGCTCGCATAAGGCGGCGATTTGAACGTAAAGGGATTGCCGTCGTAAATCGGGATGACCATGACGGCGCTATGCCTTAACGGTTTGCGCCCGGCGCCCACAACACGTCGCGCGATCCTTTGTCGTTCGCGTAACGGCCGGCGACGAACAAAAAATCCGAAAGCCGATTGACATATTTTAGCGCGGCGGGAGAGACGCTGTCTTTGTCCTTGTCGGCAAGCTCCGTCATCAGCCGCTCGGCTCGCCGGCAGACGGTGCGCGCGAGATGCAGGTTCGCGGCGGCGGGCGTGCCGCCCGGCAGTACGAAGGATTTCAGCGGCGCAAGTTCCGCATTCATTTCGTCGATCTGTTTCTCGATCCAGCTTACTTGCGCTTCGGTGACCGTCATGCGCGCGCCGCCCGGGCCTTTTTGCGAAAGACACAGTTCGGCCTCGACGTCGAAAAGATCGTTCTGAATGTGCGCGAGCGCATCGTCCAGCTTCATGTCATTTGCGGTATACAGTCGCGCCAGACCGATCACGGCATTGGCTTCGTCGAGCGTGCCATAGCTCTCGATGCGCGGATCGTATTTCTTCCGCCGCTCGCCGTTGCCGAGCGAAGTCGTCCCATCATCGCCGGTTCGGGTGTAGATGCGATTGAGGACGACCATGGCCTAGCGCCCCAACATCCAGATCGTAAGCAGCACGACTACGATGGCGACCGCCTGCAGCATGACGCGGAGCCGCATTAGGTTTTGCGAACGGCTCGGAGAGCCGCCTTTCATCATGTTCCAGAGGCCGAGCACGAGCACCGTGGCGACGGCCAGAAGGGCGACGATGATGAAGAGATTTTGTGCGGTGGAGGGCATGAAATTCTCGCGTGAAAGCGGATTTTAGGGCAGCCTCGCTCAATTGGCCCCGTCGAGCAACCGCCTTGCGATCACCTGCGCCTGAATGTCCGCCGCACCCTCGAAAATGTTGAGGATACGCGCGTCGCAAAGAACGCGCGAGACCGGGTATTCGAGCGCGAAGCCGTTGCCGCCATGGATCTGCACCGCGTTGTCGGCGGCCGCCCAAGCGACACGCGCGCCGTAGAGCTTCGCCATGCCCGCCTCGAGGTCGCAGCGGCGGCCGGAGTCCTTCTCGCGCGCCGCGTGATAGATGAGCTGGCGTGCGATCATCACCTCCACCGCCATCATCACGATCTTGTCGGAGACGCGGGGGAAACTGAAAATGGCTTTTCCGAACTGATTGCGTTCCCTAGCGTAGCGAAGCGCGAGCTCGAGCGCCGATTGCGCGACGCCGGCGGCGCGCGCCGCGGTCTGGATACGCGCCGCTTCGAAAGTTTGCATCAACTGCTTGAAGCCTTGCCCTTCGACGCCGCCGAGGAGATTTTCCGCCGGCACTTCGAAGCCGTCGAAGCCGATCTCGAATTCCTTCATGCCGCGATAGCCGAGCACCTCGATCTCGCCGCCGGTCATGCCCTTCGCCGGAAACGGATCCTTGTCGGTGCCGCGCGGCTTCGGCGCGAGCAGCATCGAAAGCCCCTTGTAGCCCGCTTCGTTCGGATCGGTGCGGACGAGAAGCGTCATCAGGTCAGCGCGGACCGGGTGCGTGATCCAGGTCTTGTTGCCGTAAACCTTGTAGACATTTCCCTCGCGCACGGCGCGGGTCTTGAGCGAAGCGAGGTCGGAGCCGGTGTTCGGCTCGGTGAAGACCGCGGTCGGCAGCACTTCGCCGGAGGCGATTTTCGGCAGCCAGTATTTCTTCTGCGCGTCGGTGCCGGAGCCGAGAATGAGCTCGGCCGCGATTTCCGAACGTGTACCGAGCGAGCCGACGCCGATATAGCCGCGCGAGAGCTCGTCCGAGACCACGCACATCGATTCCTTCCCGAGCCCGAGCCCGCCGTACTCTTCCGGGATCGTGAGCCCGAAGACGCCGAGCTCCGCCATATGCGCGATGATTTCGAACGGGATGTATTCGTTCTTGAGATGCCATTCGTGCGCATGCGGCAGCACTTCGTCGTTAGCAAAGCGGCGCATTTCCTTGCGCATCGCGTCCAGCGTCTCGTCGAGGCCGTCGTCGCCGACGACGCCGTCGCTCTCGCCGATGATCGCGGCGAGCCGCGCGCGCGTCTCAGGCGCGGTGCCTTCGGCGATCAGCGCCTTCACGGCATGGGATTTCCGGCTCTCGATCTTCTCGTCGCTCACGCCGAGCGCATTCAAACGAACGAACTCGCCCTGATTCATTGGAATGCCGCCGAGGATTTGCGCGAGCGTTTCGCCGAGGCCGATCAGGGTAAGAAGACGCTCCGTTTCTCCGAAGCGGCCGGCGTCCTGCATGCGGCGAGCGTAGGCGTTCAGCTGCCGGACGATTTCAATATAGGTTGCGAGCCACGCGAGCCCGTGCGCCGCGTGCTGCTCGCGGTCGAGGGCTTCGGTGGAAATTTTGCCATTCAGCGTGACGCGCGGCCGGATCGCAGCCGCGGCGTCGGCGAGCAGGGCTTCGGCCGTGCGTTCCGCCTCGGCCGCCAGCGGCAACAGATCGAGTTTTGCGGTCTCGGACGGGCGGGTCGCGGCAACGGGCATGGAAGGCTCCTAAAACAGCACTTGCAGCCTACTTTTGCACCGCACAAAAGCAAGCGGGCATTGGTCAGATACCGCAAAATGCAGAGCTTTTTAACTATTGCGGGCTTTTATGGACGCGAAATCCGCATCCTCCGGCCTGCCCATAGACAGCTTTTTGCGTGGATTAGCGCCATGAATTTCAAACGGTTGATTTCGCCGCTTTCGCAGCTGGTTTCGAATGTTTCGCGCAGGTTTCCCTCGGTTTCCGTCCGGGCGCGCATCATTATTCTTGCCGTCACGCCGCTGATCGGATTTGCCGTCATCGGATTTTCTTTCGTCTCGGGCGAGCACGCGGTCGAGCATGCGTTCGAATCCATGAAGACCGCGAGCAGCGTCGCGGAGGCGAGCCGCGATCTTCGCTCCAACATCGACAATCTGCGGACGGCCGCGAAGGAATTCTCCGCGGGCGGCGGCCAGGACAAGATCGGCGATTTCGAGGAACGTTATATCCGCGCGCAGATCGGCATCAAACTGATCGAGCGATCCAAGGAAATCGCCAACGAAAAGCAGCTCGGTGTGCTGAACAATCGCCTTGCGGATATGAAAGAAAAATTCGACGCGCTGGAAAAGGCGCAGCAGAAGATCGGCCTCTCGGCGAACGAAGGCTTGCAGAAGAAGATCCGCACGACCTCGACGGCGGTCGAGCAAATCGTCAATCAAGGTATTCCCTGGCTCGCCGACGACGACCAGCGGCGGTTGACGATGCCGCTTTCGGGCATGCTCCGTCACGAAACGGACTATCGCTATACGCTTAACTCGCTTCCCAGCTCGCAGTTCGCGCAGGATTACGACACGTTCAAAAAGGAGCTGGAACGCGTGAACGCCTTGCCGGAGAAAGCGGATCAGGCGGCGGCGTTGAAGAGGGAGCTTGCCGACAAGGTGAACGCCTACGCCGATACGTTCAACGAATGGTCGGCGGCGCTCGCGGAAGTGTCGCCGATCGTGACGATCATCGACATCGACGCCAAGGACATGATTCCGGTGACGGATGAAGTTATCGCGCGTGCGCGTCTTTCGGAGACGGGGGCGACTTCGACCCTCGGCATCTCGCAAGGCCGTACCAAATCTGTGATCATTTCCACGGGCATCGCGGTCGCATTGCTCGGCCTTGTGCTGAGCTGGCTGATTGGCGTCAGCATTACGCGGCCCATCGTTGGGCTTTCGAAAACGATGAAGAGCCTCGCGGAGGGTGACGTCTCCGCCGACATTCCCGCCGCCCGCGCCAGGGATGAGATCGGCGAGATGGCGCGTACCGTGCTCATCTTCCGCGATAATATGCGCGAGCGCGCACGCCTCGAAGCCGAGCAATGCGAAGCGAGTTCGACCCGTGAGCGCCGTGCCCACGCGGTCGAAATGCTGATCCGCAATTTCGCTGAAACGGCCGACGAGGCGCTCGGCTCGGTGAAGTCCGCCGCGCAAAAGCTCGACTATGCCGCCAAAGGCCTTGGCGAGACCGCCGGCAAAGTGGGCACCGAATCCGAGATGGCCGGGAAAGCCGCGGGCGCCGCGTCGTCGAACGTGGCGCAAGCCGCCGCCGCCGCCGAGCAGCTCGCAAGCGCTGTCGCGGAAGTGGCGCGGCAAACAGCGTCCTCGACCGAAGTCGCGAACCGCGCCGTTTCCGAGGCGCAGCGCTCGGTGCAGATCATGGGCACGCTCGGCGAGGCCGCGACCAGGATCGGCGAAGTGGTTGGGCTTATTCAATCGATCGCGGCGCAAACGAATCTGTTGGCGCTCAACGCCACCATCGAAGCTGCACGCGCTGGCGAATCCGGCAAGGGCTTCGCCGTCGTCGCCGCCGAGGTAAAATCGCTCGCGAGCCAGACGGCGCGCGCGACCGAGGACATCGCGACGCAGATCGGCGCGATCCAGGAAGCGACCGGAGAGTCCACGACCGCGATTCATACGGTCAGCTCCGTGATCTCGGAAATGTCGGCGATGGCGGCCTCCATTGCGTCGGCGGTGGAAGAGCAGAATGCCGCCGTGGTTTCGATCGCGGATAACGTCGCGCGCGCTTCGAGCGACGCCGACAATGGCGCGAACGCCATGCGCTCGGTCGAGCATGCGGCCGCCGGCGCGAGCAAGACCGCGAGCGAAGTTGCGGCTCTTGCAGAGCAGCTCGGCGCCGAAGCGGAGCGGCTCGACGGCGAGATCAGCAAATTCCTCGGCGAGGTACGGGCGGCCTGAACCGCCACGCGCGCATTTTCTGCCGGAAACTCGCTGCGCAAATTCCGCTTGCCAGTTTTGCGGCGATCCGCGATGGGAGTGCCCATGAAGCGGTTCTGGCGCATCGCTCTGGACGCGTTCTACGCCTTCAACGACGACGACGGTTGGGCGATTGCGAGCCATATCGCGCTTTCCGCGCTGATGGCGCTGTTTCCTTTTTTGATTTTCGTGACCGCGCTCACGGCGCTGTTCGGCACGAAAGAACTCGCGGACGAAACGGCGAATCTCCTTCTCGATACATGGCCGCGGGAGGTGGCGGACCCAATCTCCAACGCCATACACGACGTGCTCACGAATCTGCGCACCGACGTTCTGACCTTCGGCGTCGCGTTCGCGATTTATTTCGCGTCGAGCGGAATCGAAAGCCTGCGGATCGGGTTGAACCGCGCCTACGGCGTGAAGGAGAAAAATCCGTGGTGGCTGATGCGGCTGGAATCGATTGGCTATGTGCTGGTGGCGGCGATTTCCATGATTGCGCTCGCCTTCCTGATCGTGCTCGGGCCGCTGATCTGGGCGGGCGCGGTTAAATATCTGCCGTGGCTCGCTCCGTTTTCGAGCGTCGTGTCGTTCGTCCGCTATGTCGTCGCCTCCGCCGTGATCATCGTCGCACTCGTGATCGTGCATAAGTGGCTGCCGGCCGGACACAGAAGCTTTTCCGAGATCATGCCGGGGATTTTCGTCACGCTCATATTGTGGCTCGCGGCCGGCGCAACCTTCGGCTCGTACCTTTCGGAGTTCGCTTATACTTATGTTACCTATTACGCGAGTCTCGCGTCTGCCATGATCGCGCTCGTGTTCCTCTATGTGTCGGCGTCGATCTTCGTCTATGGCGGCGAACTCAATTCGGTATTAAGCAAACGTCAGAAGCGGCGCGCGCCGCACTAATCGATTAGGGAGAATGGAATGTCGTCGTTCTGGGGCCTCGCCCTTCCGATGGCGCTGACCGTTGCGTCCGGCGCCGGCATCGTCGTCCAGCAGGCATTGAACGCGGATCTGCGCGTATCGCTCGGCTCCGGCGCATGGGCGGGGCTCGTCAGCTATCTCTGCGGCACGATCTGCATGATCCTCCTGATTTTGTTTCTGCGGGAGGGCGTGCCGAGCGCGGCCTCGCTCGCGCGCACGCACTGGTTTTCGTGGATGGGCGGCGTATTCGGTGCTGCGTTCATCGCGGTCGCGCTGTTCTTCATTCAGCGGCTGGGGGCCGCGACCTTCATCGCGTTGCTCATCGCAGGGCAGCTGATTTGCTCGATCCTGCTTGATCACTTCGGCGTTCTCGGGCTTGAGCAGCACAGCGTGAGTCCCATGCGGCTCATGGGAGCGGCGCTGCTGATGGCGGGCGTGGTGTTCATTCGGATGTAGCTTTTTGCTCAAACGCCATCGTTCCCGCGCCCGCGCTGATTGCGCGTCCGGGCATTCCTTCATCACAGCCCTCGGTTTCTTTCAAAGAATCGAGGGGGCCGGAGTGCCGCTCGGCGCATCGGGCCTTCCGGTTGCCTCTCTTTCGAGAGGCGGGCGCTTCGCAGCGCTCCGGTGCGGCGGTTTCTCGGCATGGGCCGCGCTTTTCGTGAGGCGAAAGCCTCTCCGTCAGCGAGCTCCTCGCGCCGGTTCCTAGTGACCGGAGGCGGGGCCCCATGCCGTCCCGGTGCCCCGTTGCGAACGGAGCAGCAGGCGCCGGACCTTTCCCCGC
>Ga0070741_10002461_pt1 | contig 49646 bp, 46 predicted proteins | sample Coa_R1_4_FD_66440 | JGI IMG/M metagenome (GOLD analysis project Ga0070741, IMG submission 66440) | Surface soil microbial communities from Centralia Pennsylvania, which are recovering from an underground coalmine fire - Coalmine... | ecosystem: Environmental > Terrestrial > Soil > Unclassified ... | reverse complement strand
TTCCAAATTCTTCGCCGACGATGCGCAGACCAGCCGAGCCCTGCACGTACTGCAAGAGGTGGGGCTGGCTTACCTGCGACTCGGCCAGCCTGCAACCGAGCTCTCGGGTGGCGAGGCACAGCGCATCAAGCTTGCGACGGAATTGCAGCGCGGTCAGCGCGGCAATACGCTCTATGTCCTCGACGAACCGACCACAGGCCTGCATCCCGCGGATGTCGAACGGCTAGTTGCACAACTGGATGGGCTCGTACAGTCCGGCAATACGGTAATCGTCGTGGAGCACGATATGCGAGTTGTGGCCGCGAGCGATTGGGTCATCGATATCGGACCTGGCGCCGGAGAGAAGGGTGGTCGCGTGGTGGCGGCGGGTACCCCTGCGGAATTGTCGAAGGCGCCGCAAAGCCGTACCGCTCCGTACCTGGCGAGTTTCCTCGAACGCGTGGGAGAGAAGGTAAGTGCCACGGACGAGGCAGCTGCCAGAATCGCTTAGCAACAGGTTGTCCGGCACTATTCTTCCTTCGGACGGCCTAAGTCTTCGGGACCGGTGGTCGGAGGTTCAAATCCTCTCTCCCCGACCATTTTCAATAAGTCCGCCCGCCTGGTATTTCCGTCACGAATTGGTCGTTTGTGTGGTCGGTTAATTCCTCAGAGTTCAACCAGCGCGTTTCGCAAGGAGCCTTTCGAAGCGTCCTTCTGAAGTAGGTCCGGTTGATGGCCAATCAGTCAGTCCTGTTCGGTCCAGCCTGACACGTGCTTTGCTGCCCGCTCTGTGTGCAAGAAGTGTGTCGCTGTTTGCACGTGGGCGGACTTAGCGCAGGCGTTCATTTTTCCTTTGAGATCAGGGTCTCGCGCGCTCGAGGGAATGTTTGCAGGGGCGCGTTCTGGAGAGAGATGCGGGCCTTTGTTCGGCTCTGTCCTGGCAAACGACATGAAGCGACAACTTGTGACTATTTCCGCCAAGCGCTTTTCGGCCCCGCAAGTCGCGTCATCTATTGTGTCACTTCATTCCGACAGGATGTGGACAATGACCATTCGTAAGCCTCGTTCCAGATTTCTCGCTCTGATTGCCGCTCTTCTTCTGTGCGCTGTTGGCCATCAGCTCAGCTTCGCCCAGGACAGTGCCAATTACATTAACTTCCTAGAACAGAACTCCATGTTGTTTCAGGCCGACCAGGAGGCGAACACCATTTCAGGCATGGGCGTTCAGTTTCAGCACCATTTCGATGACCCAGAAACGTCGCAGTTTGTGCAGACTGCTTCGGTTTGGTTGCTCTATTATCCCGGCTCAGTCATTACGAAGCCCGGCCAGTCTGTCCTGGGTCTCTGGGGCTCGGATCCGTATTGGAGCACTCTCCAGACCGTCGGAATCACAGCTCAGCACACCAACCCGCTCCAAATCGCAGGAGGAATCTCAAGAACGACGTTCACGCCGACGATCGATGGCTGGTTCGATCGAATCTCGCTGAATATAGACCCGCAGTTTGGTAGCGAGGCCGAATACACGCAGATGGTAAAAACCTCAGGCAATCACGGGGGCATCATCGGCAGCGATTTGGTGCCTCTACACACTGGTTTTGGCGCAGATTTCCGCCTCGCTGAACGTGGCTACAAAGATTATCCCGGCATGTACGTGATGTCCGAGATACCTCAGTCCCTGTGGAATCTCTTGCCGCCCGTTAGTGACCCGTGGGGTCAGGCACTTCTTCCGATTCCCGCCGCCGTGCAGCTCAGGAACATGGGATATATTACGGGCACCATTCACGACGCCGATGCCGATCCTGCTGCTGCAACTTGGAGCGGCTGGAGCGCCACTCCCGAAGTCGTTGGGGTAGATGGCGTCCATCGCCGATGGGTCTATCTCCACGTCTTCAAGCCTGAACAGCCGACTCTAAATTGGCTGGATCCGTCTTTTGCCGGCCCACGCTCGCAATATGGCGACATGGCGAAGCACATTGTCAATCGGGGCACCAAGTTCCTGCGGCTCGATGCCGTGCCGTTCACCGCAATCGATCCCGATACGAACGACACAATGGCCCAGACTTATCTGGCACCCGTAACCGTCGATAACACCAATGATCTCGCGTTTATAGCACGAAAGCTTGGCGGCTGGACCTATCAAGAGTTGAATGTTCCCGTCGAGCAACTGAAGCAGTACACGCAATACGGTCCCGACCTCTCATACGACTTCTTTACTCGTGCCGAAGTTCTCCATCCCTTAATCACTGGAAATGTGCTGCCTTTACGGCTGGAGCACTCCTTCCTCCTGCAGCAAGGGGTACAAGTCGGAACTATGGTTCATGATCTGCAAAATCACGATGAGATCACGTATCAACTCATTAATCTAGGCGCCCACCAGAGCATGACGTTGGACGGCCAGACCTACAACGGAGCGCAATTGAAGCAGCAGATGTTGCAGCAAATGCAATCCACTGTGGGCGCCGCTCCTTACAACAAGTTGTATCGTCCGGAGAAGGACGGAGTTGCAACTACCTTCGCGGGGTTCATCTCCGCAGCCCTGGGGATTGATCCCTATCACGCCACACCGGACCAGGTGGCGCTTATTCAGCAGGCTCACCTCCTAATCGCTCATGCGAACGCAATGATTCCGGGAGTTTTCGCAATCTCGGCGTGGGATTTGGTCGGCGCGTTGCCGATCCCGCCAAATTCAGTCGCCAACCTCATCAATGGTGGAGGTAGCACCGACGACTGGCGCTGGATTAACCGTGGCGCCGTGGATCTTATCAACGTGAATCCCAGCGCGGCGAAGTCGAGTGTGCTCGGTATCCCCAAAGCTACGACACTCTACGGTCCCGTGCCACAGCAGCTCACGAATCCGAATTCATTCGCGAGCCAGATTAAGCAGATGCTCGCAGCGCGAAAGCAGTACCAGATCAGCCAAGCGACCATGAATGCCGTACCACCAACGGGTAATCCAGCAGTTTGCGTGCTGGTGATGACCCTTCCCAATTCTGCGGGTCTTGCGGTTACGGCCTTGAACTACGGCCGTAGCGGTTCCGCTTCGGTGCAGGTCGACCTCACGCAGACTCCGCCTGGAATCCCGGCGAGTTCACTGGCTGGCAAGACGGCCTTAGACATCGTTGCCAACCAAAGCGATGGAACTGTGGGCTCTGACGGCAAGCTGACAGTCAATCTCAACGCTTTATCCGGAAAGACACTTGTTATCCAGGGAGTAGCAGGGAACAGCAGTGGGCCGCAGGGTCCGACCAATACTCCACCGAATGTTCCGGGCAGCTAACTAGATAAGAGAACAAGATGACGAACGGGAGAATTTGTATGAATCTTACTTGGAAAAACCTCTTAGCAATTTGCCTCATTGCGACCGCCGTTTCGGCGGCGGTCGCGCAAACCGTCCAAACCGACCCATACAAGCCGCCACGCTATTGGAGCACGTATGAGTACAACATCACCTTGCAGCATTTGGGGGTTTGCTACAACTTCATTCCAGAATACGCGCTCCAGGCCAACGTCGATTGGGTGCACAAAAACCTCCAGCCGTTCGGTTACAACATTATTCAGATTGACGGATGGGGCGACAGTCAGGAACTCAACCAGAACGGTTATCGCACCACCCACTCGAAGTTCTGGCATCATGATTACGCGTGGTGGTCCGCCTACCTTCAATCTCGTGGTATGCAACTGGGCATATACGAAAACCCACTCTGGATTCACGTCCTTCCCACTGACACGACCACGAAAGTCGTTGGTACAGATATCAACGTAAGCAGCCTTATTGACAATTCCGGGAACTCCGGCACCTCACCAACGCCGCCGGCTACCGGCCCATCCCAAAACACCGCCAGCCCGAACGCTGCTAACAGCTGCGGTCTGACTGGTAGCTCGCCCAGTAATACTTCTTTCACATGGGTGGATGTCAACAAGCCCGGAGCAGAGCAGTACGTGAAGGGATACGTAAAGTTCTACGCCGACATGGGAGTCAAGTTTATAAAGGTCGACTTCATGGCTTGGTATGAGACCGGGTTTGATCATTACCTTGGGCGCGTCGGTCCACCTCATTCACACCAGGACTATGTGACAGCCATGCGCTGGATACGCGAAGCTTGCGATCAAAACGGCGTTTATTTCGCTCTCACCATGGCCAACCTTTTTAATGAAGCTCAGGTCGAGCGCCAGTACGCGCATAGTATCCGAGTCGACGAGGATGTCGATTACGGAGAGTGGTACAAGTTCAGCGATAAAAATCGCGGCCAACGATTTCCTCTGTGGTCCCAATGGGCAAATGCCATGGATGGATTCACCTATTGGTCCTACCTCTCTGGACAAGATCGGGTACGCCTGGACGGCGACTTTATCCGAATGAACACGTATGCCACCGATTCCGAAAGGCGCACGGCGATCTCCGCTCATGTTCTAGCGGGAGGACTGATCGGGCCTACTGATCAATTCAACACGATCGGCAATTCCGTGTGGGTTTACCAAAATCCGGAACTGCTTGCGTTGAATGCAGATGATTTTGTTGGAAAGCCCCTCACTAACGATCCGACAAATCAGGCAAGCCAGATTTGGAGTGGCAAAACGTCGAATGGCGACACGATCCTCGGTCTATTCAACCGTGAGCTGAATACGACTACGCGGTCGGTCAACTTCAGCGATATTGGAGTGCCAGGCAGCGCAACCGTTAGTGACCTGTGGCAGCACGCCGACCTGGGTCAGATGAGCTTAGTATCGGTAAACCTTCCTCCGCACGGGAGTATCGTCCTGAAGCTCAGCAACAAGGCGAGCACCTGTACTCCACAGTCCATTACCTTCAACCCGATCGGCGACTGGGCGTTCAATCAGCCCCCGCCGATTGTGTCGGCCGCCGCGAGCTCAGGTTTACCTGTGCAGTTCGAAGTTGCATTTGGGCCCGCCATCACGCAGGCAAATCAGGTGCAGCCCACTGGGCAGCCCGGAACGGTTTTTGTTGTTGCAAAGCAGCCTGGGAACAAGACGGTATGTGCAGCTATGCCGCAAGTGCAGTCTTTCGAAGCCAACGGTCCTCATCAGGACAACATGTTCCTCTTCGGCACATTCACGAACTGGACACCGATTCGGATGAAATTGGAAGGAGGAGTGTGGGTTGCCCATAACGTCCCCATCTCAGCCGGTAACCAGCAGCTGAAGTTTGCCAACACCAACAATTTCACTGGTGCCGATTGGGGAGATGCCCAGGGCCTCAGCGGCACCGCCACGGTGACCACGGGCGGAAAGCCCAACCTTCAAATCACTCCCCCGGAGAGCGCCTACTATAGGGCTACTTTTGATGATGTCACGCTCCAATACGCGTTCCAGATCGAGAGCCGACCAGCTCCCGGACAGCCATTTCCCTTCGCGCCTTAGGCCGAAGTCTTTATAAGGTTGCGACGGCGGGGATTCCTACGACCGGGATCCCCGTCGCCTCAGCAATAGAGCCCCGGAGGCCGCAGTTTCAAGAACTTGTTGGCCGGAACTGGATCGCTCAGCTCGGACCGGACAGTCTCGAAGCCAGGCGTCAATTTCTGTTGGCAGGGCGAACACGGCACTTCGTTTCCTACCGCGGGGGCGGTGAATAGGAAGCTCACATTCTTCCTCCCACCTTTGCAGGGTTCGTACCGTCCGTCCCATGTAGCGTGCGATCTCTTTCCAGGAATTCAGAACATTGCGATCAGGCATCTAGTTGCCTTCTGGTGAGTGGATATTGTGGGCGAGTTGTCAGTTGCGATTTTGAATAGACTCTTGGATTGAGATTATTGTTAAGAGAGAAGGGGGGCAATACCTAGCAAGCCTCAGGAAGATTGAAAGAGAAGGGGAAATCCAAGGTAATATTCTTAACTACGGCCATCGTCGTAAATTTCAAATTTCTCGCGTGCGATCGCACGGCAATGCTGCCCGAGGGAAGATCTCATCACGATCAGAACACTCCGAAACTCCTTTCACCGGCGGAATCTACTCTCTCCCGGAGGGACTTGAGCGATACCCAGCAAAGGCAATGTGAGCAGAGTGAAGGCGAAAATATACCTTCGTCTCGGCCTGGTGGCAACACGAGAATCCTGCGGACTCCAACCTCGCCTTGATGGCAATGAATCGAATCAGGCTAAATGCGCGATAGGTCCAGGAGGTTGTCGCCTATGTATTTGTTCTTGAATGCAGCAGTTCGTGCACCTTCGTCAGCAAGGTCATTCGAGAGAGCGGCTTCTGTAATAGAACCGCCCCCTCTGCGATGAGTTCCTGCACGATGGGGGTTTCTGCATATGCCGACACATACAAGACCTGCATTTCGGGGTGGGAAAGCCGGAGTTTTGAGGCGGCTAGTGGGCCACTCATTTCGGGCATGACGACGTCACTGATGACCAAGGGAATCCGGCCCTGGTATTGGGCTGCAAGATCAAGAGCCAAATCACCACGGCCAGCTTGTATGACGTGATAACCGCTGGCCACGAGAAACTCACTCGTCACTTGCCGGAGCGAATCATCGTCTTCGAGCAGAAGAATCGTCTCGGTGCCTCTGGGAAACTCGGGCCGCACCTCAAGGTTTTGAGTCGCTATGATTGGTTTGTCATCTACCTTTGGCAGATAAACATCGAACGTTGTTCCCGCTCCCGGTGTGCTCGAAACCCAAATGTAACCGCCACTTTGTTTAACGATGCCGTAAACGGTTGCCAAGCCCAATCCCGTACCGCGACCCTGCTCTTTCGTGGTGAAGAAGGGCTCGAACACTCGCGAGCGCACTTCTTCCGTCATTCCGGTACCTGTATCACTCACCGCCATATGAACATAGCGACCGGGCTTCACATAGGGATAGCGTGCGACATCCTCATCGCCAAGCTGGGCGTTTTCCGTACGGATACTAAGCGTGCCCCCACTCGGCATAGCATCTCTTGCGTTTGTAGCCAAATTCATGAGAATCTGCTCGACCTGACCGCGATCTGCCCGTATTGCGCCCAAGGCGGCTTGAGACTCGGTCACAATCCGGATGTCTTCACCGATCAGACGCTGCAGGAGCTTCCCTACGTCTGCGACTACCGTATTCAGGTTGAGGACCGTGGGATATAAAACCTGTTTGCGGCTGAATGCAAGCAACTGTCTCGTCAGTTGAGCCGCACGGCCACTAGCTTTCTTGATCTGCTCAGCGTAATGCTGCTGCTTCTCGGATGGCTTGGTTTCCAGAAGCAATTCAGCATTTCCAAGAATCACGCCGAGAAGATTGGTGAAGTCATGTGAAATTCCCCCCGCGAGCAAACCCACTGCCTCCATCTTCTGTGATTGCCGGAGTTGCTCCTCTAAGCAGCGTTGCTGGGTAATATCCTCCGCAATAACTTCATAGTGGTCGATAGAGCCGTTCTTTGTACGGATCAGATTTCCGCTGATCCTAACAACGATAATTTTGCCATCCTTACGCCGCCATTTGGCCTCAACTCCTTCGACCCTTTCACTCGGGCCGTAGCTTTCGAGAATCGTTCTACGGGTAAATTCGTCTTCATAAATGTCGAAACTCAGGTTTCGCTTCAGCAATTCGTCGCGGGAGCTGTAACCCAGCATTGTGACCATGGCCGGATTAACATCCAGCAACGTGCCGTCTGGCTTTGACCAAAAGATCCCGTGGGTCGCGTTTTCAAAAAGCTGCCGATATTTTTGCTCCGATCGTCGTAGTTCTTCTTCGGCTCGTTTGCGATCGGATATGTCCAAGAACGTGACCACTGCCCCCACCAGTTCGCCAGCGTTGTACATTGGATAGGACCAATATTCGGCTGCAAAACTGGTCCCATCGGCACGCCAAAGCACTTCATTGCTGACGTGACTGGGCCTGCCTTCACGAACAGCCACATAGATTTCGCACTCGTGCTCCGCGTACGGTGTTCCGTCGCTCCGCGTGTGATGCATCAGTTCATGCATGTTCTTTCCGAGCAAGTCTTCTCCACGTTGATGACCAAGAAGACGTACACATGCGGGGTTACAAAATGTGCAATTTCCCTTCAGATCCAGTCCATAAATCGCTTCGGCGGTGGAATTGAGCAGCAGAAGGTATTTTTCCTCGCTCTCTTTCAGCGATTGCGCACTATTTTTGAGATCAGTAATGTCGATGCCGACCCCCAGCATGTGCTGAGAACCATTGCGTACAATAACGCCGTGTGCGTCAATCCAACAGACCGTTTCATCAGGACGCACGAGACGATATTGGGCAGCGTATTCGTTTGATTTTCCATCTAAAACTCTTTGAATGGCTTCTTGGACTCTACTTCTGTCGTCGCGGTGTAACCGCTTTGCCGCGTCCTCAACCCGGCCGGAAAATGTCTCCCGGGTAAATCCAAACTGCCTGTAGGTCTCATCTGACCAAGTGACGGTGTTGGCGACCACATCCCAGTCCCACAATCCGATCCGCAGACCAGCCTTCTGCGCCAACTCCAACCGCTTCTGCCAGTCATGAGCCGCCCTCTCCGCCCGCTTGCGCTCGCTAATATCCCGAAGCACCACCTCGATGGCGGGTGCGCCGTGCCAGGATATTGGAATTGCAACGGCCTCGGCGTCCACCGAAGAACCGTCACAGGCGATCAGAGGGACTTCCATCGGCACCGAGGCCTCCCCGGTCAGGTAGCATTCTTCAATTCGGTTCTTCACCGGGATTCGCAACTCGGGCTTAATAAACTCGTCGACTTGATGGCCAAGAAGCTGCTCAGGTCTTGTCGCTTTGTGAAGGCGTATGGCAAATGGATTTACAAAAACGATTCTGCCTTCAGTATGCACGACTATGGCATCCGGTAAGGCCTCGACGAGCTTCCTAAATCTGTGCTCGCTTTCCGTTATCTCCTCTAGTGACCTGAGTCTGTCGCCCTTAAGTTCAGCCGAACTTGGCGAGTGTTGAAACATCCTGTACTCCTCGCAAAAAGTTCAGCATAGAAAGAGAACCTTAGTTGGACTGTGACTGAAATCACAGCCCATTAGGTACTAAGTGCCATAGTTCTCTTCTTCAGCCATTTCTCAATGACTAAAGTCTCAGGGGACCATTGCCGGCAGGGAATCCAGGCTTCACGCGGGTATTCTGCGGCGAGGTTCTACGATCTCCAGCAGAGTTTGAAAACTGAATCGATCGAGTTGCAAGAACTGCTGCACGAGCGGCTGTGAGGAGCGTTTCATTTCCGCGGTCGTCCCGTAGAAGATGATTTGTCCATGATCAAGGAATACAACGTGATCGGCTAGCTGTTCAACCAGCCGGGTATCATGGCTCACGATCACGCTGGTCAGCTTTAGTTGAACCTTGAGTCTCTCTATTAGATTGGCTAGCCGGCGTGCCATCAACGGATCGACCATCGTGGTTGGCTCATCGTAGAGCACTGCTTCGGGCTTGGCCGCCAATGCCCGTGCAATTGCAACCGCGCGTTTCATTCCGGTTGAGATTTGGGAAGGCAAACGATCGCGCAGAGTCTTCACGCCGACCATGTCCAAAAGTTCGTCGACGGTTCGGTTGACTTTCTCTTCGTCGAGTTTGCCGCTCTCACGCAGTGGAAAAGCCACGTTTTCCGCCACGGTAAGCGAATCAAAGAGGGCTCCGCCTTGAAACACGATCGTGATTTTCTTGTAAATGTGTTGGAGGTCCTCTTCCGAGTAGTCAGTGATGTCTTCACCCGTGGTGATTACGCGACCCGAGTCGGGCTTGAGAAAGCCCATAAGGATTCTCAGCGAAACTGATTTCCCGACTCCGCTCCGGCCCAGGATGCATACCGTCTCCCCAGGGATAACTTCGAAACTCACATTGTCGAGAACCTGCTGCGATCCGAACGAAATCGAGACTTGTTTGAGCGCTAGATAAGGCTGGCGCCTTGATTGGGTAAGACGATTTGAACGAAGTGACCGCTCAACGTGAATTGGAGCACCTATAAAGTTCAAGCGTTCGACATATCCTGGCGGTATCGAGGTTCATTCCGGCTCTACCACGATAAACGCCGTCTTGCCCTAGCGATTCACCGATAGCACAACAGGCTGTTTGCCCGCCTTGCGCAAGATCCGCCGGTAATCGGCAACCGAAGTTACGGGCTGGCAGTTGATTTAGTGGTGGAGAGATGCGGGATGAAATTGACTCCGCCGCCCACGTCAATGTGCAACCCATTTTCGAGACGCTTGCTGACATCTCCCAGCAATGGCGAAAATCCACCGCCAACGTTGAATGTGTAGTGGGACTCCTCCTGGGCAAGGCTACTGGCACCCAACAAAACCAGCAAAGTCGGCAACGCAAACAGAATCGAGAGCTGCCACGATGATTTCCCGTATATGATTTTTGTCTTCATGCGTCCCTCACCCGTGACAATTTCTGCTGGGTGTTCCCTGGCTTGAATGCTAGCCAGCATTGAGACTCGCAACAATTACGCGTGAGACTACGGTGGTGTTCCGAGGCTATGGGTAAGGTAGGGTTCTCTCCCCGCCAAAGACAGGGGTAAGACTTCGGCAGTAGTGGAAGCTAAGTAACCTGATCGTCAGCGGCTAAGTAGAGCACCTCTTTGTTACATCCCCGTGATGTAGCGATGAACGAGACTGACCGCCATCGCTCCTTCGCCCACGGCTGAGGCACACCGCTTGATTGAGTTATGGCGCACGTCGCCGGCGGCGAACACTCCGGGCATGTTTGTCTCAAGATAATAAGGATCACGACGTACCGGCCAATTCTGCGGCGGTTGCCCATTCCTCATTAAATCCGGGCCCGTAACAAGGTATCCGCCTTCATCGCGGATAATACCGACTTCCTCAGCCCAATGGGTTTGCGGAATACCGCCGAGGCACAGAAACAGCCAGGAGGTTTCCGCGATCCATTCGTCACCAGTGTCTTTGTTCCTTAACGTGATTGCACGCAAGACGTTGTCTCCATGAAGCGCGACAACCTCCGTGCAGGTCAATACCTCCACTGCGGGCGATGAGAGGATGCGATCAACAAGGTATTGGGAGACCGTTTTCTTGAGCGACTTGTCACGTACAACCATCGTTGCTCTTCTTACGTAGCGGGAAAAATGCATTACAGCCTGAGCCGCCGAATTGCCACCTCCGACTACGAAGACATGATCATTCGGGCCACAAAGTGACGCCTCACTCGCACCGGCCCCGTAATAAACGCCTGCCCACTTAAAGCGTTCTTCATTTGGGAGGTTAAGGCGCCGGTATTCGACTCCTGTTGCACAGATGGACGCACGAGCAACGATCTTGGATCCGTCTGACAGGTAGCCGATTCCTTTGCCAGGCTTAAACTCGCCACGGACTCCCTCGCGAAGCAAGAGAATTTCTGCACCAAACCGGCAAGCCTGTTCACGGGCCCGCTCCGCCAATTCCGCCCCGCTAATGCCTTGGGGAAAGCCGAGATAATTCTCAATCTTGGGGCTGGTGCCGGCCTGTCCGCCCACCGCAAAACGCTCCACCACCACCGTCCTCAGACCTTCGGAGGCTCCATAAACCGCGGCGCTTAGTCCCGCTGGTCCCGCACCGTAAATCGCCAAGTCGTATTCCGAATGTGAAGGATTGTGAAAGAGTCCCAATTTGTCGCTGATTTGGCGAAGCGTGGGATGCTCCAGGCGGGTACCGTCAGGAAAAATACAGATCGGCAACCGTCGATCGCTAAGGCCGTCTACCTGGGCCAGCTTGCGCGCTTGTTCGTCGCCGGTTAGTTCAATCCATACATAAGGCACATCGCAACGATGGAGGAACTCACGAATGGTATATGCTTGCGCGCATCCCCGCGTGCCAAGGATCTGAATCTTAGAATCGACATCATTCATGCGCACTCCAACCGAGAGGGGACCTTAATCGCACACCAACTTCATCAAGATGCTGCAGCAGATCGAGCGGATCCTGGTACACGCGGTATGCTCCAGCACGCTCGAGTTCGTCTTCGCCGTATCCGCCTGAAAGAACACCAACTCCGAGTGCTCTTGCGCGGCGTGCCGCGAGCAAATCCCAGACGCTGTCGCCGACCACGACTGACTGTAGAATGTCAGCTTTCAATCGCGCCGCGGCAGCCAGAAATAAATCCGGATCAGGCTTCGCGTGTTCTACTTCGTTGCGAGTAATGAGCGGGGCATCAGGACTGATTTCAAGCGTACGGAGAGTTTGCCGCGCCAGATCGGCCCTGCCGCTTGTGGCGATGGCCCACGGCGTTCCAGAGTCGGTAAGGATAGCTAGTAATTGCCGAGCGCCCGGCAAGGGGCGCACTTGTGCAACTTGCCGGGCATAGGCTTCAGCATGCCGTTGCTGAAGTTTCGTGGCGAGCTCGGCAGTTACCGGCTTTCCCGTTTCTCTTAGCAGCGCGTTTGCAAAAAGGCCGCCGCTCATGCCGACGCGACGATGAATTCGCCAAACTGCGAGTTCAATGCCACAGCACTCCAGAGCCTCTCGCCATGCAAGAACATGTTGGTAAACGCTGTCGACCAGTGTACCGTCGAGATCAAACAAAAACACCGGTGCGCTGTGGGCCGCTCCCAAGTTCACGCCGCCTTTTGCCCAGACTCAGAGCCTGTCGGCCTCTGCTGGGTGCTTTGCCCGGCGTTCTGCGAATCTGCTTGCCCGCTGGCAGATTGTGATGATGTCGCGCTCTGTACTGGAATCTGCCGCACGTTGCTCCGCGCTTCGGAAACTGGAACCCTGATCTGCAATACTCCATTTCTGAATTCGGCTTGCGCTTTTTCAGGGTCCGCTCCGTCCGGCAAAGGAATTGCCCGATAGAACTGCCCATATCTGAGCTCGCTGCGACGCATGCCACCCCGTGTTTCTTCGTGCTGTTCTTGGCGTTCGCCCGAAACGACGATGGAATCATCGGTGATAGCGACCGAAACATCCTCATCCCTGAGACCGGGGAGCTCGGCAGATACGACAAAATTGCCATCCTTATATTCCACCTCAATCGGGGGTACCCAAATCGTGGTGGTAACGCCGTTGCCATTGCCGTTGCCAGCGCGACGCCCTTGCGATCCCTGTCCAACCGCCCGGCTCATCTCTCGTTGAATCCCGCGAAGCAACGTGAACGGATCGTCTTCGGAGAAGAAGCCAAACGGATCCAGTAGCAGCGATGGTAAAGAGGGCAGAGCAGATCGCTGGGCCAGGGCGGTGGATTCTCGACCCTGTTCCGATCTGGAAGAGGTTGATGTTGACTGTTGACTTGATCGTTGTGCTGACATTATTTGCCTCCCTTATGGGCTGATTTTGAGTTCTGAAAAAGAGTGTTAACGAAGATTTGTTGCCTCAATTCTCGGTGAACGAGGTGCGATCGGAGTTTTCGCATGATCCCGTTCAGGCACATGCAGATGAGGTTGCGGTTGGCTGGAAAGGCCAAGGGGAAACATGATTGATGACCATGCACGCAGGATTAGTGAGATTCCCACGGCAAGGCCGAAGAACCAGTTTCCCCAGGGCCAAGCGGCCCATAGCAGCAAGCCGAAAAGGAGTGCTGCCAGGCCATCGAACGCCGTCCACTCCCAGTGGGAGAACTTGAGCCAGAATGCCGAAATTGTTCGAAACAGACCAATCACGGTAAAGAATGATGCAAATACCACCATCCACGTCAGAGAATCGGCTGCCGGATGCGCAGCGATCAGCAATCCGATCGGAACTCCGGCAATTGCCGGTATCAGGTGAAGGAAAAATCGATCTGAGCGACGGTCGCGAAATGCCTGAGCGGCTTCGGCGAGGCCGCTTACCACGACCAGCCAACCGAACAGAATGACAGCGCCCGGATTATTAGCCCTCATCGTGCAAAGCGCGATGACGCCGAGGATCATCAGCGCCAGCCCGAGCCCCGAAGTCCCACTCCGAAGCTGGAAATGTTTCTTCCGCGTCAGCAGTGGGAATCTTTTCTGGAAACCCTGATTCGAACTGGCTGGCGCTTTGATCACTGGTCCCATCTCTGGATTTCCCGATACGAGCGAAAACCTGCTCCTGCTCACATCTGAGGGCGTCACATCTGGCAAGCAAGCGTCCTGATCCTGATGCTATCGACCACGACAGTGCGCGAACAATTCTTCTTGGGGATGAAGCGGGAGTTGTCTCGGCGCGGTAGGAGGAACCCCCACGCAGGTCAAAGTGTGGCTTACGACTTTTGCACTAGAACCTGGTTAGGCCGATTTCCGCGGCGACGGTCGCCTGAACACGTACAGATGGGTCTCGTCGGATAAAGTTGCCAGTTCCAGCTTCCTCTTTTTCGCTGCCCGATGCAAAGCTGATCGCAGGTCGGCTTTTTTCTCCGCGTTTCCAACAAGGTTGATCTTGAGAGCGCTACCATCATCCAGTGCGGCCAGATCGCTAAGGATTTGGGCAACAATCTTGCCGTGCTTGCCCATGCGTCGATCAGCAATTTCCGGCAGGAGCACTGCGGGGAAATGAACCGGCGCGTTTCGTGACTTTTTGCTGCGCATGCGGGTCATTCTTTCGTACCCCAAGCACCACGCGTCCGAATGCACCCGTTTGGTACAGACTCTAAGCTAACGTATCACGCCTCGGAAGAGAAAATCTGTAACATCGGTGACAAGCGTATCGTATACGTAGCTGTTGCTATCGCAAACGCTTTTTTACGAATCGAAATCAAGGGCGTATTATCACTCGTCCAAATCTACAGCGAGCCGAGGTGCGACTTGGGCGCGTCCACTAGTAATCATTTTGACCTTGATGCATTTTTCGCCGGCAGTACGGCAGACAGGAAGCTCGTATTTTTCCGCAGAAAACAGATCATCTTCTCGGAGGGTGATCGCAGTGACGCGATTTTCTTTATCGAACATGGCATCGTCAAACTCACCGTAACATCAGACCAGGGCAAAGAAGCCGTGATCGGGATCTTTGATGGAGGGCATCTGTTCGGCGAGAGCTGCCTTGCCTCGGATCAGCCTGTCCGCTTCCACAATGCGATTGCTCTGACCGACATGCGCATAGCCAAAATCGATCGCCAAGTGATGATACGCAGTCTGCGTGCCGGCGGCGAGAGTTGTCAGCGGCTGGTGACTTATCTGCTCCGCCGCAATATGCAGATCCAGGAAGATCTGGTCAACAATCTTTTGTACCCGAGCGAAGTACGTTTAACTCGTGTTTTGCTGTCGCTGACAAAGTCCCTGGAACGTGACAAAACGGAACATTTCCTTAAGCTCAGCCAGCAGACTCTGGCGGAAATGATTGGCACCACTCGGCAGCGGGTTAACGTTCTCATGAAGCAGTTCAAAAGCTCGCGGTTGATGGATGACAAAGGCAAATTGACCGGTGGGCGCACTGGGCGGAACATCGCCTGATTGGCTTCTCACCAGATTACTTCACGGAACAAAGGCAAAGACAAGCGCCAACAAGCGCCACGAGTCAGCCGCCATGACGACACAATCTGCATCATATTGTCCGGTTTATGATCGTTCCAGAGCTTTTGCACCCGTTATAAGAGTTTCATGACGCAATCGAGAAGCAAAAGTAACGTTAACCAGCAGTCGCGGCGGGGAATTATCTCTGGCGGTGGCACTGCGCCCACGCCAGTGAAAGTCGAACGGAGAATGTCATGTCAGTCATTCAGAGATGCTTCGATAATTTCTCACGAAATAGCCGCACCCAGACCGAAAAGACCGCTACAGCGAAAAAGATGCGCGTGATTTTTCATAATGACCCGGAGAACATTCGCGCACTTCCCTCAGACGGCAATGGTCAATCAGGGTCAGGTCCGAATGGCAAACTACGGCTTCTGCCTCAACCCGACACCAGTAACGCGAAGTCACTCTCCGTGTTAGTGGCTGACGATCATCCGATAGTGCGAGAGGGGTTAGTCGCAATGATTAACCGTGAGTCTGATATGCGGGTCCTGGCCGAGGCCGGCAATGGACGCGAGGCGCTAGAAAAATATTTCGCTCAGCGACCCGATATTGCGCTTCTAGACGTACGAATGCCGGTTATGGACGGGGTTGAAGCGGTAGGTGCAATTTGCGAGAAAGAGCCAGACGCAAGGCTTGCAATCATGACGACCTATCAAAGTGAGGAGGATGTGTACCGCGCCCTGCGCGCTGGCGCTCACGGCTACATTCTCAAGAGCGCTCCTGTGGAGGAAATTGCCAGATGCATCCACGCCGTAGGCGCAGGCAGAACCTGGATTCCCCCGGAAGTCGGCGCGATGCTGGCCAAACGCGTAGCCGATCAGGAATTGACTCCTCGTGAAACCGAAGTGCTTCACGCGGTGACCACGGGCAAAAGCAACAAAGAGATTGGAGTCGCGTTCAACATCAGCGAAGCCACTGTCAAGGTGCATGTAACTCACATTCTGGAAAAGCTCAAGGTCACAGGTCGTACCGAGGCGATCAATGTGGCCGTGAAGCGTGGGCTGGTACGGATCGAGCAACGTGCCAGGGCCTGAGTTGTGATCCCCTCGTATTTAGCAAACACGGTGCACTAACAGGTTATTAGCGCGGTTTCTCGAAGTATCACTTGGCCGGCTTTCGCACGAGGAGAGAAGTATCATGCAATCGAAGAATTTTGGCATGATGAATTGGAATGCTGCAGCGGGAGTGATCCTACGCAGCGCACCTGTTGGCGTCGTGGTTTGCAATTCGCATGGCAAGATAGCGCTGGTCAATGCTGCAGCAAGACAGCTCGCACGAGTCGACCCAGAAGGGAAGATGCCGTACATCGCTTCCAAAGTTTGGGGAGAAATGTTCGATCAAAATGGGAAGCATGTTCCCACTGCGCAATGGCCTTGCGCGAGGGCCCTGCACGGCGACGTCACAACCCGCATGGAGTGTCACATGGTGCACCATGACGGTAGTACCTATGACATCCTGCTCAGCGCATGCCCGATTAGCTTCGCGGGGCAAAGCGTTGGATCCATCAACACGCTGGCCGACATCACCCAATACAAACGCTCGCTGCTGATGTCCTGCGAGGAGTCACTCTCGAAAGAGCGAACCTATTTAGCGGCGTATCTTCATGACGGCCTGGCGCAGGATTTGGCAGCCATTATGCTTCAATTGCAGGCGGGTGAATGCGAACTCCCGGGCAACCAGGGGAAAGCAAAGGCCCATGTTCAGCTTGCGCTCAAGGTAGCTCGCGAGAGCCTTGCTGCCGCCCGGCGATACTTGTGGACTTTGTCTCATGAACCACTAGTAAACGAAGATCTGCCGCGAGCACTGACATTCCTGGCACAACAGTTTTTTGCTGGCACGCCTGTACAAGTGGCGCTGTCTTTTCCCGAAAAACCAGCCCAGCTTTTGCCCGCCGCGATACGGACTGAGCTTCTACAGCTCGGTCGGGAAGCGCTGGCTAATGTGCTTAAGCACGCGAAAGCCAGTAAAGTCACGGTTGAGTTGACCTGCAGTAACCGAGAAGTTCGGCTGTCTGTAATCGATGATGGCTCGGGATTCGCAGCGACACCGCCCGGCGCTGAACGTGGTTTTGGGCTGTTCAGCATGCGAATGCGGGCAGAGCGTTTGGGTGGAAACGTTATGGTCGACAGTCAACCCGCGCACGGCACACGCGTGGTTGCGACGGTGCCGCTTGTGAACCAGAATGCAGGCAGCCGATTCCACTCACCCCAGATGCAAAACCTCTGATGACAAGAAAATGTCAGAATGGACAACGCAAGAAACCAACGTCCGGAGGATGAACACCAGTTCGTAGCAGCTGATATTTTTACGGCTCGGGGCGCTTACTGGATGTGCAAAGACTTGTGTCGGAGACAGCAAGATCCCTTCCACTCGAGCAGCAGCCTTAGCAACTCGCGATTTTTCGGCTGGCTGTTCGCTCAGGAGGCTTTTCGTTGATCCGGTTCTGCGCTGATCTGCTGGCGCACTTGCTCAATCACGTGGTTGGCGATGAGCGGTACATTCTCCGGTGGAATTCTCAGGATCTTGCCCACCTCTTCTTTGGAAAATCCTTCGATCGCATAAAGATCAAACACGATACGATCTCGATCTGGCACGCGGGAGAGCGCCTGCAAGATCTCCTGTAATTCTTCTTTCTTTTCCAACTCTTCTTCAGGATTATCTTCGTCGGCTGGCGGAGTAAACTCAGGCGGCTGGTATTCGCTGTCATCCAGTTCCTCGGGAAACCACGGCTCCGCGTCTGCGTCGGCGGTGAATGGAATTTCTTGCAGCGTGCTTCTTTCCTTTTGTTCCAGAGTCTCGAAACTGCTTCTTCGTGGATCTCTTGATCTGCGCTTAGCGACATACTCATCCAGGATTTCATTCGCCAACCGGTACAGCCATTGCTCAAGTGTCAGGTCAGTCGGCTTTTTGTCGAAGGTCTCATACGCTTTGAGAACCACTCGATCGAGGATGTCACCGGTTGTCTGGACGGGTGTGCGGATCTCTAGATTGAGGTAAGCAACTCGCAAACGCCGCTGGATGTAGGCTCGCAGTGGCTGCAGAAAAGGAATGATTTGCCGGAAGAACTCGTCCTTGTTCTGCTGGGCGGCGAGTTTGCCAAATTCAGCTTCTTTTTGGCGCAGACCAGCTGTCTGCCGCTCTCTGTTAACGATGCCCGAGCCCGCTGCGGATTGTTGCTCGTGGTTCAAGCCATTTTCTCCCGACACTAATACTGCGCATACGCTTCATCGACGTAGCAATAGAGCCAGCGCTCCCCTGGTTCCGCAGAAGCGATCACCGGATGCCCGCTTGCATGAGCATGCTTACTGGCGTGCCGGTTGGGAGACGAATCACAACAAAGTGTAACCCCGCAGGTCTGACAAGTCCGCAGGTGAACCCACGGCGAGCCAATCTTTACGCACTCTTCACATTCATGAACTCTCGGCCGCTTGACCTCTGTGATGTTCTCGAGATGTGTACATACTTCGACTAACATGGTATATCCTTCCCAGTTTTAAAGGCAGAGTACCGTTTTTGTCGGAATCGTTAAGCCGTCTTCCTCTCGTCAACATCGACATATTCGGCGTCGACGACACCTTCGTCTTTTTTAGCCTGGCCGTCGGCCCCCGGAGCTGGTCCCGCCCCGGCGCTCGGACCAGCGCCAGCTCCGCCCTGTGGCTGCGACGCTCGGTACATCTGCTCAGCTAGTTTGTGCGAAGCTTGCGTCAAGCGTTCCCGTGCCTGATCCATCTGCCGCTTGTCGTTGGAATCGAGCGCCTTCTTGGCGTCGGCGATCGCGTTCTCGACGTCGCCACGCTCGGAACCCGAGATCTTGTCGCCATTTTCGCGCAGCATCTTCTCCACGTTGTAAACGAGGGAATCGAGCTGATTCTTGGCCTCGATCTCCTCTCGCCTTGCTTTGTCCTCATCAGCATGTGCTTGAGCTTCTTTGGCCATGCGGTCGACATCTTCTTTGCTCAGGCCCGATGAAGAAGTGATCGTGATCTTCTGGTCCTTGCCAGTCGCTAAATCTTTCGCGGTGACATTCAGGATGCCGTTGGCGTCGATGTCAAACGTCACTTCAATCTGCGGCACACCCCGCGGAGCAGGTGGAATGCCGGTCAGGTGAAACTTGCCAAGGGTGCGATTCTGCGACGCCATCGGGCGTTCCCCCTGGAGCACATGTACCTCCACCGAGGTTTGGTTATCCGCTGCAGTGGAGAAATTCTCGGTCTTACGTGTCGGGATCGTGGTATTGCGTGGAATCATGTTTGTCGCAACACCACCCTGGGTTTCAATCGAAAGCGTGAGCGGAGTCACATCGAGCAGCAAAAGGTCTTTCACCTCGCCTTGGAGCACCCCGCCCTGAATGGCCGCGCCAACTGCCACGACTTCGTCAGGGTTTACACTCTTGTTGCCGTCCTTGCCGAACAGCTCTTTCACCAATTGCTGAATACGCGGCATTCGGGTCTGCCCGCCCACCAGCACGACCTCATTGATCTTGCTCGCATCTACGCCGGCATCCTTCATGCACTGTTTACACGGCGGGACAGAACGTTGAATCAGATCCTCGACCATGGATTCGAGCTTGGCCCGGGTGAGCTTCTTCACCAGGTGTTTCGGCCCGCTGGAGTCGGCGGTGATGAAAGGCAGGTTGATTTCCGTCTCCATGGTCGATGAGAGCTCGATCTTGGCGCGTTCAGCGGCGTCCCGCAGACGCTGCAAGGCCATCTCGTTTCCTTTTGCGCGCAGGTCGAGACCTTCATCCTTGCGGAACTCGTCGATAAGCCAGTCCACGATACGCTGATCGATGTTGTCGCCGCCGAGGTGGGTGTCACCATTGGTTGCTTTTACTTCGATCAACCCTTCACCTACTTCAAGGATCGAAATATCAAATGTGCCGCCTCCGAAATCGTAGACGGAGATGATTTCGTCCTTCTTCTTGTCAAGACCATAGGCGAGCGCTGCGGCGGTGGGCTCGTTGATGATGCGCTTGACGTCGAGGCCGGCTATCTTGCCGGCGTCCTTGGTCGCCTGGCGCTGGGCGTCATTGAAATAGGCAGGAACGGTGATCACCGCGTCGTTTACTTTTTCTCCGAGGTAGTCTTCTGCTGCGCGCTTCAGCTTCTGCAGAATCATGGCTGAGATTTGAGGAGGCGTATACCGCTTACCGGAAGCAACAATGACGACGTGGTCACCCTCGGCCTCGACCTTGTACGGCACCATTTTCAATTCTTCCCCGACCTCCTCGTAGCGCCGGCCCATGAAGCGCTTGATCGAATAAATAGTGTTCTCGGGATTCGTGATGGCTTGGCGTTTGGCAACTTGTCCAACCAGGATCTCGCCGGTTTTCGTGAAAGCCACTACCGATGGAGTAGTACGGCTGCCTTCTTCGTTGGGGATAACCTTGGGTTCTCCGCCTTCCATGACTGCAACGACGGAATTTGTCGTACCGAGATCAATGCCGATAGTCTTTGCCACGTTGGAACCTCCCGAGAGCCGATGGATTTAATTCGGTAGTTACGCTTCTTAAGTGCCGCCTCAAACCACGGCAATATTGTGGGAAACATGATTCGGACGACTTCTGCGTCGCCGATATCACTTCCTGATTGCATGACATGGGTTTACCCCAATTGCGGCGGGAAGTGGTCAAACATCTTCGCCACCGCCTTTTCGAGCTTCTTTTCATCCTTTTGTGGCTTGCCGCTGAGCACATCGGTTGCAGATCCACGCCAGATCAGTTTCTTGGTGTTCGTATCGAACATATCGATGATTAATGTCCCCACCGGGTAGGTCTCTTGATACGTCGTTGCTGTCCCAAATCCGCCCCACATCCAGCCGTCAAAGCCGTCGTAGAAGGTCTGTAAAGTCTGTTTTTCATGGGTAGTGCCCACGGCGACAATCGAAACATCTCCGCCAGATGGCACTTGCGTCCAACCTTTAGCTGATAAGGCCCTCTCGATGGCCTCCTTAGCCCGGTCGTTCCAAAGCGGGTCGGGCGTGTCTACCTTGGCGAATGAATACGTGTGGTACTGGGAAAAATTCGCATGCTTGTCAAAGTCGGTTTTGACATCCATGGAGAAAGCGGTTGAAGTTACGGCCAGCATCACAGCGACAAACGTCAGCAAACGAATTCGAAGTTTCATGCGGGTCTCCTTTTTGGCCCATTACGTTAAGCGCGCCAGCGTCAAAAGAAATCAAGCAGGACGTTGCAGGTTTTTCACTTCTGGTCGACGCTCCGTTCGGGACCATATGTTCTCATTCGGATGGTAGTGGCCGCGCATAGCCTCCAACAATTCTTCATGAGCATGAAGGCACGTTCGGAAGGGACAGGTAGGAGCGGCTTCGCCTCAGGTTCAAGACGCTCGTACGACTTTCGTGGTATGCCGCTCGTCAAGTCACTCGCAGTCATCTCAGAGATTCTCAGGGCATTTCAGCCAATGGCGCGTACTCCTGTCACCCGGTCTAGCCCGAGTTTGGGGCAACGTTTGCCGCAGGTCGTCGTGGTCACCACGGCGATGCTCACCTTCATTTCATTTTGGCGGGCGGCGGCGATCGTCTTGAACGATCTCGCCTCCTCTGCTTACTACGCCGGCGGTATTGCCGAACAAGCGATCGGGAAAGCCGCACCCTGGTTCATTCTGGCGGTCATGCTGCTCTCCTACGCTGTACGGTCGGTTTATATCGAAAGCTGCAGCATGTTCGTTCGCGGAGGCGTATACCGGGTGGTGAAAGAAGCCATGGGCGGGACCATGGCAAAAATTTCTGTCTCCGCTCTGATGTTCGACTACATACTTACGGGCCCGATTAGCGGGGTTTCGGCTGGGCAGTATCTTGCGAGTCTTTTGAATGACCTCTTTCGATACGCCCGGCTCGAGGTCCAGTTATCCACAGACGCAACCGCGGCAATCTTTGCCGCTGTTGTAACGGTTTATTTCTGGTGGATCAACATCAAGGGTATTCCGGAGAGCGGCAACCGAGCTTTGCGTATTATGTACTTCACCACGGTTGTGGTGGTACTTCTCATCGGATGGTGTGGGTACACAGTCTATGTCCGGGGTGCGTATCTTCCTCCCTGGCCGGTACCTGGGAATTTACGGTTTTCGGCTGGGGCGTTGGGATGGCTGCGCGGCACTCGCTTGCCGAGCATTGCAGCGATCGCGATTCTTATCGGCCTCGGCCATTCCGTCCTCGCCATGAGCGGGGAAGAAACATTGGCCCAGGTGTATCGCGAAATCGAACATCCCAAGCTCGCCAATCTTAAGAAAACCGCGCTGGTCATTTTCGTTTACAGCCTGGTGTTCACCTCTCTGGTTTCCTTATTTGCGGTCATGATTATCCCTGACCAGGCCCGCCCTCGTTTTTTCGGCAACCTGATCGGCGGATTAACCATGTTCCTTGTGGGTCCAACAGTGTTGAGGATTGTGTTCCACGTCTTTGTTGTGTTCGTTGGTGTTTTGATTCTCTCGGGAGCGGTAAACACCTCCATTGTGGGCTCCAACGGGGTTTTGAATCGGGTTTCCGAGGATGGCGTTTTGCCCGACTGGTTTCGTCGCCCGCATTTTAAATTCGGCAGCACCTATCGGATCATTACCGGGGTCGCAGCTCTTCAGTTGTTGACAATCGTTTTGAGCCGGGGAAACGTGTACATGTTAGGCGAAGCGTACGCCTTCGGCGTTGTTTGGAGTTTCGTCTTGAAGAGCGTCTCAGTGCTGGTGCTTCGCTTTACCAGACCGGGACCTCGTGCTTTTCGAGTTCCTCTTAACCTTCGGCTGCATGGCGTCGAGATTCCCGTTGGTTTGGGATTGATCACGCTGGTGCTACTTGCAATCGCTGTCACAAATCTCTTCACCAAGCCAACTGCCACGATTGCCGGAATAAGCTTTTCACTGTTTTTATTTGTGGTCTTCACGGCCTCAGAAAAACTGAGCTCGAATCGTGCGAGTCCATATCCCCATCTCGATAAGTTTCGGCTGATTCAGCAATCAACTCTCTTGCCGGAGGCTCTGGGTTGGCGGCCCGGCGGAATCCTGGTTGGCGTTGGCAATTACCATACCCTTTCCCACTTGGCTGCTGTGCTGTCAGACGCAAATGTTGAGCACCAGGACGTCATCGTGTTGCACATCCGCACGCTGAAGCGGGCAGCGTCGGGAGAACATGATCTGGCTCCCGACCAACTGTTCAGCTCGACCGAGCAACTGCTCTTCACCAAGGTCGTCGCCGTTGCGGAGAAGGAAGGCAAACCAGTTCGGCTGGCGATCGTTCCAGCCAATGACGTGTGCGACTGTCTCATTCGCGCGGCAGCCAATCTGCAATGTCGCAGCATGGCACTGGGACAATCGTCGAGACTGTCGATCCATCAGCAGGCCCGCTTGATTGGCCTGGCATGGGAGCGGCTCCCCGAGCCTCGTCCTGGGATCACCTTGGAAATTTATGGCAACAAAGCAGAACGGCACGTGTTTTTCCTGGGGCCACATACTCGAGATCTAAGCTCTCGAGAGATCGAACTTCTACACAGCGTCTGGCTCAAGCTGAACCGGGAATTTCCCGAGGAAGAGTTGCACCACCACGACGTACTTTACGTGGCGCTGAAAGAGCTGGAGCGGGAAATCGCCGAAGGGAAACCGGATCTGTTAGGGCAGCGGCTGCGCAAGTACTTATCAGAACGAAAAAAGAAGCTTGCCAGTTAAGAGAAAAAGCTCTGTTAGGCAGGTGGGTTGGCGGGTGATTGGATCTCGTCCAGCAAAGCCTGAATCTCCCACTGCAAATAATATCCGGTGCTAATGGACGGCTTGACGACACCGTTGTGAATTGCCGCGTCGAAAAGTTCGCGTGTCTGCTCGTAGCCGGGAATCTGTACTCTTTTAGTGAGTTCAAGGACGGCATCTTTCGGCATTTCGCCCGCTGCGAGAAACGACAGGAGCAACATAAGACCGTCCGGACCCACAAACCGCTCGAGCGACAAACCCTCCACAATGCTGCGATCGGTTCGGAATTCGCGTCGCTCGTCGTATTGGCAGCCGTGTTCCTTTTGCGGTCGGGGACTGGCCTGATGGTCATGGACTAGGTGCAGTCCTTTTATTTTGGTATTTGCTCGCTCATCCTCGCCCGCAAGCCACTCCACCCACCCATCCTCGATTCTGGTAATGAGTTCGCCGCAAGTGGCACACCTCCAGCCTAGCAAGTTTCGAAGTGATCTGTGACCTTCGCGCTTCATGAGAATCCTCTTGATCTCCGCTTTGCTACAGCATGGCGAGAGGCTGTTTTCGAGTCGGCGGCGGAAAGGCACGGTCGAGATCAGCCAGATCCTCCTTAGTAAGACGGACATCAAGCGCGGCGCGATTCTCCCGAACATGTGCCGGAACTCCCGCCCTCGGAATCGCGATCACTTTGTCTTGGCGAAGTACCCATGCCAGCGCGACCTGAGACGGCTTAGCGCCATGTTGCTTTGCTATACGCTGGAGTTCGGGATGTTCAAGCACCCGGCCTTGCTCGATTGGCGAATAAGCCATCATGGGAATTTTTCGCTGGCGACACCATGGCAGCAGATCGAACTCGATCCCACGTCGCGTCAGGTTATAGAGCACCTGGTCGGTTGTAACGGAACTCCCACCGGGCAAACCAAACACCTCTTCCATATCCGAGACATCGAAATTGCTGACACCCCAGTATCGAATTTTTCCGAGTTGGATCAGTTCGTCGAAAGCTTCAAGCGTTTCCTGTAGCGGAATCGAACCACGCCAGTGCAGAAGATAAAGATCGATCCATTTCGTCCTGAGTCGACGCAAACTACGCTCACATGCGGCGATCGTGCCATTGCGGCTGGCGTTCTGCGGAAGCACCTTAGTGACGATAAACACGTCATCTCGCCTCGCGTGAATTGCGTCAGCAACTACTTTCTCAGCGCCGCCATCGGCATACATCTCCGCCGTGTCGATTAACGTCATTCCAAGGTCGAGCCCGGTACGCAACGCGGCGATCTCATCGTCTCGCGAATGCTTTCCCTCGGCCATGCCCCACGTACCTTGCCCAAGAACCGGGACGGCTTCGCCGAGTGGAAGCGTTGTCGTGCGGATTACAGTTGCAGATAACATCAGACCTCCCAGAAAGGCAAAACGCACATGTCCAAGCCAGAATGAAGCCCGCCGCTATTGTCGCCTCAAGCCGCCTTCGCCTGATCTCTGGAGCGGCGGAACAACTCGATCATCCCGCGATTGAACGCCGGGATATCATCCGGTTTGCGACTGGACACAACATTCTGGTCCGTGACTACCTCTTTATCTATCCATTCCGCACCAGCATTCCGCAAATCAGTTTTGAGCGACGGCCATGACGCGATTCGCCGCCCTCGAGCCACTCCGGCCTCAATAATCGTCCATGGTCCGTGGCAAATGACTGCTACGGGCTTGCCGGCATCGAAGAAGCTTTTCACAAATGCCACGGCCTCTGGGATCATGCGCAGGGAGTCAGGGTTCATGACTCCTCCCGGCAGCAGAAGTGCGTCGAAGGTTTCGGGGTCAGCCCGATCGAGTGTGATGTCGACCGCGAACTCTTGACCCCATTCTGTAAAGTTCCAGCTACGCACGTGTTGCTTCTTGGGTGAGACGACGCTGGTTTCGGATCCGGCCTGATCCAAGGCCTGCCGAGGCCGTACCATTTCAACCTGTTCGAAACCATCAGTTATCAGAATTGCGACCTTCATTCCTTTGAGTTCATCCATTGCGCACCTCTTTCATTTGTTTTTCGCTTCCCGGAAGTAAACAACCCTTATCAAGCTGCTCTTCGAGTCCCGCGTTTCGCCGGGAGACACGGGCAATCGCACTCCAGTCCTCATTGCTCAAGCCCTGCGCCATGGCCGTCAGGAACCGGTCATGAATAAGGCTGGCCATAGGCATAGGAGCTGCCACTTCTTCCGCAAGCGCCAGTATCAGACGGTTGTCTTTGAAACCTAGTGGGATTTTGAAACCGGCGGGTTCAAACTGGCTCTTGACGATGATCTCTCCGTAATTCTTGAACACCGGTGCCGCGAATAGCGAGGAAGTCATTATTTCCAGGAACTTCTCAGGCTCAACGTTCGCCTTTTGGACCAGCGCGCAAGCTTCGGCCAGTCCTTCGATTGCGGTGGTGATCAGGAAATTGCCAGTCAACTTGACGACATTGGCCGATGGTGGGTCTTGGTTCACGACAAATGTCTTTTGCCCCATGACATCAAACAAGACCTGGCAGCGCTCAATCTGATTGGTTGGACCGGCTGCTACGATGAAGAGCTTCGCCGCCGCAGCCGCATCAGGACGGCCAAAGACCGGAGCGGCAACATAGTGTTGTTGTTTTTCCCGATGCGCTCCAACCAGTTTCCGCGACAACGATACGCTGATCGTGCTCATGCTGATATGGACCGACCCTGCGGGTAGTGACTGAAGAGCTCGTCCCGGACCGAATAACGAATTCTCGACAGCGTCGTCGTCCGCCAGCATGGTGATAAGCACCTGTACACCGGAGGCTGCCTCGGCTGGGGTTGTAACGACAGTTGCGCCCAATGGCCGAAGCTCCTCAGCTCGGCTTCGAGTGCGGTTGTAGACCGTGAGACTGTGTCCTGCCTTGATTAGGTTGCGAGCCATTCCAGATCCCATATTTCCTAAGCCGATGAATCCTACGTTCATGCGCATGCCTCTTTCCGTTATTTCAAAATGGATATTGGCGAGGAGAATGCTGCACGGTAATCCAGTGTGGTGTGGTGAACTCATCAATGATGAAATCACCACCAAAGCGACCAATTCCGCTGTTCTTCTCACCACCGAATGGGCCGGTTGGAGTGTCGTCCACGCTAGTGTCATTGATATGCGTCATTCCTGCCTGGAGTCCGAGAGCAAATCGCAAGCCTCGCCGTTCATCTCGGGTAAACACGGCGCTTGAGAGTCCATACTCCGTATCGTTTGCCAGTTGAAGCGCCTCGCGCTCGCCCCTGACTCTTATGATGGGCGCAATGGGGCCGAAGGTTTCGTTTTTCGCAACGGGCATTGCGTTGGTCACATCTGCAAACACATGCGGTGGGAGTACGAGGCCATTGGGGTCTCCTCCGAGCAATTGCCTTGCTCCTGCGTTTCGAGTGTCTTTGACGTGCTTCAGCATGTTTGCAAGTTGGTTCGAGTTGATAATCGGGCCAATGACTGTTTCAGGATTCTGCGGATTTCCAACCTGGAGCGTCTTGACATGAGCGGTGAAGCGGTCAACGAACTCGTCGTAAACAGTGCTATCCACGACAATGCGGTTTGTACTCATGCAGATTTGCCCCTGGTGGAGAAACCTGCTGAATATCGCGGCTGGCACAGCTTTATCGAGGTCCGCGTCATCCAGAACAACGAAAGGCGTGTTTCCGCCGAGTTCAAGCGCCAGGCGCTTGATCATCGGGCTGGTGACGGCCAGGTCGGCGATGTGCCTGCCCACCGCAGTCGATCCTGTGAATGAAATCAGCCGTGGAATGGGATGCTTCAGGAAAGCATCTCCGATTTCGCCGCTGGCCCCGATCACGACATTGAGCACTCCTGACGGCACTCCAGCCTCTTCAAAGATCTTGGCCAGCAATAGTCCGCCAGTCACCGGGGTATCCTGGGAAGGTTTGAGCACGACAGTATTACCCAACGCGATGGCTGGCCCGACTGAGCGCTGCGCGAGATAAATCGGAAAATTCCAGGGACTGATCACCCCGATAACGCCAAGCGGTTGGCGATACACACGACTCTCTTTGCCAGGCTCATCAATGGGGAGAACACGGCCGGCCACGCGATGAGGAAACGACGCCGCTTCCGTGGTAATGGCATGGAGCATCTGCCACTCTACGCCCGCTTTGATGCGGGTACTACCTGACTCATGAATGAGCCAATCCAGGATCTCGTCGCGACGTCTTTCCATAAGGTCAGCGCAGCGATGCAGCACTTCGCCGCGCTCTGCTGGAAGAACGCTGGCCCAGGCAGGCTGTGCTTTCGCGGCAGATTGATAGGCCTCTTCGACATCAGACAGGTCGGCCATAGCGATTTCCGCAACGGTTTCACCTGTATATGGATCTGTGTCCTTGGAAGTTCGTCCACGATGTCCCGGCCGCCAGTGGCCGTCAATGAACTGGCCATCGAAGCCCGAATATCGAACAAGTTTCTTGGCAATGGTCTCCAGCTTTTCCGTCAATGTATCCAGTGGTGCGCTCATCACTACCTCGGTTCTTTGTGATTTACTTGTTGAGTTTTCCGCGGCGGATTTGTAGAACGATTCTGCCCAAGAGGTGTCCCTTCTCGAGTCGCTCGTGAGCTTTCGCAGCTTGTGAGAGCGGATATACCGCCGCAATCGGTACCTGCAGCCGAGCTTCCTTTATCGCCCGTTCGAGTTTGGCAAATTCACGCTGACCTGCTTCGGCGTCATAGGCGATCAGCCGAAATTTGGAGCGACGACGTGGTTCCGGCTCGACTCCGTTCGGATAGGCGACCCGTCCTCTCGCTCGCACAAGATCGAGGCATTTCTCCAGAACATCGCTACCGGCTAGTGCAAGGACACAGTCAATGTCGCGAGGCGCAAGCTTCCTAAGTTGTTCGACAGCATCTTTACGATGTGGATCGAATACGCCATCCGCACCTAGTCTTTCCACCAGCGTTTTGCCGGCAAGTCCTGACGCGGTGGCCAACACTCGCGCACGATGACGCTTTGCAAACTGCACTGCGAGAGTACCCACTGAACCCGTCGCTCCGAAAATCAGCACGGTCTCGCCTCGACGCACATGCAGGTGATCATCGATGCCCTGAAGAGCGGTTAATCCTGGTACGAGAACGGCACCTGCTTCCAACATGTTCAGGCGTTCTGGTACGCGCGCAACGTTCTTCACATCGGCAGCCTTGAATTCTGCATAGAACCCACCCGAGTAATCGGTGGCATAAACTCGCTCATTTACGTCAAACTGCCGCACACGTTGTCCTATCGCCGTAACTATCCCGGCTCCATCCGTGCCCGGAACCAGCGGGAACTTGGGACGTCCATAAGGCCGCCAAGAACCATCTCTCACAGATTCATCCCAAATTCCGACGCCTGCGGCGTGCAGAGCAATAAGCACTTCGTGTGGCTGAGGTTGCGGCACGGGCAGCGTGTGAAGCTTGAGGACGGACGGTGGGCCGAATCGGTCAATTGCGGCGGCTTTCATGTTTGCCGCAAGAGTCCGGTCTCCGCGTGTTACAGCCCTTGATTTCGCCATGGGATTTCTCGCCTTAGATTCGCGATTTAAACGTTAGGTTGATGCTGCAGTGATGGTCTCCGAAGAAATCGCGAATAGCTCTCCACGTCGCAGCCAAAATGTTTTCAACTCGCTGCTTTGATGTCATGTACGGTTCCATCGATCATTCCGTGCAAGTGAGCAACGGCATTCTCAATATCAAAATGTTTGTATTGTCCGGCGCGGCTTTCCGCTGAAAGCAATGCGCAACGATGCACATTCTTGAAATCGCCATAAGGAAAGCTGTACCTGCGTTTTGTTTCTTCCTCCTGCTCGTCGTCGATTCCCAGATGCCATTTGCCGTATTGCTCGTAGCCGTGTTCACGAATGAACTCATTCTCTTCGCGTGTGGAGGGCTGGTGTTCGCTCCATGCATCTCTCTCATCGATGACGACATACCCTTGGTCAATAAGATCTTTCGCGTGATTGAATGCTGTTTTATTTACTTTGATCGCCATGGTTTCACCTAACTAAGGTCTGGCCGGCCGCGCGGCCGGCATTGCGGGCCGCATCGGAACGATTGGAAATAGATGTGGCGGAAACTCTCGGTCTCGCATTGGCATCGCTGGTCTTCCCTCCCGCAGAGCCTCGACCTGCGCTGGTTCGAGTGGTCTTCCCGGATGTTCCGCCATAGCGCGAAGTCTCCTTGTGAATGGCACCCGGGCCAGGGGAGGCGCGGCGCGGGTAATCAAGTTCGGAGGTCCGAATTGCCTAGGAGAAGCAGGCGGCATTCTGCTCGGGGGAGGCGGAACACGTTTCGTGTTTTCCCCTGGCGGTGTATTCCTCGTTATTAACCCCGATGGCTGGCGAGTGGAAGCAGCCGCATTCCGGTTCGGAGCGGTATTCCTCGCAGTCGCAAGAGGCCGCGGATGTACCGGAGGCTGCGCAACCGGCTTGCCTGGCATGGCTGCTTGTTTGGTTGGGTTGACCGCAGGATGCGGAATCACCTGCGCCTTCGCCAGTTGCTGCGGACTAACACGTGCCACATGCTTAGCAACTGGCTGTCCACTGCTGAATACTTGCTTCGGCACCGCGGTGGTTGCGATATTTTTGTAGGCGTAATGGACATTGTTAATGTTTGTGACATTCGTGATGTTGGTAATGTTTGTGACATTTCGGATATTTGTTACGTTAACTACGTTCAGGTAATTCCCCGAATAGTGATACCAGGGAAAGAATGGCTCTCGCGGCCCAAGCGGGAACCAGCCCACCAGACCGGCCCCAACGCCGATGGAAAATCCCGTCCCTCCGAGGAAAGCCACGAAGGCTGGTGCATAGACTGGCGTCATGACGAACGGTCCAGGCAGCCATCCCCAAGCGGCACCGATGAACACCCAGCGGCCGTAATGAAACGGACAAAAGCCCCAGGGTTCAGCTTCCACCCAAGTCCAACCCCAGGGATCGATCCACGCCCAATTACCAAAACGATAAGGCACCCAACCCGCCGCAACGGGTGGAAACCAAACTGGCCCATAATCCACAACCTCACTCCAATACCCGTAGTCGTCCAGATCCTCAAAGCCGGGAGTTACAGGATTCACATATTGCCCCGATTTCGAAGATTTCAGGTGCAGGTCACGCTCTTCGCTCCAGACGTCAAAGTCGTCAGGTGGCGGCATAGGAATTGATTCAACCTGCACTAAGTCCTGCCCAGTTAGCTTGACGGCTTGACTTGCATCAAGCGTTTGCGACGCGCCTCCACCGGTTACTTGTAATCGGCCGCTGAACACGCTGACCACCGTCTGATTCCCGTCAGGATTGACATCCACGCGATATTTTCCCCGGTCTAAAAGCGTCAGAGCTCCGTTGGGTGTATCCACCTCAACGGTTTCGCCGGTAGACACTTCCCGAACATCCACGCGAATCGAACCTTGCTCTAACCCGAGCTGCATAATCTCATCGTTCAGGTTGGTTATTGTAAGATCCGTGCGTTCCCACATGCGCACTGTGTAAGGCCCAATCTGAAGCTCGGCTTTGGCGCCTTTATCGGTGTAGATCCGATCGCCTGTAGTTGCCGGAAAGTTAAGCGCAGCCTCGCTCCATTGATCCAGGCCGGCTCTTAAAAAATCAACCCGTCCCTTTAGGTAGGCGATCCGGGCAACGCGCGAGGGCGGATTATCCGCGGGCGTATTTTGGGAGGAGTTTTCGTCCTGGGCTCGCAAGGATGCGGCGCAAAGCAAACTTATTACGAGAAGAATCCAGGAGGGGCGCCGGCACGGCACTTGGGGATGTACGTTATTCACCGGTTCCCTCCTGATCATTTCATGCTAGTAAGAAGGGAGCGGCGCATACAATCCGTCGTGAGGAGCAAACGGATTTGCGAAAAAACGGTTAGGAGCAGAGCAAGCGAGCGTCAGTCACACTTCTACGACCTTAGGAGTAGAGGGATTGCTCCTTATACTCCTTGAACTCCGAGGCCCGGGACATGTGTGCGGACAGGCATTGTGAATGCAAATGCATAGGTCCTTCTTCGCCTGAAGGCCATTAGGTTGGCAAGGCAAGATTACGCTACGAAATGATGAGCCACGATACTAACCCTGGGCTTCCAACTCGAGCAGCTTGCGAGTTTCATCCAGCTCTTTTTTCCGTTGCGGATCCACCTTGGGATAATTCAGGCCCAAGTCTTCCAGCGTGTGGACGATCGCCGCTGCGACCACTAAACGGGTGAACCACTTGTGGTCGGCGGGGACGACGTACCATGGCGCGATGGGGCTTGCAGTATTTCGGATCATGTCTTCGTATGCATTCATGTACTCGTCCCAGTGTTCGCGTTCGTGAATGTCGGCTGCAGAAAATTTCCAATTCTTCTCAGGTTCCTCCAGGCGTTCTAGGAAACGCTGCCTTTGCTCCTCCTTGGAAAGGTGGAGAAAGAATTTGCGGATCACAATACCATTGCGGCTGAGATAACGTTCAAAGGCACAGATATCCTCAAACCTTTCGTTCCAGATGTTCTTACCCACTTGGGAAGACGGGAGTTTCTCGTTCATCAACAATGAGGGGTGAACTCGCACAACCAGCACTTCTTCGTAATATGAGCGGTTGAAGATGCCGATCCGCCGGCGCTCGGGAAGCCGCTGCGCGCTTCTACACAAGTAGTCATGATTCAACTCTTCACCCGACGGCGCTTTGAACGAATACACCTGGCAACCTTGCGGATTAACTCCCGACATGACGTGTTTAATGACGCTGTCTTTGCCGGCAGCGTCCATGCCTTGGAAAATGAGCAGGATCGCCCAGCGATCCTGGGCGTACAGCTTGTCTTGCAAATCGCGAAGCTGGTCGATTCCTTGTTGGAGAGCCGCGGTAGCCTGGTCCTTTGACTCAATGGTCCCGGTATCCGCAGGATCTACATCTTTCAAGCGGAAGTGTTCGCCTTGATCCACCCGGTAATTCCTGGTTAGCTTCTTCAACTTCATGGAATACTCAAGCTCTCAACAATCCCGCCGCTTGATCTCCAAAAATGGAGTTCTTACAAGAGTATTCTGAAAAGATGAGGACGCCGACCTGATTCGAACGAAGGCCCGGCCGTCCATACGCATACCGCGGAGACTCTACTTCTGGGCAATTTCCAGTCTCTGTTCCAGCTTCTCAAGCTTGGCCCGTGCTTGCCCGTAGGCCACGAAGTCCGAGATCATCGTCGACAGCTCATGCGCCGTCTCGGCATTCTCCTTCAGGTACTCCGGGTAATCGCCCGCAGTAGGCCGAAGTTTGTTTTGATTAATGTGATCGATCGCTGCTGTCGTATTGGAAGCCAGGTCTTTCATCAGCGGTATCATGCGGTCGATCGCTTGCTGTTGCCAGGGAGACGCGGAGCCCCGCTCAGTTTCCATCTTCTCGGCCAGCTTACCTAAGTCGTTCACGTGCTCTTTGATTCGCTCCAACATCGCCGCGTGGCTCTCCCAACTCACTTCGGAGCGCGTTAGCGACTCCATGTCATCCGCATCACGGCTCAGTTTAACGGCCTCGTCCCTCGCCTGTTTGAGCAAGCTGGCGACCTGGGGATTCTCATCTTTTTGCGCCAGCAATAAACTGGGGAACAGCAGGAATAGCGTGGCTATAACTGGCAACACGCCGGCTATCCAACGATACCTTGCACCAGTTGACATTCGCATAATCATCTCCTTTGCACGTCCGTATCTCTCGACATGTACTATGTACGAACACACAAGGTGCGCAACAATCAGTAGAAACAGATCCGCTTGGTGTTGCTACGACTGTTTTTTTGCCTGCAACTCCGCACCTCGAACCGCGGCCAGGAAGCTCTCAGCTTCCGTCGGAGGTCGTACCTTTCCGGTCAGGATTTCTCGAGGAGTCAAGTTTCTGCCATAGAGCACACGGGTCGCCTCTCTGTCGGGTCGCACCACTGCCCCGTTCAGTGTCGCCCCGGCAAAAGCCCCTTTTGCTCGCGAATAACTCAAAATTTCAGTCTCGAGCTTCCAATCCGTTCCCGCCTCAGCGTGACGTCCTATTGGACCCGCAGCGGCGGAGACGTCGGCGCCAATCTCGAACTTGTCAGAGAGCAGCCGGTCCATTCCTTTCTGGTTCATGATCATGAGCACGTTGTCGACGCCCTCGAGCCCGATCTGCGCGCCCCAGCTACCGCCTGCGATCGTGAAAAATGCGGGAGCACTCCATCCGTTTTCCGTGCGGCACGTAGCTACACCTTTGCCGACTGCCGCCCCGAAAATGAAGCCACCCTTGATCTCGTGCGGGATCACGGCTATGCATTTTGCATGTTCGACGATTTCCTTCGGTATGCCTTTATCGGGAGCATGCATAACTTCCTGAAGTACCTCGCCGGCACGCTGCAGACGGTCCTCCGCTTTTTCTCGCGGAGTGTCCGCCCAGCAAACCGTTGTCACAATCGCTGCCATGATAGTTATCGACATTTTGTTCTTCATAATCAGCTCCTAACTGCGGGTTGAGGTTGCTAGATTTCAATGGTGATGCGGTTTTCTACCGCAGAGATCCCCGGAGCCGACCACGCCACCTGCTCTGCCTCTTGTTTCTCTGCCCAGGAGCGAACAGTTCCTTTGAGGATGGCTTTGCTGCCTTGCACTTCCACTGTGATCCGATTGGCGTCGAGTTCCGCGTTGCGTACCAGTGCATCCTCAATCTTCTTCTTGAGTTCCGAGGATGTGGTGGTGGGTTTGACCATAATCAAGTTGCTCACACCCTTCACCCCGGACAGCCGGCGTATGACCCGTTCGGCATCCGCCTTCTGGAACTGCCACTCGACCTCTCCTCTGAGCGTGACCCAACCCTTCGAAACTGTTACTTTCACTTTGTCGCTGGGGATTCCAGCGTCCCACTCCAGTGCGCGAACTGCTGCTTCTGCAATATCGGGATCGGTGCGCTCGATCGACAACTTGACTTCAATTTCATTGGCAACGGCTTTGACTCCGGCCACACGGTGAGCAGCGTCTTCTGCCTCCCACTTCTTCAAGTACGAGTCCACCCAACCTGTAAGCGTTACTACGCCGTCTTTCACGATTACGCCGATCTCGTTAGGCTGAAGACGGGCATCCCACTTCAGTTCTGAAAAAACATCCTTTTGAATCTCCTCATCGGTCCGAAGCAATGTTGCAGTTGCCATAAACTCGTTCTCCTTATTAATTCCCTTGGCGCAGGTGAGCGGCTTTGTCGAATTTCCCTGAGGCCTACTTTGGCATGCTAGCGGTGGGCAGGCACTGGCACAATTCGTCACCAGGATGACCTGGAGTTCGGAAAAGACGCGTACGAACAGATGCTCCGCGCTTTTAAGCTGTCTCTACGACCTTGGAACTAGGGTGCCTTATTGCGGCTGGGTGTCTGACACTTGCTACTATGCTGACCCAGGACTATGCGACTTTGCTCTCTTTGTCGGAAGTTGATGCACAGTGCGGACACTGGGATTGGATGTCGCTCTTGTTGATCTTCAAATAATTTTCGAATGCCTCCCACCAGTGCGGCTTGAGCAAAGTGACACCGGGCGCCGAGGCTTCAGCGCGAGCGACTGATTTGGGACGCAGCGTAACTTGGCCGCTGTTTGGCGCGGTATCCGAGAATACGTCACTTATTCGGTCCGGAAAAAGCTCGGCAGCATTTAGTTCCGAGTCCGCTGACCGAGAGCCGCGCTCGCGTGACGAACCCGATTGAGCGGGAGCAGGCTCTTCTGGTGGAGTGATGATCCGGTAAGTATCTTTCATGTGCATCACCGGCTGGTCGTCCCAATATTTCTTGAACTCTTGTTCGTATTTCTTCCACTCGTCCTCTGAGCGGAGCGAGGCTTTAACATACTGTGGAGAATTCTCGACTTGTTCTTTGGTAACCCCGGTAGCCAGTCCATCCTCGTGATCTTTGTCCCTGGAAACTTGGGCGGCTGGCAGCAGAAAAGTACCGGCTTCTAACCACCCACTGCGGTCGACCACAAGATAACGGATCTCCATGGTGTCGTGCTCAAGAACAACATCATTGACTTTACCGAGTTCTTTGCCGTCGAAGCCGCGAACGGTTGTACCGCGTAGATCATGAACATTGTTATTCACTGGTTGACTCCCAAGTTGTGCGTAATGAGTCATACAATCCTCCTCTTATCCTTATTCTGGTAGGTGCAGCAGACGCGCAGCAAATTGTCTAGACGTGATAGATCATAGCTAAATGGTGTCGTCGAACGGCGCCTGTTTCTTTGTCGATGCTTCGCGCTCGGCATCCGCCAGAATCGCCCATGCCAATTCAGCATCTCGATTGTGCACCCACAAAATTATGTCAGCGGGCAGTCCGGGAAGCGGCATCGGGCTGAGCTCGCACGCGATGCCGTTGGAACGCAGCAAGCCGCACGCGAGTTCCGCCTCATCCCAGCGGTCATAGCGTTCCAATTCTTTCCGGTTATTGGGATCGATATAACGCAGTGCCGGATCATCATCAACGAATTCCGTGCCATCCTCCGCCATCTAGGCTGCAACCTTTTCACGTCTACTCGATTTCGCAACTATGCCGAGCACCTCGTCTTCACGCATGATGAGATACTCTTCACCATCAAAAACAATATCGGTACCAGAATATTTCCCAAATAAAATTCGATCTCCGGCTTTGACATCGAGGGGAAGAACCTTCCCGTCCTCGTTAATCTTGCCCTTCCCAACCGCCAAGACTTCGCCCTCCTGTGGCTTGTCCTTGGCCACGTCCGGAATAATGATTCCCGCGCTTGTGGTTTCCTGCTCTTCAACACGGCGAACCAGAATGCGGTCATGCAATGGAACGAACCTCACCGCCATACGTGCAACCTCCTAACCTCGCGACCTAGCTTAAATACTTACGTGGAGATGCTATCGGCTAGCCTTTCCTCAAGCAATTCCTCGTCGGGATGACATGATCTTCGGAAAGGACACGTATGACTGAATCAGCATCCCGTGTAAGAGGCTCGTACGACTTTTAGCTGTAGAGCCCTGGCCTGATCAGAATTGTGTGCTTCCTGCGTTGGACTTCACTAGGAGGCTAAAAAACTTATGGCCCACCTACGAACACTGCGAGGTGAGCCATGATAATCACTGCTGTGGAGCTGCCTCAACCTGCATTATGTGGATCGTGTTAGTGTCGGGATCGACGTGGACCACAAGCGCCACATGCTGTCCTTCGTACGATTGCAGCGTACTGGGATTGTCCACTTTGTAGTTCTGATGACTCTGGTCATCCTTGAAGTTCTTGGCGTCACTACTAACCTTGCCCGACATGTTCTGGCTACCCTGATTCTGGCTGGTCTGAGCACTTTGCTGCTGCTGACCCTGGCTGCCACTGGATTGCGGGTTGTCCTGTGCCCACGCTGTCACCGCCAGCGAGAGGGCGAACGTCAATACAACTGCTATCAGCGTCTTCATAGAAGCTCCTTTTCCATTTGCTCACGCTGCGTGAGCCGAAAATTCCTACTTTTAGAGGCTACCGACCATAAATTCTCAGGACAATTCCTCATCAGCATGAAGCAACACTACAACTTTGCGGCTAAAGGGATCTGTCGAGTGTCGGAAACCTGGAGCCTCAACTGCAACTAAGGTCGTGCAGGCATGACCCGCGTACGGCGAATGCGAGTCTACGAACCTCTTCTGAACCTGAGTTCATCCACACGAAGAATTGAAGCAATCACATATCGCTACTAAGATCCCCGGTCATATCGTCTTTCAATGTTTGATCAGAGGTGCATATGAACAGAGCTTTGGTATTGGTTGCCGACGATCACGAGGTCGTTCGCCTGGGAGTACGTTTCATACTGCGGGCACAGCAGGATTGCGAAGTGGCCGAAGCGGCGGACGGACGGGAAGCGGTAGAGCGAACTTGGCAATTGAAACCGGATATCGTGATTCTCGATATAGGTATGCCTCGGCTGAACGGGCTGGATGCCGCACGCCAGATCCTTCGCAGAAATCCGGAGCAGAAACTCCTTCTTCTGACTGACGTGGAGTCTGAGCAGGTCATGCGAGAGGCACTCCGGATCGGAGTTAAAGGTTTCATTCTAAAGTCTGATACCGGACCCGACATGCTGGCTGCGGTTGAAGCGCTGCAGCACGGCAGGAGCTTCTTCACCGCGCGCATGGCCGAAATGGTACTGAGCGAATTCTTGGCCAATGACCAGGTAATGGCTGAAAACAGGGGTGGGCGGAAACTAACGGCGCGTCAGCGCGAAATCATCCAGCTCGTGGCTGAGGGCAAAACCACAAAGGAGCTCTCGACAATTCTTCACATGAGCGTGAAGACCGCCGAAACTCATCGTCACAATATCATGAGCAGGCTGAAATTGGGTTCGGTCCCAGAATTGGTGCTTTACGCGATTCGAAACAACATGATCTATGTTTCCAACTCCGGGACGTCATTAGGAGTGTCAACGAACCCGACTGACACCTTTAAGTCAGGATTTCTGGGGAGAGTCGGTTTATGAATCCCCAGTGACCCAAATGGCCGAGAGCTCCCGGATGACCTCGTGCCAAGCTCAAGAAACTGCGCAGTAGCTTAGGTTTACTCTCAGCCAGTATTTCGAGGCGAGTTACTGGCGCGCGGCCGCGCGGGGAATGTAGCTATTCTGAAGGATCACGTATGCACGAATTCTTTTTCCGCTTGAGTCGACAACCTGCAAAGGGCCGCCACCTGCGCGATCAACTAATTCGACCCTCACTGTGCGCGGAGAGTTTAGATCACGATCATTGGACAAACGGTATGTGATCACATACCGAAGTTTGATGTTTTCCATGATGTCGTCGTAAACGGGCGAGAGATCAACCGTATTCTCGGGAGCATAGGCACGGCCCCCGGAAACTTTCGCGATCTCCTCTAGTGTGCGTTCGGCTGCCTTCCAAGGAACTGGCGCTACGGGCCCTGTTTCACCGTGAATCTCAGCAACTTGACGCAGAACTGGTACCAAGCTGAGGACATAAATCGGTGTATCGGAGCCCTGGATGGAGTTCAGGGCAGCTTCATAGGTAGTTTTGCTAAACGTGTCGATTCCTGACGACACCAGGAAAATCGCTTTGCGCCCCGTAACCGGCTTCATTTGACCCAGGGCAAAAACAACGGCGTCGTGAAGATTGGTGTCTGAGATTTCGGGAGTGCCCAGCTCGAGGAATATCGCATCCAATGCCAACTTGTCCTGAGAAAAATCATTGAGCTTTTCGACTTTGTTGTTGTACTCCCAGATGGCAAGTTTGTCCTTGTGATCGAGTTCATCAGCGAATTGCTGCCCTGCTGTTGAAACCTCGCTGCCGAGTTCGCGGTTCAGGCCGGGAACGCGCCCACCAAACTCCATTAGCATTGCTATCGAAACGGGCGCTTGCTCGATTTCCACCCTCGCATTCTGCTGACGGACTCCATTCTCATAAACGACAAAGTTTTGGGGCTTAATATTGGGGATGAACTTTCCCTGCGGATCTTGTACCAGCAGCTTCAAGGTGACCACACGAGTAGCCGGATCAAAGTGGATCTCGGTTTTCTGCTGCCCTTGCTTGCCCTTGAACAAAGGAGTCGCTGACCGGTTGGGAACTTGGATCTGCCCGCCTGATGCCCCCTGGGAAGCACGCGTATTGGCAGATTTTCCAGCGTCTGAATTTTTAACCTGGGCCGGCGCGGCCATCAACAACAGGAGCAATAACGCTGCGATTTTCAAAACTTCGCGTTCGCGGCCGTGCGGCTGCATTTACTTCACCAATTCTGGGTTCATTTTCAGCTTTCAGCAATCCAGAGGGCGGACTCTTGGTAGGCTAGTCGGTGAGCGCGCGGTAAAACAATTCCTCATTCGAATGAATGTACATTCGGAACGCACGCGTAGAATTGGGCCACCCTGAAGCAGGAGATACTTCTAGGACTTCAGGAGTAGAACCACCTTTGGCTAAGCCGTCCGGACCGTGCTCGCAGATTTCGCGGACCTCAACCAAGACTCCATCTGGGTGTGATCAACGACGCCGGCCTGCTGCATTACAGTACGACCGGCGGAGAAGACTGCAAAGTTTGGAATCCCACGTACGTTAAAACGTGCCGCCAACTCGGGATAACGTTCCGTGTCGACTTTAACCACAACCGCTTGACCAGCCATATCCTTGGCTGTACGTGCAACTTCCGGGGCCGCTACTCGGCACGGTCCGCACCAGGCAGCCCAGAAATCCACCAACACCGGAACGCGAGCGTTTTGCATGATTTCGTTGAACTGCTCAGGATCCACTTCCAGCGGTTCATCAACCGGCGGCAATGGAGATCTGCAGTGTCCGCACCGGCCCGTGTCAGCGAGATGCGCTGCAGGAATTCGATTCTTTCGTCCACAAACCTTGCAAGTTCGAATCACCGGCATGAGACCTCCTGAACCCGGTTGGCCCAATTCTCTGTCGCCCGCTGCGATGTGACACGCCACCTCGCGGTTGCCCCGCTCCTGATCATGCGTTCACATTCGTGTCACTCGTGTCTTCAACCGGTAGACCGTCCGGCTCTACTACTTTTGTCATATGAGCAGGTTTGACCTCCGGCGAACACAAGCTTAAATGTGATTTCTCAATCTCGCTTCAGTCTCACGAACAATTGTCACAGTAACAGCTCTTCACTAGCATTGGACTTGATATGCATCCGCAGTCTCACTCTGCGGAAAGAGCCGGAGTGGGACATAAGGAGTGTCGGGGACGGTATGTTGTCCTCCGCAAGAAAAAGGGCACTATCATTTCCCGACACTTCCATTTCGTCTTAGGACGTAATCTGTTCAGGGGGCACATATGATCACGAGTCCACTTTTCTTCGAATTCGACAATTTACGACACAGGTGGGGATGGCTGCTGGGGCTGGGAATCATAATGGTGGCCTTAGGAACGATAGCGCTCTTTATCACGCCCGCAGCAACCATCGGCACCGTGTTGGTTTTGGGCTGGCTGCTGGTGATAAGCGGCGTCATTGAGATGGTCCATGCCTTTCGTGTGCGGCAATGGGCTGGCCTGTTTCTTCATTTGATTGGTGGTGTTCTCGGAATACTTGTCGGGCTGCTCGTTGTTACCCATCCAGTAGCTGGGGCACTCGTGTGGACGTTGCTTTTTGCTTCGTTTTTCACCGTTATCGGCCTCTTCCGCTTGTTCGCCGCGATCCGCTTGAAATTTCCTAACTGGGGTTGGGCAGTCTTCGACGGGATTGTTACGCTCGGGCTCGGAATTCTGCTTTGGGCAGAATGGCCGTGGTCCGGGTTGTGGTTTCTCGGCCTCGCGGTCGGAGTTTCATTGATTCTGCGCGGCTGGTCCTACGTAATGTTTGCGCTTGCAATCCACAACCTGATTCTGCCCAGTTCCGTAAGGCAAGCAGCTTGATACACCATGGGCACTAGGGTCGCCAGCGCCAAGGAATCTTGCTTCCCTCCGGCGAGATTTTCCCTTGGCGGTGAGCGGAACAGGTTTCACTAGCCTTCCGAGCCTGGATCAGAGAGATGACTGAGACCAACAGCAAATCCGAAACAAACCAAGATCCGCTTGACGTAGAGCACGAGTTGCCTCCGTCCAATAATGTTAGACAAGATCAAATGCAGGCCGCATCGCCTGCACAGAGCAATAATGTCGCTGATTTATCTGGAGATCTTCAGAAAGTGACAGCTGAACGTGACGACCTTCGCAATCGTCTCGCCCGAGCCCAGGCGGAGTTCGAAAACGCTCGCAAACGCGCAGCCAAAGAGCAGCGCGACTTCCAGGATTTTGCTCTGGCAGACGCCCTGAAATCGCTTCTGCCCGTCATCGACAGTTTTGACCGGGCTTTGCAGTCGCCCGCACGGAACCTGGAAGAATTTCGCCTCGGCGTGGATCTGATTCGAAGACAGTTGCACGATACTCTGACTAAGCTAGGCTTGCGCCAGATCCCAACGAAGGGAGAGCCCTTCGATCCCTATCTACACGAAGCTGTCGAGCTCGTACATACAACCGCGGCTGAGGACAACCACGTACTCGATGAGGTGCAACGCGGCTACAAGTTGAGGGACCGATTACTGCGCCCGGCCAGGGTCGCGGTCGCGCGCACTACTGAAGAAAAGACTGCCTAACCAACAGGAGACACTGCAAGCCTTCGCATCATGCAGCTACTCTTCCCTTGGTTTCGGCTGACGGCGCCATGATCATGACTACAACTTTTTGCCCAACGCTCCACTGCATTGTATTCGGCAGCCGGAGCTCTGCGTACAATGGCTCAGCTCCCTCAACCGAAACGGTTATTCGTTCTAACTCATCCTGATAAAGCCCTGGTCGGGAAATCTCAACGACGTAGCCTGAGAATTTTAAACTGGCCATGTTCACAAGACGCCTCCGAATTGCTCCAACCTAAACGGCTCAATAAGCGACCGTTTGAAGATGCTCATTGAAGTCCTCCATGCGGTTGAAACCAGCGCTAATTAGACTGAGTGTGTTCCTAGGAAAGCTCTATGCTAATGATTTGGAATGCCTCTGCCTATTCCTCGGGAGGACGAACTTTGATTCCGCAGTCATGCGTATCAAGAGATTCATCCTGAGTGCGAAAGCCTAGTACTACCTTTGCTCTAGAAATCAGAAGACATGTAATGTTTTGACACATTGCCTGTTTCGACTCTGTGCCGGAAAGCGCTTCTCGCCTCGTTAGTGGTTCCCCTCAAGTTACGAGCGCTCTCACGCTCTAATCATCATCTGGATCGAGTGGCGCTGACGTATCCTGGAGAAACTGTTTCGCGCTGATCGGAGCCGCTATGGTCTTGAACGTCAGAGGAACTTGGTTGTAATCGAAGCAGTCGGAGAGATTGTCAGCTCGGGAGTCGTCATATCCCAGAGTTCGTAGACGAAAGTTCTCTTCAATAAACCGCAGAATGCTCCCAAAGTCATGCACCTTGTGCGACACGTACTGTGCCTTTGCGTAGGGTGACACAACAATGAGCGGAACGCGGAACCCGTCTTCGTAGATGTTATGAATCGGCGGCGCAACATGATCGTACCAACCGCCCCAATCATCCCAAGTGATGAAGACGGCTGTATCCGACCAATAAGAGCTATTGCCGATGGCATTGACCACCGCGGCAACCCATGAAGGTCCAGTACCTGTATTCAGACCAGCGTGATCAGAATTCTGTCCTCTTGGAATCACCCAGCTCACGACTGGCAGTTGATTATTTGCAATGTCAAGGAGCACCTGTGCCGGCGATGGAATGACATTGTTCCAGCTTGGACCAAATCGCAGGTGACGGATCGCGTCGGGCGCCGTCCAGAGTGCGTTCGCCGCACTTGTCCCCGTGGTGTAATAGCGCCAGCTTATGTAGGCGGGGTTAAGTAGATCCATCAGCGTGAGATGTTCGAAGCAGGGAGTGACCTGCAGCGACTCGTTGCCGAGCGGCCCGATGAGTGCGACGCTTTGATCGACACCCGTACACCCGGAGGTCAAGAAATTGCCCACTCCCGCTGAAACAGTCCAGCCAAGATTTTCAGCTGCGAAGTACGGGCTCCCCACACTGGGAGCAGAAGTGCCCGAAATGAGGTACTGATGGGCCGGAAAACTCGGTCCCTGGTTGCTCTGAAACATTCGATCCCCGAAGGTGTACTGTTCGGCTAACTGAAAATATTGGGTGACTTCCGACGGATTCACGAATCTGAACTGAGGATTGGATGGACAAGCACCACCGCAGCGTATTTTGTCTGCCCCATCCATTTTTCCTGCGTCGTACATTGATACAAATGCGTGGTGAGCGTGGTCCAGATCATAGGGTGCAGTCAATGACACTGGAGTGAGCGGAACCACCTGCCCAAGGGAATTGGTGCCACTGTTGGCGATATCTGCATTTGGCAATCCGTGGAACAGGTTATCCGGCGTGCGGTTTTCCTGAACAATAATGACAACATGGTGAATCTTGCGTGTGGGGGGATCTGCACATCCTACGAATCCGGCCGCAAGTAACGCGGTGACCCCAACTCGTAGCAACATCGGGCATCGGGAGATCATGACAAGCGGGTTGAACGCTGCACGCTTGAAATTATTGCTAGGCGGGAATGGAGGCTTTGGACGCGTAAACTTTCCGACACTGAAATAGCTGCGCGTCCCAGGGCAGTTGCCCTCAGGAAATCTCTGCGGGTGCTGTCCATAACTGACGTGTTCCTCCTCCTAAACCGGCAGTCCTCGGAAGTAACGGGTCGTGCATCGATGCGTGCATTCAGCTCTCGTGCTTCACGCGAACGTACAAACTGACAGTTTCTCTTGTGGATGCTAATGATGGAGGATCACGGTAACAATTGACTGAAAGAGCGAAACGGGATTTATAAGGTTTGTCTAAAGGGAGATCCAAGTTCAGTAGGAGGGCCACCTACAGCTTAAGTCGAAGAATCTCGCTATCATCCTTGATGCGGCCAATGACAAACTGCAAGCGAAAGTCTTAGCGGCAAGGGCAAGATTAGAGAAGAGGGCAAAGTTCTGCGCTTAGATGTGAAATCAGTCAACCGCGTCTGGCTCGACCAAATGAAGTGAGTGGTCCATGCGGATCGTGGGCGCCAGCTCAGGACACTATCTGAGTTCAAACCGCGATGGTTACATGTGTTGTTTTTGCGATACGTGAAATCCGTTGCATAGATTCAACAACTCTGATGCCCTCGCACAAGGCATAGATTGCTCTGCCTGTCTGAGTCGCCTAGGGTTTTCCGCAATGCGGCCAAAATAGGGCTCGTCAGGGTTATGAGTGTAAATGCCTATGGCTGGGCCGCTTCGGAGGCATGGAACGAGACCACGCGCCACTGCTGTGCTTGCCTAACGTACACCTTCGTGAATCGCCAGTCATCGGAGAGTTCTTTACCGTTGATCTGGCGGGTGCGTTGTAGGCGACCGCTAACGACCGCGGTGTCCCCGTATAGGCGGATGCGAATGTCTGAAGTTGTGTAACGCAGAAACTTCATGCGTCCGGAGCGTGCGAAATTGAGCACGTCGGCTTTGTTCATTACTGGCATTCTCGGCACGTCGACTTCAAGGTCCTCTGACCACAAACCTTCGAGTGCATCCGCGTCCCCACGTTCGTGTGCCTCGTTCCACACTTTTTCCAGTCGCTCCAGTTCGCGGGTGTCATTTTCGCCCTGGTTGGATGGAGAACCCTTACCCGTTTGCGAAACGAATGTGACGAAGGCCAAAACCAGACCGAACGTTAAGAATTTCATGCGATACCATCCTTAGTCTTTGCTACAGAGGCTAGCAGTTTCCCCGAGTTGTTGTTAAGGAAAATGCCTCCAGGTCACTCCAACTTCAGAGCTCGCAGTGTGTTGGTGGATTGTCGGCCGCTCGGAAGTACTAGCGTCGCAAACCGGCCTCTAGGGTCAGAATCTGTAGGTGATCAATGTTTGCTCGTCTAGCGCGCGCGTGAAAAGTTAAATTTTCTTTGTGTGATTGTCTGGCCGTCGGTTGTGAGGGCGACAGAGGACGGCTTGTGGAACGCATACCTGGTTGAGTTAGGCCACACATTTCCCAAGCTTCAGCCTTCAAACTGAGCATCTCGTCACAGTTAGTGCAAGTTCCCCCTGCCTTTTTCGTCACTCCTAAAGCGGAACTGCAATGATGAACTGGACAGAACCGCACTCGTGATTTCCTAACACGCGGTATGCAGTCCGACTTCACAACTGCGCCAGATTATGAGGTGAAAAGAATCAAAATGTCTTCCACACGCGGCACACTCTGGTCAGTATTCAACGCAATTGCGATCTTTGTTTTGGCATCTGTGCCTGTTGCAGGACAGAAGACAATTGCAATTCCCCCGGATTCTTCGCGCTGGGACCTGCAGGGCGAAGCCAAGGTGATCGATTATCAGGGCCGCAAGTGTCTGAACCTCGACGGCGGAGCCGCACTCTTAAAGGATTTTCAAATGCGCGACGCTGTCTTCGACGTGGATGTTACAACTTCGCCGATGCGTGGCTTCTTCGGCTTCATGTTTCGCCTCGACAAAGACGGCGCGAACGGCGAAGAGGTTTACCTGCGTCCGCACAAGTCAGGACTTCCTGACGCGACTCAATACACACCAATTCTCAACACCGGCCGCAACTGGCAAATCTATAACGGACCGGGGTTCACCGCAGGAGTCGATATCCCGATGCAGACCTGGTTCCATCTGCGGCTGGAAATAACCGGCGCGCAGGCAAAACTATATGTCAAAGATATGGATAAGCCGGTGCTTGAAATGACCGATCTGAAAAGCGGGATTCAGAAAGGCCAAGTGGCGCTTTTCGATTTGATCGGAGCGACCTGCTTCGCAAATTTCCAGGTCAGGACCACGCCCGATGCCATTTGGGAGCGGCATCTGCCGCCCATGCCACCGAATACTTTGATTCAGTGGAGTCTGTCGCCGTCGTACGATGCGCTGGCGCGTAACCTGGAGCATCCGCTGTCGCCAGAGGAGATCAAGCAAATCTCTTGGCAAGACGTGCAAGCGGAACCGCCCGGATTTGTTCCGATCAATCGTTACCGCGAGAGCCCCCATCCCAGGGTTTCGTTTCAGGTAGATTTTTCCAAGCGCCTGGAACCGCAGCCAGGGACGAAAGTGGTGTACGCCCGGACCGCCATCCATTCGGATCGAGACCAGGTGAAACGGCTGGAGATTGGCTACAGCGACGACGTGAGCGTCTTTCTGAACGGCAAAATTCTCTACCGTGGCCGAAGCGCTCAAGGGTTCCGTGACCCTGGCTTTCTGGGGATCGTGAACCCGGAAAACGACACTGTGTACCTTCCGCTAGAGAAGGGCCGCAATGAATTGATGCTCGCGGTAAGCGAACTGGGCGGAGGATGGGGATTCATCTGCCGGCTGACCGAGTTGGACAAGTAAGTTGAATATGCGATATCCAGTCAGTTCGCGGAAGCTCATATTGGCGATTCTGTCGCTTGGGTTCTTAGTCGCTGCCATGTCAGGGCAGTCGGAACGAGCAGTGACGAAACTGGCGGACGGAGTCTACGAAATTCAACACGCCGGGAATGGAGGAGGCAACACCACCGTCATCATCGGTGACCGGCAAGTCTTCGTCGTGGATTCCTGCTTCTTGCCCTCAGCCGCCCGGAAAGATATAGCTCAAATCCGCGAATGGACGAACAAACCGGTCAGCTTTGTGCTGAATACGCATTTTCACAATGACCACAATTTTGGAAATCGAATTTACATGGATGCCTATCCTGCGCTGACGATCATTGCCCATGTCGAGACGAAGAGAGACATGGATAGGTTCGGGCCGGGATCGTTGATGAGGGAAGAAAAGGACGCCTATGGTTTCCAGAAGATGCTGGAGACGGGGAAAACTCCGGATGGAGTTGCTCTGACGGAAGAACAGAAAACCGAGGTAAAGACTGGCCTCGCTGAGAAACCAGCGGTTCTCGAAGAACTCAGGAGGATCCAATTCCAAAGTGCGACGTTAACGTTCGAGCATGATTTCACCGTTGACCTTGGTAACCGTGAGGTTCAGGTTAAGTTCCTGGGACGAGGCAACACCGCCGGGGATGCCGTCGTGTACCTGCCAAAAGAGAAAATCGTCGTGGCTGGGGACCTGGTTGTGTACCCAATTCCAAACATGATCGATGGCTACCCGGTCGAATGGATCCAAACATTACAAAATCTGGCGCAACTGGACGCCGACACCATTGTTCCGGGACATGGCCCGATTTTACATGACAAGAACTATGTCTATTTGCTTCGGGACCTGATGAAGAGTGCCGTGGAGCAGGTCAACGAAAGACTCAGACAAACCAGCCCTGCCATGTTCCAAACTGTGGATGACGTGAGAGGGGCGGTAGACCTGAGTCGTTTCCGGCAGCGCTTCGCGGGCAATGACAAGAACCTTGCCATGGCTTTTGACGATGTATCGGCCGAACTGGTCAAACTTGTGTTCCAGGAAGCCAGCTCGCGTTGAAGATCGACTAAGACCACTCCAGCGGGTGACCAACTGGCTGAAGACTCGTCTAAATTGCCAGCTTCAGCTTTGCTAGTGGCAGCCTTGAATCCTCCGTTTCGAGCAATGGCGTGGCCCGACGATGACATCGACCACATTGTGTTCGAGACCGGACTCGTGCGCATTGGCGCATTTCGCTGCCATCCGGATCATCCGTCATTTCATGACAGCGGTCCGATCAAACAACACTGCTTCGTTTTTCCCTGGACCGCAGTCGAGATTCAGCACGAGCACGAGCCAGGCTTTGTTGGCAATCCGAATGTGGTGACTCTCTACAACCTTGGCCAAAGATACGTGAGAAATGCAATAAGTCCGGAGGGAGACAATTGCGACTGGTTTGGCGTCGAGTCCGAACTAGTGCGCGATGTGGTCAGCGCGTTCGATTCCCACGTGGATGATCACGCTGAGCAGCCTTTCATTTTCATGCGAGGCTGGAGCGACGCTTCCACCTACCTGCTCCAGCGGCGACTGTTCACTTGGGTTACAAACGGCGAACATGTCGATCCCTTGGCCGTCGAGGAAACCGTGATTGAACTGCTGGATCGCGTGGTTCGCAGCGCTTATTCCACTCGGGACGTATCGAGGAAGGCGAAGATCCGCTCGAGTCACCGGGACACAGTCCACGATGTCGAGACGATTCTTAGTGGATCCGCCGACACACGGCTAAGTCTGAAAGGGATCGCTCGCGATGTCGGGTTGTCAGCATATCACCTATGCCGGCTCTTTCGGCGAGTAACCGGGATGAGGCTGCATCAGTACCGTTTGCGGTTTCGCCTGCGGCAGGCACTCTCCGAAGTAGTGGGTACACGGCGCCCGCTCATTGACATCGCCCTGGATGCGGGCTTTTCCAGCCACAGTCATTTCACCGACATTTTCCATAACGAGTTCGATGCGACCCCCTCCTCGGTCCGAGCCGTCTCTCCGAGCGAATGCAGGTCGAGCAATTTCCTGATAGCACCACTTAGCCTTTCGCCTTCACAGTACCGTATGCAGGGTTTGGGGTAGGTTCGGGTGTATCAGGAGATTCGGAATGAGGTCCTTAACAATTCACATGCTTGTGGTGTTTGTCATGGTGCTTTGCTTTGAGTTCGTCGGGTTTGGGCAGTCGGGAGACCTGACCATGCAAGACGCCGAAAAGCAGTATGAAGCCAAGAACTGGGAGGAAGCCGCAAATAGCCTCGATGCGGTAACGAAGGAAGACCCTTCGAACACCTTGGCATGGCTGCATCTCGGCTCGGCACGACAAAAATTGCAACAGTACGAACAAGCGGTAGCAGCCTTCAAACATCTGGAGAAAGATCCGAATTTCGCCGCCCCCGCTCTATACCGCGAAGCCGCGTCACTAGCCAGATTGAACCGCAAGGACGAGGCGCTTGCCACACTCGATAGGGCGGTGGACGCAGGATTCGCCCGACTGCAGCTGTTGCAGGAAGATCCTGACCTGGCTTCGCTGCGAGATGATCCTAGTTTTGCAAAAACGGTTGCCAAAGCGGATGCGATGGTGCATCCCTGCGAGCACCAGCCCGAGTACCGCCAGTTCGACTTCTGGATTGGCGAATGGGACGTGGTCACAACCCGAGGGCACGATCCTGCTGGCACCAGCAGTATCCAGCTCATTCTGGATAAGTGCGTGATCTTTGAGAACTGGACCGGTGGCGTCACCGGCAAGAGCCTCAATCATTACGAAGCGGCCACCAAGAAGTGGATACAAGATTGGGTCGACAGCACATC
>Ga0070741_10002460_pt1 | contig 49662 bp, 45 predicted proteins | sample Coa_R1_4_FD_66440 | JGI IMG/M metagenome (GOLD analysis project Ga0070741, IMG submission 66440) | Surface soil microbial communities from Centralia Pennsylvania, which are recovering from an underground coalmine fire - Coalmine... | ecosystem: Environmental > Terrestrial > Soil > Unclassified ... | reverse complement strand
GTCGTCGACACGCTCGGCATCGCGTCGCCGGAGGCGGTCGCCGATCTCGTGGGCAGCACCCTGCAGTGGGTCGACGGGACGCCCGTCCACTTCCACGGCCACAACGACTTCGGCCTCGCGACGGCGAGCGCGGTCGCGGCGGTGCGCGCGGGGGCGACGTGGATCCAGGGGACGATCAACGGGATGGGCGAGCGTGCCGGCAACGCGAACCTCGGCGAGGTCGCGCTCACGCTGCGGGCGCTCTACGGCGTCGAGACGAACCTGCGCCTCGAGCGGATCCGCGCCGTCAGCGAGCGCGTGCGCGAGCTCTCCGGCTACCAGCTCGAGCCGTGGAAGCCGGTGACGGGGAGCACGCTGTACCGCCGCGAGTCCGGCGCCGTCGCGAGCCAGTTCCACGACCCGCCGTCGATCGAGCCGTACTCGTCGCAGCTCGTCGCAGCTGAGCGTGGGATCGTGCTCGGCAAGAAGAGCGGCCTCGACTCGATCCGGATCAAGGCCGAGGAGCTCGGCCTCGACGTGCCGGAAGACCGGCGGGCGGGCCTGCTCGACGCTGTCAAGAAGCTAGGCGCGGAGAAACACGGTCTGGTGTCCGACGACGAGTTCCGCGACCTCGCCCGCGCGCTCGCCTGACCCGACACAATTTCTTCCCCCAAGGGGCCTTCGGCCCCGAGCCCCCTGGTGTCGAGGGTAGCGCCGAAATGCGCACGCGTGTGAAACGCGTTGGCGCCGAGCCTGTGACGTTCTCTCCCCGTGGGCGCCTTGGCGTTTGACACTTGATCAAAAGCGCGAAACGATCCACAGGTGACGCTCCAAAGTCCGGCGGTCGAGCCCAGGCGCCACCCGACAATGGCCGAAGCCGCGCTCGCCGAGCTGCAGGACTCGATCCTCTCCGGCGAGCTGCCGGCAGGGTCGCCGCTCCGTCTCGAGGAGCTCGCCGCGCGGCTCGGGATGAGCATCTCCCCCGTCCGCGAGGCCGTCCGCAGGCTCGAAAGCCTCGGGCTGGCCGTTCACGTCCCGCACCGCGGGGCGCGGGTCAGCGAGCTCGCCGTGGACGACCTCCACGACACGTACGAGGTCCGGCTCGTGCTCGAGCCGCTGGCGGTCAGCCGCGCCGCCGAGCGGTTCACGGCCGGCGACGAGACCGCGGCGCGCGCACAACTCGGCGAGTACGCGGACGCCCACGACCGTGGTGACCTGCGTGCGGCCCGCGACGCCCACACAGGCTTCCACTTCACGCTCTACCGCGCCTCGGGGTCGGAATGGCTCCTGCGACTGATCCGGCCGGCGTGGGAGAACTGCGAGCGTTATCGCGCGATCTCGCTCTACGGCCGGAGCACGGCCGAGGTCGAGCGCGAGCACCTGCGCATCCTCGACGCGTGTGTCGAGCACGACTCCGAGCGGGCCGCCGCCGAGTTGACGCGCCACCTGTCCGCAACGGCCAATCTCGTCGCGCGAGAACTGGGCGCGGAAGCCCTGTTCGCCCGTGTCTGACTACGGCGACATTTCCGTCGACCTTTCGCGCTTCCTGCGCCGCGGCGAGATCGAAGCCGACCGCGAGGCGTTCGGAGCGACACCGACCGCACCGGCGACCGTCGACGCCGAAGCGTTCAAGGCCGCGATGCGGGTCCTCGCCTCCGGCGTCGTCATGGTCACCGCGCGCCGGGACGACCAGCTCTACGGCCTGACGATAAGCGCCTGCTGCTCGATCTCGGCCAGCCCGCCGCGCGTGCTCATCTCGCTCGCGCAGACCGCGAGCTGCCTTCCCGCCGTCCTCGACACCGGCCGCTTCGGGCTCTCGATCCTGCGCGCGGGCCAGCGGCCGCTCGCCGAGCTCGGCGCGGTCCCCGGCGGCCCCAAGGAGGTCGACGCGTTCTCCGAGAGCCGCGACGGCAGCGTGACGATGATCGCCGGAGCGCTCGCCCACCTCGACTGCTCGGTCGACCAGACGTTCACGATCTCCGACCACGTGCTCGTGATCGGGAACGTCGAGCATGCGGTCACCGCCGACGATCTCGACGAGCCCGGCCCGCTCCTCTACTTCAACCGCACCTTCCACCGGCTCGGCGAGGCCGTGGAGTGAACGAGCGCTGGGACGCCGTGTTCGTCGGCAGCGGGATCAACTCGCTGGCTGGCGCGGCGCTGCTCGCCAAGGGCGGCCGCCGCGTGCTCGTGCTCGAGCGGGAGAACCGGCTCGGCGGCGCGATCTGGACGGCGGAGATCACGGAGCCGGGCTTTGTCCACGAGGTGTTCTCGTGCTGGCACCCGTTGTTCGTCGGCTCCGCCGCCTACGCGGAGCTGGCGGCAGACCTCGCCGCGCTCGGGCTCGACTACCTGAACACGGAGCTCCCCACCGGGTGGCTCGGACCCGACGGCTCGGCCGCCTTCCTCGCCAACGCGCACGAGCAGAACGTCGAGGAGCTCGAGCGGCTCGCTCCGGGAGACGGGCAGGCCTGGAGCCGGACGGTGCAGGAGTTCATGCCGAACGCGGACCTGTCCTTCGGCGTGCTGACGACGGAGCTCTGGTCGCGCGCCGGCGCGCAGCTCGGCTTGAACGCGTACCGGCGCCTCGGCCGGCGCGGGATGGTCGAATTCACGGGCAACGTGCTCGTCAGCGCCCGCGACTGGCTGACCGAGACGTTCGCGTCGCCGTCCACGCACGGCCTCCTCGCGCCCTGGGTCCTGCACACCGGGCTCGGGCCCGACGCCGCGGTCTCCGGGTTCATGACGCAGGTGATCGCCGTGGCGATCGAGCTCGGCGGGATGCCCGTGCCGAAAGGCGGCGGCGTCAAGCTCGTCGAGGCGCTCGCCGGGATCGTCCGAGCAGCCGGCGGAGAGCTCGAGACCGGCCGAGAAGTGGAGCAAATCCGCGTCGAGAACGGCCGCGCGACCGGCGTCAGGCTCGCCGACGGCACGACGATCGCCGCCCGCCGCGTCGTCGCGAACGTGACGCCGACGCAGCTCTACGGCCGGCTACTCGCCGCGACTCCGCAACACGACGCAGGCAGCACGTTCCGCTACGGCCGCGCCGAGATGCAGATCCACTTCGCGCTCGACGAGGCGCCGCGCTGGGACGGCGACGAGCGGCTCGGCAAGACGGCGATCGTCCACCTGACGCCGGGCCTCGACGGCGTCTCGCGCGCGGTGAACGAGGCCGAGCGCGGCCTGCTCCCGGCCGAGGCCACCGTCGTCGTCGGGCAGCCGCTCGCCGTCGACGCCTCGCGCGCACCCGAGGGCAAAGGGATGCTCTGGATCCAGCTCCAGGAGCTGCCGCGCCGCCCGAAGGGCGACGCCGCGGGCGAGATCGACACGGGCGACGGCACCTGGACGGACGAGCTGAAGGAGCGCTACGCGGACCGCATCCAGGCGCGGATCGCACACCACGTGCCGAACCTGGAGTCGTCGATCCTGAAGCGCGTCGTCTTCTCGCCGGCCGACATCGAGCGCGCGAACGTGAACCTCGTCGGCGGCGACATCTACTCCGGCTCGTGCGCGCTCGACCAGAACCTGCTCTGGCGCCCGCGCCCCTCGCTGCCCGGCCACCGGACGGCGATCGCCGGCCTCTACCACATCGGCGCGAGCACGCATCCCGGCCCCGGCCTGGGCGCCGGATCGGGCACGATCGTGGCACACGAGCTGCTGCGCGAGAACCGCTGGAGGAGCGCGCTCTCGGGGCTGGGAAGGCACCTCGGCAGAAGGACTGTTCAGCTTTGACACATCATCGAAATCCGTTCAAAGTCGGACATTCGAAGGAGGCGTAGATGAGGTTCTCGATCTACTCGGAAATCCAGTACTGGGGCGACAAGCCCGCGAAGCGCGCGTACGACGAGGTGATCGAGCAGGTCGTGCACGCCGACCGGCTCGGGTACGACGCCTACGGGATCATCGAGCACTTCTTCTTCCCCAAGTTCTCGATCTCGGCGAACCCGTTCGCGTTCTGGGGCGAGTGCGCGGCGAAGACGAAGAACATCAAGTTCCGGACGCTCGGCCACGTCCTGCCGTACCACAACCCCACGATCCTGGCGTCGCAGATCGCGGCCGCCGGCATCCTCTTCGACGGACGCTACGAGTTCGGCGCGCTGCGCGGCCACGGCTGGGTTCCCGGCAAGGCCGGCGTGCCGATCCGCGAGACGCGCGACCGGTACGAGGAGTCGCTCGAGATCCTCTTCCACGCGCTCCGCGACGAACGGTTCTCCTACGACGGCAAGTACTACTCGATCGGCGACGCGCAGATCTGGCCGCGGCCCGAGCACAAGTTCCGCGTCTTCCTGGGCGGGACGAGCGACCGGACGTACGAGCTCGCGGCGGAGAACGGCTGGGCGGTCGTCGTGCCGCCGCTGCTCCCGTACGAGGCGCTTCGCGAGCAGCTCGACCTCTACCGCTCCAAGTGCGCGGAGCACGGCACGGAGCCGGACATCGTCTGGATCCACGCCTGCTACATCGACGAGGACCGCGGGACGGCGCGCCGCGAGGCCGAGCGCGGGATGCGCGGCTTCCTCGAAGGGAACGCCTCGCCGCTCGGCGACCCGTACGTGAACTTCCCGCCGCGCGAGGACATGGAGGCGTCGGGCTACGGCTTCTACATCTCCGGGATCATGGAGAAGCTCGCGCAGACGCCCTACGAGGACATGATCGACGGCGACATCGTCTGGGTCGGCACGCCCGACGAGATCATCGAGCGGATCGAGGCCGTGCGCGACGTCTGCGAAGGGCTGACCGAGGTCTCGATCACGGTCAACCCGGGCGGGTTCGCGCACTGGCAGGCGATCAAGGCGCAGGAGCTCTTCGCCGACCTCGTCATCCCGCACTTCCGGTCGCGAGACCGGGAAGGGGCGGCGGTTGCGTAGGAAATTCGGCATCTGCGAGCTCTCGACGCTGAACGCGAGCTTCGACGACGACCTGGCCGCCTACGCGGCGGCCGGCGCCGACGGGATCTCGATCTTCGAGGGCAAGCTCGTCGCCGGCCGCGAGGCGGAGCAGCTGGAGTCGTTCCGCCGGAGCGGCCTCGAGGCGAGCGCCGCCGTGCTCGCCGTGCCGTCCGTCCTGCCGCTCCCAAGGTTCCCGGGGCCCGAGCGGCCCGAGGAGCGGCTCGAGGCGATGCTCGCCGGTATGCGGCGGCTGGCGCCGTTCGAGCCGACGGCGTTCGTGTGCCCGAGCGGCCCGGCGGGCGAGCTCACCGACGCGGAGGCCCGCAAGACGCTCGGCGAGGGCCTGCGCGTGCTCGCCGACGAGTCGGCGCGGCTCGGCATCCCGGTGGCTCTCGAGCCGATGTCGACGTTCGAGCGCGAGGTCTGGACGCTCGTGACGACGCTCGGCGAAGCGGCCGAGCTCGTCGACGAGGCCGGCGCCGACGTCGGGCTCGTCTTCGACACCTGGCACCTCTGGAACTCGCCGGAGCTCGACGACGACCTCGAGCGCTACGGCGACCGCATCGTCGCGGTGCAGGTGAACGACTGGCGTGATCCCACGCGGAGCTGGTGCGATCGCGTCCTGCCCGGGGACGGGGTGATCGATCTCGGCCCGCTGCTCGACGCCGTCGAGCGGACGGGCTGGGCAGGCTGTTATGACCTCGAGGTGTTCTCGGACGACGGCAAGTTCGGGAACGACTTCGAGGACTCGCTGTGGAAGCTCCCAGCCGACGAGCTGGCACGGCGCGGGCGGGAGCGTTTCACGCAGCTGGAACTGTCAAGCAGCACCGAAGGGAGGGCAGCATGAGGGCAAGGAAAGGGTGGGGGCTCGCGGCCGTTCTGGTCGCGGCCGTCACCATCGCGGCCGTGGGTGTGACGACCGCGTCCGGAGCGAAGTCCGCGGGCACGATCAAGCTCGCGTACGTCGCCGACCTGAGCGGGCAGATGGCGCCGTTCGACAACCCGGCGCTGACGGCCGCGAATCTCGAGATCAAGGCGATCAACGCCAAGGGCGGCGTCGACGGCAAGCAGCTCGTGATGCTGAAGTGCGACACGCAGAACTCGAAGCCCGACGTCTCGAAGTCCTGCGTCGACAACCTCGTCGGCCAGGGCGCCGTGATTGGCCTCGTCACCTGCGACGTCAACTTCGCGAGTGCGGCCGTGCAGGAGTTCCTGAACAAGGGTCTCCTGACGGTCTCGCCGTGCATCGGCACCGACCAGATGGGCCCGAAGCGCTTCGGCGCCAAGGGCAGCCTCGCGTTCAGCTACGGCAACGTGGCGCAGGACGAGGGCGCGGCCATGGCGGAGTACGCGTTCAACGTCAAGCACTGGAAGACGGCAGACACGATCACGGACAACGTCATCGTCTACTTCCAGAACGTCGTCCAGGCGTTCACGTCCCGCTACAAGCAGCTCGGCGGCAAGATCGTCGACTCGGAGAGCTTCACGGCCGGCGACAAGACGATCGGCAGCGTCGTGAGCCGCGTCAACCAGCACAAGGCGGCCGTCATCGTCACGAGCGACGGCTTCGCCGACTGGTCGACGGAGTTCGCCGGCATCCGCAGCCTCCACAACAACACGCCGATCATGAACTCGTGGGCCGGCGACGGCACCTTCTGGTACCCGAAGGGCGTCAAGGTGTCGAACTACTGGTACCCGACGTATGCATCGGTGTTCGGCGACGACCCGAACGCGGCCGTGCGGAAGCTGATCGGCCAGATGAAGGCCATCCACCAGCCGCCGGCAACCGGCGGATTCGTCCAGGGCGCAGCAGCCATCGACGGCATCGTGGCCGCGATCAAGCGCTCCGGCGGCTCCACCGTCGGCTCGAAGCTGGCAGCGCAGATGGTGAAGTTCCACAACCTGCCCACGATCTCCGGCAACGTGAGCTTCTCGCCGAAGCTGCACAGCGTCTTCGGCCGTGCGTACCGGATCATCGAGGTGCAGAACTCGAAGCCGAAGTTCGTCCAGCTCTACACGACGAAGAAGCTCGGCACGCTCTGACGCCGTTGGCGGACGCCGTCGCGGCTGAGACGCATCGGTGGCCCGGAGGCTCTCTCCGGGCCACCGGCGTCTCGCGCTCCTTCGAGGGCGTCCACGCTCTGCGAACGGTCGACTTCGAACTCGACCGGCACGAGGTCGTCGGGCTGATCGGCCCCAACGGAGCCGGCAAGACGACGCTCGTCAACGTGATGACGGGCTTCACCCTGCCGACGTCCGGGACGGTCTACCTGGCCGACCAGGAGATCACGAAATGGGCGCCGCACCGACGGGGAAGAGCCGGGCTGGCGCGCACCTTCCAGCACAGCCGCTCGTTCGGGAACCTGCCGGTGCGCGAGAACGTCGAGGTGGCGGCTCTCGGCTCGGGCGCGTCCGGCCGCGAGGCGGGCAGGCGCGCCCGCTCGCTGCTCGAGCTCCTCGGGCTCGAGCGCTACGCAGCGCGGCCGGCCGCGACGCTCGCACACGGCGACGAGCGGAAGCTCGGCGTCGCGCGGGCGCTCGCGACGGCACCGCGCTTCGTCCTGATGGACGAGCCTGCCGCCGGCCTGCCGGAGGCCGAGGTGCCGGACTTCGCGGCGGTCATCCGCACCGTGCGGGACGAGTACGACGCCGGGGTGCTCCTCATCGACCACAACATGGCGCTGATCATGGAGGTCTGCGACCGGATCCACGTGCTCGACCAGGGCAGGACCCTGGCGTCGGGCACGCCGGATGAGATCCGCCGCAACCTCGACGTCACCGCCGCGTATCTCGGCGAGTCCGCCGTGCACGAGACATGAGCGGAGTCCTCGACGTGGAGGGGCTCTGGGTCAACTACGGCACGGTCCCGGCCGTGCGCGACCTCTCGCTGACGATCGGCGAGGCGGAGATCGTCGGGCTGATCGGGCCGAACGGCGCGGGCAAGTCGACGATGCTGCACGCGATCACCGGGCTCGTCGGCGCGCGCTCCGGCGCGATTCGGTTGCGCGGCAACTCGCTGATCGGCCGGAAGCCCGAGGCGATCGCCCGCTCGGGCGTGTCGCTCGTCCCGGAAGGCCGCCGGATCTTCGCGCAGCTCACCGTGGAGGAGAACGTCCGGCTCGGGACGATGGGCCGTCGGGAGCGCGGCGGGCTGCGGCGGGACATGGACTGGATCGGGGAGCTCTTTCCGATCGTCACCGAGATGGCCTCACGACCGGCCGGAAGCCTCTCGGGCGGCCAGCAGCAGCAGCTCGCGATCGCCCGGGCGCTCGCGGCCGGACCCGACCTGCTGCTGCTCGACGAGCCGTCGCTCGGGCTGGCGCCGACGCTGGTGGACATCGTCTTCGACGCCTTGCTGAAGATCCGCGACCGCGGCGTCACCGTGCTGCTCGTCGAGCAGCGCGCCCAGCGGACGGTCGCGCTCGCCGACCGCACCTACGTGATGACGAACGGCGAGATTCGCATGACGCTGACCCGGAAGGACGCCGACGACACGGAGCGGATCGTGGCCGCCTATCTGTCGTGACCCACCTCCAGGCAGCCATCGATGCGATCGGCCTCGGCGCGACCTACGCGCTGATCGCGGTCGGGATCGGGCTCGTCTTCGGCGTCCTGCGGCTGATCAACTTCGCCTACGGGCAGCTGATCATGCTGGCGGCCTTCGCCATGGCGTTCACGGACAGCTGGCCCGACGCGGCCAGCATCGCCCTCTCTGTCCTCGTCGCCGTCGCGGCCGCGCTCGTCATGGAGCGGCTCGCGTTCCGGCCGCTGCGGACGGCACCTCCGTCGACGATGCTGGTCGCGACGTTCGCGATCTCCTACCTGATCCAGAACATCGCGCTCGTGCAGTACGCGTATCGACAGCAAGGGGGCCTCGGCGACCCGGTGGGGACCCTGGCGCAGCTGAACACGGCCGTGTCGATCGGTTCGCTCGAGATCCGCTGGGTGACGTTCCTCGCCATCGGCGCCGGCCTCGTCTGCCTGGGCGGCCTTGCGCTGCTCCTCAACAAGACCTCGATCGGGCTGCAGATGCGCGCCGCGTCGCTCGACTTCCGGACGGCCCGGCTGCTCGGGGTCCGCGCCGACACCGTGATCATGGCCGCAGTCGCCGTGTCCGGCGTGCTCGCCGCCGTGGCCGCGCTGATCCTCAGCATCAACACGGTGCTCGTGAACCAGACGACCGGGCTCAACGAGACGATCGTCGTGCTCGTCGGAGTCGTTGCCGGCGGCATCGACCGGCTCACGACGGCCACGCTCGGCGGCTTCGCGATCGGGTTCGCGACGGCGTTCGTCGGCGTCGAGCTCCCGAACTCCGGCACGACGCCGTTCACGTCGAACGTCTACATGCCGTCGGTGATCTACCTGGCGGTGATCGTCGCACTGCTGCTCCGGCCGGCGGGGCTGTTCGCGAAGACGCAGGCCGGAGTCGAAAGGGTATGAGGCGAGTCCCGGCATGGCTGCAGGAGCTGGCCGGCCCGGTCGTCCTCGTGGCGCTGCTTGCGGTCGCCTCCGATCTCGGGGTCAGCTCCGCGGACGAGGTCAAGTTCCAGAACGCGCTCGTCTTCGTGGCGATCGTCGCCGCGCTCTACGTCTTCGTCGGGAACTCGGGGGTGATCTCGTTCGGGCAGGTCAGCTTCGTCGCGCTCGGAGCGTTCGCGAGCGGCGTCATGACGATTCCGCAGGATTCCAAGCAAGGCGTGCTCACCACGCTCTTTCCCCTGCTGCGCGACCACACGATCTCGAACTTCTGGTCGCTCGTGCTCGCGGCCGGCCTCGGCGCCGTCTATGCCTTTCTCGTCGGGATCCCGTTGATGCGGCTGTCCGGGATCGCGGCGGGAATCGCGACGCTGGCCGTGCTCGGGATCACCTACAACATCCTCACGTACTGGAACAGCATCGGGCCGGGAGGCGGGCAGACGCTGTCCCTGATCCCGACGACGACGGACTACTGGACGCCGGCGGCCGGCGCGATCGCGGTCATCTGCGTGGCGTTCGCCTACCAGAGAAGCCGGTTCGGCCGGCAGCTCCGCGCCGCCCGCGAGGATCCCGCCGCCGCCCGGGCCGCCGGGATCGACATCCACCGCCAGCGTCTGCTCGCCTTCACGATCTCCGGCGCGCTCTCGGGCTTCGCCGGCGGGCTCTACGTCCATCTCTACGGAAGCATCTCGACCGGGGACGTGTACCTCGACCTGACGTTCGTGACGCTGGCGATGCTGGTCGTCGGCGGGATCTCGAGCCTGTTCGGCGCGGTCGTCGGCGCGATCGCGATCAGCCTGTTCCGGATCCTGCTCTCGAACTCGGAGCAGGGGATCCACATCTTCGGTTGGGGAATCCACGCGCCGGGCGGGACGAACCTGATCGGGATCGCGATCGTCATGCTCGTGATCCTGCTTCTCCGCCCGTCCGGGATCACCGGCGGGCGCGAGTTCACGGTGGCGAACGACCTCCCGCGCCGGCTCAGGCGGCCGACCCGGACAGAGCCGCTCGGCTAGATCGAGTCGTTCTCGCGCGGGCCGTCTTTGGCGGCCGGGAGCGCCGAGCGCTGCGGCTCGGGCTTCGTGGGCGGCTCGTCGTGCGTGATGCCGTCCTTCAGCTCGCGCATGCCCTTGCCGAGCGAGCGGCCGATCTCCGGCAGCCGCTTGGGCCCGAAGACGAGCAACACGACGAGCACGAAGATCGCGATGTGCCAGGGGCTGACGATGCCGCTCACTGGGGCGAGGCTAGCAGGCGCCTACGAGGGCTGGTCGCGGACGAGCTCCAGCGTGGCGCAGTGCAAGCCGGCAATCGCGAACTTCTGGCTCTCCGAGAAGTCGACCTGGATCACCTCGACGCCCGCCTTCTCGAGCGCCGCGACGACCGTCGGCGAGCCTGCGTTCATCACGACCTTGCCGGGCTCGAGTGTGACGCCGTTCACCGCCAGGTCCCAGTACTCCTCCACCGGCACCTCGACGATCCGGAAGTCGCGCCGCACGAGCTCGCGAACGAAGCCGTAGTTGACGAGGTGGGGCGACAGCACCGCCACCCGCTCCGCCGGGACGAGCAGCACCATGTCCATGTGGGACGTGCCGATGTTGCCGCCGCCGATCGAGTCGTACCACCCTGGGCTGTGGGCGAGGACGAACTCGACGCCGAGCCCCTCGAGCACGAACTGCAGCTGGCGTAGCCCCTCCTCGTTCGCGACCACGCTCTCGTTGAAGACGAACGTCTTCTCGTCGAGCCAGCGACCGGCGCCCGGCTCGCAGATCCCCCGCCCGTGGATGGTCAGGTAGACGGGAAGCTGCAGCGCCGAGAACGCCTTCGACCAGATCACCTCGCGCCCGCGCTGCCACGAGCCGAGTCCGTAGCGGTGCATGATCACGCCGCCGCGCACGACCAGTCCCGCGCCGGCAAGCGTGACGAGGTTCTTGATGTAGCCGTACTGCCCGATCGCGGGCACAGGCGCCTCGACCATGTGCACGCGAACGCCGCTCGCCCGCAGCACGTCGTAGTACTCGTCGAACTGCGCCTGGAGCCTGCCGAGGTCGGCGTTCCCGGCGGCGGACGAGTAGTAGTACTGCCATTGCTTCGCGTACTCGGGTCGGATCTCGTTCTCGGTCGGACGCGAGACGAGCACCTCGCGGAGCTTCCCGATCCCCTCCGCGCCCCAGCGGCGGCCCCAGATCTGCTCGACCTCGTCGTAGAAGTCGGTCTCGTGGAGCATGTAGTTGCGGAGCGGCTTGTCCGGCTCGAACCACGGCGTCTCCGCGAGCAGCGCGTCCTCGTCGTGGTCGGCAGCCGGCCGAGGCGACGAGTACGACAGGTCGACCGTCTCGCCGTCGGCCGTGACCAGCCGGAACGGAACGGACTCTCGCGCGCTCATGCGGTCAGGTCCAGCGTGGCGTCGATCACGCCGAGGTACGCCGGGAACGAGAACTCGGGGATCTGCGCCAGCGCGCTGTCCGGGAAATGGCCCTGGTAAAGCGGGAACCAGACGTTCGGCGGGGACGGGTTGAGTCCCACGGTCGTCAGGCCGGCGTCGCGGTACTCGGCGATCCGCGCGCGCACGTGCTCGGGCGAGCCGGCGATCGTCATCGCGTCCGCCATCTCGTCGGTCACCAGCGCGAGCGCACCGTCGATGTCGCCCGCGTCGACGCGCTCCTGGATCGGCGCGACGTCGTAGCCGGCAGCCGCGAAGCTCGTGGCGTACTCGGGAGAGGAGCTGCCCGCAGTCGCGAACATCATCACCTGCCCCTTGATCTGTTCGAGCCCTGAGTCGTCGGGCGTGACGATCGTGGGGAAGCCGCACGCGATGTCGAAGTCGTCCAGGCTTCGGCCGGCCTTCTCGGCGCCGGCGCGCAGGTTCGGCAGAACGTGGTCGCGCACGTACTGGGTCGAGTAGAAGTAGCCGATGATGCCGTCCGCAAGCTCGCCCGCGAGGCGAGTCATCTGCGGCCCGATCGCCGCCATGTAGATCCGCGCCGGCTTCTCCGGCGGCTGCATCATCAGCTGGAAGTTCCGTACCGAGAAGATCTCGCCCTCGAAGGTCGTCGGCTCGCCCGACAGGATCTGGCGCAGGATGGTCACGTACTCGCGCATCGCGCGGACCGGCCGCTCGTAGGTCTGGCCGTGCCAGCCCTCGACGTAGCCGCGAGCCTGGAGGCCGACGCCGAGCATCAGGCGCCCGTTCGAGAGCTCGTTCAGCGTCGCGGCCTGCAGCGCCATCGTCACGGCCGATCGGCTCCAGATACCGACGACGCCGGTGCCGAGACCGACTCGCGACGTCTTCGTCGCCACCGCCGTCGCCGGCCCGAACGCGTCGCCGAAGGTGATCTCCGGGAACCAGACTGCGCGAAACCCGCGCTCCTCGGCCCGCACGCTGTAGTCGATCTGCACGCCGGGCGGCAGCGCTTCGACGAAGATGTCGAGATTCGGATCGGACACCGATCAGAGCCTATCTTCGGAGCCGTCGTAGATCCGGAGAGGCACGTCCGAGAAGGGCACTCCGCCGTCTGCGGTGACGAGCCACGTGTCCTGCATGTAGAGGCAGGCGCGCTCGTCCTGCGTGATCGCGTGCGGGTGCATCGAGACGACCATGTTCTCGCGCAGCACGGTCTCGTTGCCCTCGCCGATGCGCGGATGCTCGATCATCGTCATGCCGATCGAGTGGCCGGTCACGTGGCCGAGCTGGAAGCCACGCTCGTGGAAGCCCTTGGAGACTGCCATGTGGACGTCGTGCGCGGTCGAGCCGGCCTTCATCGTCCTTTTCGCGGCGTCGTAGTACTCGTGGTACGCGTCCATCGCGGACAGCGTGTCCGCGGACGGTCGGCCGGCACAGATCGGCCGTGAGAACTCGACCCAGTGCCCGCCCGGCCCGGCGATCTCGAGGCCGTACAGCATCAGGTCGTCGCGCTCGAGCCGGTGGTCGGCCGAGGGGAACTTGAACTCGGGGTAGGCGGCGCCTTCGGGCCCGCCGAGGATCATGTCCATCGTCGTCCGGTAGCAGCCGGCGGCGGTGAAGACCCGCTCGGCTTCGCCCATCAACTCGGCCTCGGTCTTGCCGAGCTCGTACGCGCGTAGGACGGCTTCGACGCCGGCCTCGTTGATGCGCATGCTCTCGCGCACCGACTCGATCTCCGCTTCCGACTTGACCGCGCGGGCCAGGTCGAACTGCTCGTCGAACGGGATCACCTCCGCCGGCCCGTCGGCGAGCGCGCGGTAGTCGCGGACGGCCATCACGTAGTCCAGTCCGGACACGCCGACGCGGCGCCAGCGGTTCTCCTTCGCCTGGCCTGCAATCCAGCGGCCCGGATGCTCGGCGAAGACCTGCTCCATCCAGGCCTCGCCGTGGTCGCCGACCCAGCGCGCCTCGCGCGGGAACACGACCGCGGGGTCGCCGTCGACGGGGACGACGACGTAGGCGTAGCGGTGGAGGATGCGGAAGCCGGACAGATAGCGGACCGCGCCCTCGAAGCCCGTGTACTCGGAGCCGGAGACGACCACCGCGTCGACGTCGCTCTCCTCGGCGGCGGCGCGCACCGCCGCATAGCGCTGCTCGATCTCGGCCTGCTCGGTCATCATTCTCCCCTCTCCAGTCCCTTTACGAGCGCGGTCAGTGCGCGGTTGAGCGGCGCGTCGACGCCGTAGCGGTCGCCGAAGTCGGCGATGGCGCCGTTGAGGAAGTCGATCTCGGTGGCGCGGCCGGCCTCGACGTCCTGGAGCATCGACGGCTTGTGGTCGTAGGCGATCTCCTTGCGCGCGGCGAAGTCGAACAGCTCCTCGGGGCTCTGGTCGAGCACGATCCCCTGCGCGTCGGCCACCGACCGCCCCTCGGCCATGACCGCCCAGGCCAGGTCGCGCGTGGGCGGCTCCGCGATGCGGCCGTGGGTGAGCCCGGTGAGCGCGCCGATCGCGTTCGAGGCCGCGTTGAAGATGAGCTTGCGCCACTGCGCGCCGCGCGCGTCGGCGAGCGCGTGCGTCGGCATGCCCCCGCGCGTGCAGGCGTCGGCGAGCTCCTCGACCTTGTCCATCGGCGCCGGGCTCGGCTCGAACGGCCCGATGTGCGTGTCGCCCTTCGTGTCCCAGCCGACGACGCCCGGCTCGACGATGTGCCCTGCGGGGAAGGTCGTGCCGCGGATCACCTCGCGGACGTGCTTCGCGACGAGCTCCTCGTTGCCGGCGCCGTTCTGCACCGAGCAGACGGCCCCCTGCGCGAACGCGTGCGCTGTCGCGGCCATGGCTGCGTCGGTGAACATGCTCTTCACGGCGACGATCCCGAAGTCGCACGGCGGCAGTGCCTGCGCGTCGGTCGTCGCTTGCACCCTGCCCGTGAGCTCGCCGGCGCCGGTGATCCGCAGGCCGTGAGCGTTGATCGAGTCGACGTGAGCCTGGTCGAGGTCGTAGGCCCAGACCTCGAGGTCGTCGAGCTGCGCCAGCCCGGCCGCGAACAGCGAACCGACGGCCCCGCAGCCGACGACGCAGATCCTCACGCGCGCCGCCTGTGCACCTGTGGACGAAAAGTCACGCTTTCGGCACAAACGCGTTTCACACGCGTGCGAATTTCCGAGCTACCCTCAAAAACGGGGGAAGCGGGGCCGAAGGCCCCCGGGGGGAAGGAACAGAGTGCGGTCTGGCGGCGGGTCATGCCTCTTCCCTCGCCCCGGATCCGAGGGCGGCGCGATGGGCGGCCAGCCATGCTCGCTCGACTGCCAGCTTCTCGAGCTGTCGGTTCCACCCGTTCCGGCGGCAGCGCTGCTCGGCAAGCGCGTACTCGCGGTCGAGCAGTGCCGGGACGTCGAAGGCCGCGCCGTACGCCGCGGGGGCCACCCGCGTCCGCCGCACGAGTTCCTCCGTTTCGGCCGCGGCGTCCTTCCTCGTCGAAGCCCAACCAGCGTGGAGCGGCGTCGAAACCCACGCGCGCGAGATGCACGAGAACGTCGCGCATCAGCTGATTGCCGAACCGCGCCGGCCGGCGCACGGTGTCGCCGATGCGTACGACGCCGTCGGCCGCGACTCCGCCCGCAAGGAGCACCTCCTCGGCCATCAGTAGGCCGCCTCTCGAGCCTTGACCAGCCGGTACATGGCCGCGTGCAGCGGCACCGGTACGCCCGCCCGTCCGGCCTCGCGCACGAGCGACCCGGTGATGAAGTCGACCTCGGTCTGGCGATGCGAGCGCACGTCGTCCAGCATCGAAGGCACGTGCGCGTACGCGCCCGACGCAGCCTCGGTCTCGCCCCGGCGGACGGCGTGGACGTTCATCTCCCACGGATCCTCGTGCAGCTCGACACCTGCCGCGGCCGCTACCGCCTTGCCCTCGTCCATCAGGTCGCGCACGAGAAGCCCGAGGTCGGTCGGCTCCTCCACCTCGGCGAACGCCGACACATGCGGCAGGTCGGTCAGCGCCGCAACCGTGTTCACCGTCGCGTTGAAGATCAGCTTCGACCACTGCGCGGGCCGCAGGTCGGGAAAAGCCCGCGCTCGGAGCCCCGACTCCACGAGCAGCGCTTCGATCTCCTGGGCGCGCTCGTACGTCGTCGTGCCCGCGTACGGGCCGAGCCACGTCTCCGTGTCGAGCTCGTACTCGACGTGCGCGTCCGAGTGGCGGACGCCGCTCATGAACGTCACGGCCGAGATCAGCGCCCGGTCGCCGTGCACGCGGACGATCTCCTCCGCCCCGAGCCCGTTCTGGATCGTCATCACCGTCGCCGACGGCACACGCCCGGCAAGCCGCGTCGCCGCGTCGTCCACGTCGGTCGCCTTCGTCGCCAGGATGACGAGGTCGGCATCGGGAAGCTCCGACTCGTCCGCGGTCGCGTGGAGCTCGGCGGTGAAGTCGCTCTTTCCGGTCACGCGCAGCCCGTGCGCGGAGAGCGCCTCGGCGTGCGCGGCGCGCCGCGTCAGCACCCACGTGTCCGCGCAGCGCGCCAGATGCGCGGCGTAGAGGCTGCCGATCACACCGCCTCCGACGACGACCACACGCTCGATGCCCATCCGTCAAACCTAATAGGTTCGGACTGTGCTGGCGGTCGTCCTCGCACTGTGCTCCGCGGTCTCGTTCGGCTCGCTCGCCGTCACGCTCACGTTCGCGCTTCGGCGCAGCCGCGACGCGGAGCTCGGCGCGTTCGCGACGACTCTGGCGGCGCTGATCCCGGTCGGGATCGTCGCGCTGGCGCGGTTCGACTGGAGCTGGAGCGTGTGGCCGTACCTGCTCGCCGGGCTGCTCGCGCCGGGCGCCTCGCAGGTTCTCTACGTCGTCGCCGTCCGGGAAGCCGGTCCCTCGCGGACCGCGCTCGTCGTCGGTGCCGCGCCGCTCGTCTCGGTGACGATCGCCCTCGCGGCGTTCGGGGAGCCGGTCAAGGCCCCGCTGATCGTGGGCGCCGTCCTGATCGTGCTCGGCGGCGTTGCGCTGGTGCGCGAACGCGTGCGGCCGGAGACGTTCCGGATGCTCGGGCTCGCATTCGGCTTCGGCTCGGCGTGTTTCTTTGCGACTCGCGACAACGTGGTCCGCCGGCTCGCCACCCACGAGCACGTCTCGCCGGAGCTGGCCGCCGGTGCGACGATCGTCGCCGGGGCCGCGCTCACGGCCACGTACCTCATCGTGCGTCGCGGTCCGTCGGGCCCGGTTCGCGGGCTCGGACCGAGCTTCGCGGCGTTCGCGCCTTCGGGGGTCGTCTGGGGCGTCTCCTACGTGTTCCTCTTCGAGGCGTTCGCCCGCGCCCGGGTGTCGATCGTCAGCCCGCTCGTCGCCGTCGAGTCGCTCGTCGGCGTCGTGCTCTCCGCGCTGGTCCTCCACCGGACGGAGCTCGTCGGCCGCAATCTCTGGGTCGGCGCGGCGCTGATCGTGGCCGGCGGGGCGCTGATCGGGGCCTTCCGGTAGGCGGGCCTATGCTCTCTGCGTGATCGTCGCGCACCTCGACCTGGACGCGTTCTTCGCCGCCGTCGAGGAGCTCGAGGATCCGTCGCTGCGAACGAAGCCGTTGATCGTCGGAGGCGATCCGCGCGGCCGCGGCGTCGTCGCAACTGCGAACTACGTTGCCCGGCGATTCGGGATTCGTTCGGCGATGAGCTGCGCCGAGGCGCTCCGCCGCTGCCCGCAAGCTGTGTTCGTCCGGCCGCGGCACACGGTGTACCGCCAGTACTCGCAGGCGGTCTGGTCGGCGATACGCGAGGTCGTGCCGACCGTCGAGCAGACCGGGATCGACGAGGGCTACCTCCAGCTCGACGAGGTCGTGGCCGACTTCTTGGCCGCCCGGCGGGTCGCCGGCGCGGTGCAGGCGGCCGTCCGCGGCTCGACCCGCTTGACCAGCTCCCTCGGCGTCGCGTCCTGCAAGGTCGTGGCCAAGGTGGCGAGCGACGCGCGCAAGCCGGGAGGGCTCACCGTCGTTCCCGCGGGCCGCGAGGCCGCCTACCTCGCGCCGTTCGCCGTTCGCAAGCTGCCTGGAGTCGGCCCGAAAGCGGAGATCCGGCTTGCCCGCGCCGGCATCGAGACTGTCGGCCAGCTCGCCGCGCTCGAGGACCCGGAATTGCGCTCGCTGCTACCCGGCAAGGTCGGCCTGGTGCTGCGCGACCGCGCGCGCGGAATCGACCCGCGGCCGCTCGAGCTCGGCGTCGAGCGGATCTCGATCAGCCAGGAGGAGACGTTCGAGCGCGACATCGCCGAGACCGAGCTGCTCCACGCCGAGTTGCGCCGCATGGCGGTGGGCGTCGCCGACTACCTCGAGCGCCGCGGCGAGTGTGCCCGGACGGTGACGACGAAGGTGCGCTACCCCGACTTCGCAATCCGCAGCCGCTCGACGACGCTCCCGGCCGGAATCGACGACGCGGAGACCATCGGCGACCTCGCGTGCAGGCTGCTCGACCGCGCGCTCCGCGACCGCCCGGGCCCGCTCCGCCTCGTCGGCGTCGGTGTCTCGAATCTCGAGCCGTTCCGCCAGCTCGCCCTTGCATGAGGTCCGCACCCCGCGAAAGAGTCCTCGGTGAGCCGAAAAGGGGAAACGAGGAGTCAGGTCCTCTCTCTCTCATGGCGACTACCGGGATGGCCCTCCGTCGTCGGAACTTCAATTCGTTCTCGACAGCGGCTTTGCCGACCAGATCGGAGAGTGGCTACACAAGTAGATCGAGCGAGATCACCTGCCGATGTCGCCGGGTGAGGCCTCAGGGTGATCCGAACTGACGTGGCTGCCCGAGCGAAGTAGCATCACGCAATGGCGACCGAGACCGTCAACGCGCTGCTCGTGATCGCCGACATCGGCGGCTACACGCGCTTCATGAGCCTCCATCGGACGAGCCTCGCGCACGCGCAGGAGAACACCTCGCGGCTCCTCGACGCGATCATCGACGCCGCACCCGACCTCGAGCTCTCCGGGCTCGAAGGGGACGCCGCGTTCCTCTACGCCACCGACCCGTCGGCGTCCGAGATCACTCGTTCGCTCGCGGGGCTCGCGACCGCGATGCACCGCGCGTTTCACCACGAGCAGTCGCACATGGAGCAGCTCCGCGTCTGCTGGTGCGACGGCTGCGTTCAGACCGGGAAGCTCACGGTCAAGATCGTCGCGCACTACGGCGAGGCCGTCCTCTCGGCCACGCGAGGACGCTCGACGCTCGCCGGCGTCGACGTGATCTTCGTCCACAGGATGCTGAAGAACTCCGTGCCGCTTGACGAATACGTGCTGATTTCGGAGGCAGTCCGTGAGCGCGTCGAGCCGAGCCTGACAGCGAGCGCCACGCCCATCGACGAGGAGCTCGAAGGCCTGGGCAGCGAGCGCCTGTACTACGTGGACATGGCCGCGCTGGCCGTGCCCGACGCCGAGCCGGAGCCGGTCAGCATCTTCCAGCGAGCGGCCTTCCACGCCGGCCTCACGGCGCGCAGCCTGCCGTACTACGTCGGGCTCAAGCGTTCCGAGATCGAGCTCGACGGCTAGGCGGAGCGTCGAGGCGGGTCAGCCGTGGATCCCGGCCCAGGCGGTCTGCCACTGGGCGTAGGGAACGCAGTCCCGCGCACGCGCGCGGCCGCAGTTCGCGAGCGGCGTCTTCCAGAACTTGACGCGAGGCAGGTCGTGCGCCGCCCGGTCGAGGCGGTAGGCCGCGCACGACCCGGGCTGGGCCGCGTTCATGAGCGGGCAGGCCTTCGGGTTGACCGGCGTCTCGCCGAGCGCGAGAGCGAGCTTCGCCTGGACAGCCGGGGTGACGACGTAGTCGAGCCACTTCCGCGCGCAGACGGGGTGCTTCGCCTTCGCCGAGACCATCCAGGAGTCGGCGAAGCCGGTGACGCCTTCCCGCGGGATGATCGCGCGGGCCGGGATGCCGCCCGTCTTCAGGGTCAGCGCCTGGTACGGCCAGCCCACTCCGAGCGAGGCCGAGCCGTTCTTGAACTGGGAGACCTCGTCCGCTGCGTAGTTCCAGTAGCCGGCGACCAGCTGCTTCTGCCCATGCAAGAGCGAGACGGCGGCGGCGAACTGCGTCGACGTCAGCTCGAACGGGTCGACGATGTGGAGGGGCGGCCTCGCTTTGGCGAGATAGAGCGCAGCGTCCGCGATCTGCAACGGGTCGTTCGGGACCGCGACCTTCCCCTTGTTCGCCGGGTCGTAGATCGCCTTCCACGACGACGGCGCAGGCTGCACGCGCTTCGCGTTGTAGAGCAGCAGGTTCGGCACCCACTGCACGGCGACGCCGTAGTGGACTCGCGAGACCGTGTTGAACGCGGGCGAACGGAAGACCGGGAAGACCTGCTTCTCGTCCGGGATCGCCGCGACCGCGATCGGCTTGACGAGCCGTCCTGCGATCAGGAGCCGCGCGATGTCGGCCGAGGCGGAGACGAGGTCGTACGACCCACTGCTGCCACGCATCAGCGCCGCCATCTGATTCGACGAGCCGACGTCGTGCCGCGTGATCTTGCAGCCGGTCTGCCGGAAGAACGGCTTTGCGATGTTGGAGTCCGAGTACGAAGGCCACTCGAGCAGCGAGAGCGCGCCCTCTCCTTTCGGGCCCGAAGCTGCCGTTGCGGTCGTGGCGGCGGCGATTGCGAGCGCCGCCGCGACGATCACGAAGGCGACGCGCATCGACACCGGGGCGAGTCTAGTGAGCGTCCCGGGCGAACTGCGGGATGACCTCCGCGCCGTACGCCGCGAGCGTCTCTTCCTGCCCCTCCGTCATCAGGTAGATGTTCCACTGGTCGACGCCGGCGGCCTGGAGGCGGCGGAGCTTGTCGACGTGCTGCCCGGCGTTGCCGAGGATGCAGAAGCGCTCGCAGGTCTCGTCGGTCACCTGCTGCCCGTGCGTGGCGCCGACGCGGCTGTGCTCCGAGTAGTCGTAGTTCTCGCGCTGCATGCGCTCGACGTAGTCGGTCAGCGACGCGGGCAGGTCGGCCTTGTCGTACTTGGACAGGAGGTCGAAGACGTGGTTCGAGACCATCGCGGGGAACCAGCGCACCTGTTCGCACGCCGCTGACAGGTCGTCGGAGACGTGGGCCGGAGCGCAGGCCATGACCTTCACCTCCGCAGGGTCTCGGCCGGCTTCCTCGGCCGCGCGCCGGACCTGGCCGACGATCCACTCGACGATCTCGGGATCGGCGAGCTGGATGATCACGCCGTCCGCGCAGCGGCCCGCGATGGACAGCACCTTCGGCCCGTACCCGGCGACGTAGACCGGAACCGGCTCGAGCTCCTTGGCCCACGCCAGCTCGATGTCCGTATCGTTCCAGTGGATCGACCGGCCGCCGACGAGGTCGCGGATCGCCGTCACCGAGCGCTCGAACTCGGCCACCTTCACGGGCTGGAGCCCGATCGTGCGCCGCGCCGAGTCGCCGCGCCCGATGCCGATGATCATCCGGCCGCCGGAGATGTCCTGCAGCGTCGCGAACGCGCTCGCGGTCACGGTCGGCTCGCGCGTGCCCGGGTTGGTCACGTTCAGCCCCAGCTTCAGCCTCGAGGTCGCGAGCGCGGCCATCGTCAGCAGCGGGTACGGCTCCTGCCAGAGGATGTGCGAGTCGTACGTCCAGCCGTAGTCGAACCCGTTCCGCTCGGCGGCCTGGAGCAGCTCGACGAGCCGGCTCGCGGGCGGATCGGGCAGGACGGTGACGCCGAAGCTCAGCACGGGAACGCTGAGCTTAACGTCAGTAGGTCGCGTCCTCTTCGACGTGCGCGCGGAAGACGACGAGGCTCGCGGCGACGAGCCAGACGGCAATCACGAACCACGGGATGAAGAAGATCGAGACGATCGCCGAGACCCCGGCGAGGACGCCGAGCCACGAGGCCCAGCGCGGCATCCGCGGCGCAGCCAGCGTGGCCAGGGAGGCGGCGACCATCATCGCGCCCGCGGCAACGCCTCCGGCCGAGTGCGTGACGTACCAGACGTCGTCCGCGGCGTGAATCAGGCCGGGATAGACGGCGTGGTGGTACGTGTCGTCGCTCATCGTCTTCACGCCCGCGTCGATGCTGAACGCGACCAGCGTGAGCGCTGCGTAGACGGCGCCGCCGACCGTCGTCACCATCCCGAGCACCCCGTCGCCTGCGAGCCGTCGCACGGCCTGGCGCAGCGCGGCGAGGAACCAGATGAAGAAGAAGACACCGAGGACGGCGATGAACCAGCCGAGCGCGACCTTGTCCCGGTGGCTGCCCGACTGGTAGTAGCGGATGATCTTGGCGGGCGCGGCCCCGGTGTCGACCGCCCCGCCGTGGGCGACGGCGGTGCCGACGATGAACAGCACGACGTAGGCGACGCCGCCGAGAGCGGCCCAGCGGACGAGCGGGATCCGTCGCGCAGCCTGCGGAGTGCCGGTCGCCTCGCTCACCGCGGGGATTCATCGCATACCGACGCGACGAATGCAAGCTTTCGCCCGGCGCGAGGTCTCTAGTCCTGAGACAACCAAGGAGGCCTCATGCGTCGCTCACTGCTCGCGCTCGCCGCGCTTGCCGCCGTCGCGGCGGCCGTCGGGACGCAAACCGCCCGCGGCACGACCTCGCTGGCGCTGCCGGCGACCGTCGTCGACATCAGCCGGCCGGTGTCGAGCTCGTCGTATCCGACGGTCGACTACTCGAAGCACAAGACCGGCTCGACGAGCTGGCGAGTCGTCCAGGGCACCGGAAACTGCTGCGAGAACTACCTGACGGCGACGAGATCGGGCCGCCTGCTCGACTTCGGCGGCTCCTACGTCAACTACACGGACGACCGCGGGCTGACCTGGAAGCAGGTCCAACCGGCGACGCCGCTCGTCAACGGCGAGGGGACGCTCGACCTGGCGCCGAACGGCGACGTGATCGCGGTCGGCTGGGACCCGTACTCCGGCGACCATCTGCAGTCGTTCAAGTACGACGCGCTTTCCGGCAAGTGGTGGTGGTTCGAGGAGCCGCTGCACACGCCGTTCTACGACCGCGAGTGGGTCACCGTGCTGCCCGGCCCGGTGTCGATCGACGGCACGACCTACCCGTACGTCAGCTTCCTCAAGGGCGGCTACCCGAGCAAGGAGCTGTGGCTGTACTCGACGGACGGGCTCCAGTACCTGAACGCGTCGAGCAAGTTCCTCGACGACGAGCAGAACGGGATGAAGTCCGAGCCGCTCCCGGTCGTGAAGACCGCGACCGCCGACTGGACGCAGGGGAACTCGAACACCGGCCTGGCGGCGCTCGGCGGAGGCGGTGCACTGGCCGCGCCGGACGAGATCTCGAGCTGGTCGCTCCTCGACCCGAGCTCGATGACCTGGTGGGGTTACCAGCTGCCCGGCAACGTCGATCCGCAGGGCCTGTTCCAGGTCGACTCCGGCGGGCGCGTGAACAACGTCGTGCCGGAAGGTAACGGGTTCGACTACCGACTGTCGGGCGACGGCGGGAAGACATGGCGGTCGGTCCACGTGGCGCTGCCGGCCAAGTACTCGATCGACCAGATCGACTTCCGCGCGAACAAGTCGGCGGGGTTCGGCGCGGTCGTCATCCACGCGCTGAACTCGGACACCGGGAACGACCAGGACTGGGTCTGGAAGTTCTCGATCGCCGGGAGCCAGCCGGTGCTGCTGCGGCGCTACAACGTCGGGCTCGGCGACGCCGGCTCGGCCGCGGGTGTCGGCAACAGCGTCCGCATGGACTTCCAGACGATCGCGATCTTCGCCGACGGCCGCGTGGCGGTCTCGTTCCTCGACTCGACGACGCACTACGCGTCGCCGACGACGGGGCAGGACCAGCCGCGCCCGGCTCTCGCGATCGAGCAGGACACGAGGCTTCCCTAGCTAGAGGTTGCAGGGGGACGTGAGGCCCGAAGGCGGGACGGTGTCGGTGAAGGAGACGTCGTCCCGCTGGAGGGCCCGCACCGTCTGCTGAACCTGCGCCGGCGAGAGCACGACGCCGGCGGCGTGGTAGACCCAGTCGACGTCCTCTGCGTAGGCGCGGCGGGCGTGCGACGGCGCGAGCGCGCCCGGGATGAACCAGAGGTTGTAGTTGATCGACATCGGCACCTCCGGGTAGTAGCGCCCGCCGAGCTGCGCGACCCGTGAACCGTCGACGTAGAAGGTCATCGTCCCGTGCGCGACCTGCAGGACGAGCGTGTGCCAGCCTTTCAGGCTCCGGTTCTGGCGTTGCGCGGTGCTGACCGCGATCCAGTGCGGGGCCGGGCTGTACGTCTCCCAGGCGGCGTAGCCGACGCTCTGCGGGTCGCCCCAGCCCCCGTGCGGGAGGTACTCGAAGTCGATCTCGCTGTAGTTCGGGTCGAGCGGCCGGACGAGCGGGCTGATCGTGTAGAAGCTCTCGACCGGCTCGTCGCCCGACGGCCCGTAGAGCGGCGCGTCGCGGAAGCGGACGTGCGACGCGTAGGTGCCGGCGAGGAACTTCCGCTGCTGGCAGATCTGCGTCTGCGTCGTCCCGGCGTAGGTGCCGTCCGTCGAGGAGGTCATCCGCAGGATTCCGTGCCCGACCGTGACGTTCGCGGCTCGGAAGGTCGCCCCGGGGACGCCGGGCCAGCCGGGACGCGTGCGGACGATCCAACCGTGCCCCGCGAGCTGCGCGGTGCTCGAGTACGAGAAGTCGTCGAAGAGAACGGACGCAGAACTCGCGGTCCTGGCGTTCCCCGCCGCGGCTCCGGCAACCACGATCGCAGCGACCAGCACCGCCAGGGTCGTGGCTTTCGTCATGGCCTGACGCGTCATGTCCGGCTCATTGCTTTCGGCCCCGCCTGGCGCGGCCCTTGTCCGATTCTCTGAGCAGGACAAACAGGCTAAACGGACATGTCCGGGGTCTGACCCCTGTCATGGCCGAGAGAGACATGGCCGCCGGGCCGGAGAAGACACGGCCTCAGCGGGCGAAGGTGACCTTGCTGAGGCCGCTGGGGCGGTCCGGGTCGAGGCGCTTCGCGCGCGCGAGCGCCCAGGCGAAGAGCTGGCCCGGCACGACCGAGAGGAGCGGGGAAAGGAGCGGCGCCGGCGGCCTCGGCACCGGAAGCACGTAGTCCGGGCGCGCGATCTCCTCCGCGGCGGAGCCGCTCGCGACCAGCGTCGCGCCGGTCTCGCTCACGCGCGCCGTCGCCTCGAGCACCGCCGGGAGCGTCTCGTCATGGGTCGCGATCGCCCACACCGGGAAGAACGGGTCGAGCGCCGCGACCGGCCCGTGCGCGAGGTCGGTGGCCGTCAGCGGCTCGGCGGCGACGCGGCAGGTCTCCAGGAGCTTGAGCGCGACCTCGCGCGCCGTCGCCAGCTCGACGCCGCGGCCGATCACGAACATCCGCCCGACGAACGAGAACGGCAGCGCCACCTCGGGCATCCGCTCCTCGAGCTCCGGGATGACGCCGTCGAGCTGCTCGGCCACGCGGCGAAGGTCGTCCTCGCAGCGGGCCCCTTCGCCCGCGAGATGGGCCGCGAGCAGGACGAGCGCCGCCAGCGTGTTGAGGTACGTCTTGGTCGCCGCCACCGCGCGCTCCTCACCGGCGCCGAGCGGCAGCAGCGCCTCGGCGGCCACGGCCAGGTCGGACGCCGGGTCGTTCGTGACCGCGACCGTCAAGGCGCCCGCGCGCCGCGCCCGGGACACGTACTCGACCACGTCCGGTGTCCGGCCGGATTGCGACAGCCCGATGACGAGCGAGCCCGACAGGTCGAGCTCGCTGCCGTAGTAGACGGTCAGCGAGATCGAGTCGCGGAGCGCGGTCAGCCGCGGAAGGATCCCGAACGCGTAGACGCCGTAGGACGCCGCGTTGTCGGACGAGCCGTGCCCGACCATGCGGACGAGCCGCCTGTCCCGCTCCCGCGCCAGCGCGGCCACGCGGGCGAACTCGCCGGCATGCGCGAGCAGGCCTTCGAGCGCCCGCGGCTGCTCGCGGATCTCGGCCAGGAACTGCGAGCCCAGCTCGCCGGCAGGGGCGGGCTCTACAGCCTCAAGCGACGGCACGAGCCTCGCCGCCGACGAAGACCGTCTCGATGTCGAGGTTGTCGTTCAGGACGACGATGTCCGCCGGCAGGTCGACGTCGAGCCGGCCGATCGTCGGCAGCCCGAGCACGTCCGCGGGCACCGCCGTCGCGGCGCCGACGGCGTCGGCCAGGTCGACGCCGAGCGCGTGCAGGTTCCGTACCGCGTCGATCATCGTCAGCACGCTCCCGGCGAGCACGCCGTTCGGCAGCCGCACCGCGCCGTCGCGCGCGACCGCCTCGAGGCTCCCCAGGCTGTACGCGCCGTCGGCCACTCCGGCTGCGGCCATCGCGTCGGTCACGAGTGCGACGCGTCCCGCCGCTGCGTGCCACACGAGCTTGACCGTGTCGTGCGCGAGGTGGACGCCGTCGGCGATCACCTGGACGATCACGTCGTCGCGGGCCAGCGCCGCCCCGGCGATTCCCGGGTCGCGGTGCTCGAACGGACGCATCGCGTTGAAGAGGTGCGTGACCGTGCGGACTCCCCGGTCGAACGCCGCGTTCGCCTGCTCCGACGTCGCGTCCGAGTGCCCGCACGAAACCGTGATCCCGCGAGCCTGCAGCGCCTCGATCAGCCCGTCTGCGCCCGGAAGCTCGGGCGCGAGCGTCATGATCCGCACCGGCCCGGCCGCGAGCAGCCGCTCGAGGAGCTCCGGATCGGGATCGCGCCGCGCGGACGGGGGATGCGCACCGAGCCGCCGCGGCGACAAGAAGGGCCCCTCGAGGTGGATGCCGAGGATCCGCGGGCCCTCGGCGACGATCGGGATCTCCTTCATCGCGGCGACGAGCTCGTCCTCGGGCGTCGTGATCAGCGTCGGCAGGTAGCCCGTGACGCCGGTCTCGAGCAGCGCCTCGCCGGCGCGGCTGTAGCCCGCCGCGTCCGCCTCGAGGAAGTCGACGCCGCCGAAGCCGTTGACCTGCAGGTCGATGAAGCCCGGAACGGCGATACCGCGGCCGTTCGCCGACGCGACACCCACGCGCGCGATCCGGCCGTCGACGACCTCGACGTCTCCGGCGAGGAGAACGCCGCCGACGAGAGCCGCCTCGACGCCGAGCTTCACCGGCCGAGCGCCTCCCTGATGTTCCCGCTCGTCGCGGCGAGTCTCGCGCGGGCTGCGTCGACGTCGATGCCGCCGAGCAGCATCACGATCGCAACCTTCGCGCTCCCGTCGGCTGCGGCGAGCGCGTCGTCGACGGCCTGCTGCGGGGCGCCGGTCGCGGTCATCACGATCCGCCGGACGCGCGCGCGCAGCTTCTGGTTCGTCGCGACGACGTCGACCATGAGGTTGTCGAAGGTCTTGCCGAGCCGGACCATCGAGATCGTCGAAATCATGTTCAGCACGAGCTTCTGCGCCGTGCCCGCCTTGAGCCGCGTCGAGCCCGCGAGCAGCTCCGGGCCTACGACGACGGCGATTTCGCGCTCCGCCAGCCGCCCCAGCTCCGAGTCGGGGACGCAGACGATGCAGGCCGTCGCCGCTCCGGCGGCCGAGGCGGCCTCGATCGCGCCGAGCGCGTACGGCGTGCGGCCGCTCGCGCTGATGCCGATCACGGCGTCCGTCGCCCCGACGCCGAGCGCGTGCACGTCGCGCCTCCCCGCCTCGGCGTCGTCCTCGGCAGCTTCCTGCTCGAGCGGGGAAGGAGCGTCGGCGCCGGCCAGGAGGGCGAGCACCTGGCCGGGCGCGGCGGAGAACGTCGACTCGCACTCTGACGCGTCGACGGCCGCGAGCCGGCCGGATGAGCCGGCGCCGACGTAGACGAGGCGGCCACCCGCCTGCAAGCGGTCGACCACCAGGTCGATCACGGCGGCTATGTCTGCGGCCGAGGAGGCTACGGCCGCAGGCACCGCCGCGTCCTGCTGGTTCATCAACTCGACGAGCTCCACCGTCGAGCGGAGATCGAGGTCGCGAGTCTCCGCGCTTCGGGCTTCCGTGATCAGGTCGTCGAGGCCCATGCGCCGTGCAGTCTACGCGGGCTTCCCGAAGTGGTCAATACCATTTTGCCGAATTTGGGTACTTTGGTCTTGTCATCCCCCCACGATCGGTTGTACCATCGCCTCGTGGGCGACATCCGACTCGAGCACGTGACGAAGGAGTTCGCCGGCGGCGTGACCGCCGTAGACGATGTCTCGCTCGAGATCGGAGAGGGCGAGTTCCTCGTTCTGGTCGGCCCGTCAGGGTGCGGAAAGTCGACGCTGCTCCGCATGATCGCCGGGCTGGAAGACGTCACGAGCGGCTCCATTTCGATCGGCGAGGTCGACGTCACCGACCTCGCCCCGCGGCGCCGCGACATCGCGATGGTCTTCCAGAGCTACGCGCTCTACCCGCACATGAGCGTCCGACAGAACCTCGCCTACGGGCTGAAGGTCAGGCGGACGCCCAAAGAGCAGATCGCCAAGCGGGTCGACGAGGTCGCCAAGCTGCTCGGGCTGACCGACCTGCTCGACCGCCGGCCGGCGCACCTTTCGGGCGGACAGCGGCAGCGCGTCGCGATGGGCCGCGCGATCGCGCGCGAGCCGAAGGCGTTCCTGATGGACGAGCCGCTCTCGAACCTCGACGCGAAGCTGCGCGTGGGCATGCGCGCCTCGCTGCAGCAGCTGCACACCCGGCTCGGCATCACCACGGTCTACGTCACGCACGACCAGATCGAGGCGATGACGCTGGGCCAACGCGTCGCCGTGATGCGCGACGGAAAGATCCTGCAGGTCGACCAGCCGCAGCAGCTCTACCAGCGGCCTTGCGACCTCTTCGTCGCGGCGTTCATCGGCTCTCCGGCCATGAACCTGGTGGAGGCGACCGTCGACGGCGGCGACGTCCTGTTCGGGCAGTTCCGCGTCCCGCTCGGCGACCGGCGTGCGACCCTCGGCGATCGCAGCCGCGTCGTGCTCGGCATCCGGCCCGAGTGCTTCGAGGCAGGAAGCTTCGCGGCGGTCGACCTGCCGCGGATCGACGTCCAGATCGAAGTGGTCGAGGAGCTCGGCTCAGACGCGCACGTCTTCTTCCTCGTCGACGCCCGAAGGATCACCGCGGAGACGCTCGAGGCCGACGACGAGCAAGCGACGCTGCTCGCGATCGAGAAGGCGCTGTTCACCGCGCGCGTCGACGCTCGCACGACGGCGCGCGTCGGCGAGAAGATCGAGCTCGCCGTCGATCCCAGCCGGTTCCATTTCTTCGATCCGGCCACGGGCGCGAGAGTTGAGGCACGCGAGGCGCAGCAGGCCGAGGCCCCGGTGCCTGTCGCATGACGAAGCAGAGCGAAGCGCGCGAGCGCGTCCGCGACCTGATCGAGCAGCTTTCCGTCGGCGACTCGATCCCGTCCGAGCGCCAGCTCAGCCAGGACCTCGGCGTCTCGCGCCTGACGGTCCGGGCTGCCCTCGACGACCTCGTCCGGGAAGGCCAGCTCATCCGTCGGCGCGGCTCGGGGACGTTCGTCAGCGAGCCGAAGATCGCGCAGGAGCTGACGATGAGCTCGTTCACCGACGAGATCCGTGCCCGCGGCATGACGCCCGGCAGCAAGACGCTCGACCTGCGCGTCGTGCCCGCAGGCGCGCGGCTGGGCCGCATTCTTCACGTCTCCCCTTCGGAGGGGATCGTCGTCGCCAAGCGGCTTCGGCTCGCGGACCGGGATCCGCTCGCAATCGAGACCCTTCACGTGCGGGAGTCGCTGATTCCCGACCTGTCCGCGAAGGATCTCGAAAACGGCTCTTTCTATGCGCTCTTGCGGGATCGCTACGGGATCGCGATCGTCGGCGGGCAGCAGACGATCGAGCCGACGGTGACCAACGAGGAGGAGTCCGGGGCGCTCGGCGTCCCGCTCCACTCGCCGGCGTTCCTGTTCGAGCGGCTCACCCGCTCCGAGACCGAGGTGATCGAGTTCGTGAGCTCGATCTACCGAGGCGACCGCTACCGGCTCGTCACCGAGCTGAGCGTGCGGCCAATGCTGCGTATTGCCGACGTCCCGATTGCGCTCTACGGCGACGGCTTCGGCGCCTGACCAAAGTGGTCTTGACATCCTAACCAGAATGTGCCAATCTCCCCCGCGGGATGGCGAGTGGTACATACCAATCCGCCGAGCCGACGCCCGCGCACGGAGCGCGGCAAGCAGTAGGCCGGCCAGAGCAATGGAGGGCTCGTCAATGAAGAGACGGAAGTTGGTCGCCGTCGGCTTCGTCGCTCTCGCCGCGCTCGTCTTTGCGATCGCCGCGGGCGGCGTTTCCGGCGCGAACAAGGCCAAGAGCATCACGATCTGGCTCCAGACCGACGCACAGGCGGCGAACTGGGCGCCGATCGTCGCCGCGGCGAACGCGCAGTTCCAGAAGGACACGGGCGCAACCGCCAACGTGCAGTACCAGTCCTGGGGCACGCACCTTCAGAAGTTCGACGCCACGCTGGCAGGCGGCAACACGCCGGACGTCATCGAGATGGGGAACACCGAGATGACGAAGTACATGGCAGCGGGCGCGTTCCAGGATCTGACCGCGGACAAGGGCACATTCGACAACTCGAGCACGTGGCTCGCGGGCCTGGCGGCTTCCGGCCGCTACAACGGCCACCTCTACGGCGTCCCGTACTACGCGGGTTCGCGCGTGGTCACCTACCGGACCGACCTGTTCAAGAAGGCCGGCATCAAGGTCCCGACGAGCCTCGCGCAGTTCACGACGGACGGGCAGGCCCTGCTGAAGAAGTTCGGCAAGAAGGGCTTCTCGCCGGTCTACATCGCCGGTACCGACTGGTACTTCGCGATGAGCTTCGTGTTCGACTACGGCGGGAGCATCGCCTCCCGCGTGAGCGGCAAGTGGAAGGGCGCGCTCGACACGAAGAAGTCGATCGCGGGCCTGACCGCGTACAAGAACTTCTTCAACGCGGTCTCGCGGGCCAGCAAGACCACCGACGAGGCGCATCCGAACCCCTACGACGTGTACGCGCAGGGCCTCGCCGGCTCGATCGTCGGCCCCGCCTGGTACAGCTGCTGCGTCGGCAAGCAGTACACCGCGGTCACCGGGCAGTTCACGGTGCCGAGCCACGTCAAGGGCCAGGTCATGCCGGGCTTCCTCGGCGGCTCCGACCTCGCAGTCCCGGTCGGCGCGAACAAGTCCCTCGGCGAGGCGTGGATCCGGGCCTACACGTCGAACGCTTCCGAGAAGGCGCTCGAGGGGATCGGCAACATCCCGAACACGACCTCGCTCTTCGACAACTCCAAGATCAACGAGCGGGCGGCGGCACGGAGCTGGTTCGTCCCGACGGCCAAGAACTGGGTGAACGTCGAGAACGAGAACATCCTCCGCAACATGCTGGCCGAGATCCTGACCAACAAGCTGACCGTCAAGCAGGCGGCACAGGCAGCGAGCGACAACATCGCCTCGATCCTGAACGCCTCGTAAGAGACAATCGGCCCGGGACGTGACTTCCTTCCCGGCTGAACCCTCGATCACCGCCGAGCCCGGGGTTTCCCGGGCTCGGCGCCGTCTTACCTGGGCGCGCGTCGGGCGCGCCTCCGTCCCGTACCTTCTGATCCTCCCCGTGCTGGCCGCGGTCGGGACGATCCTCGGCTATCCGCTCTACAACCTCGTCACGCTCTCGTTCCAGCGGTACGGCCTCTTCGAGCTGATCCAGCACTCGGGCCACTGGATCGGGACGAGCAATTACGGCTCGATCCTCCACGACTCCGTCTTCTGGCACACGCTGCTGCGGACGGTGATCTTCACGATCGCCAACGTCGGGCTGACGATGGTGCTCGGGACGGCGATGGCGCTCTTGCTCGTCCAGGTGAGCGCGTGGCTGCGCGTCGCGCTGACGGTCGGGCTCGTGCTCGTCTGGTCGGTGCCGGCGGTCGTCGCGGTGCAGATCTGGTACTGGATGACGAACTTCCAGAACGGCGTCCTCAACTACGTGCTCGGAGCGGGCGAGCACGACTGGTACGCGACGACGTTCTCGCAGCTCTCGATCGTGACGGCGCTGATCGTCTGGGCGGCGATTCCGTTCGTGACGATCACCGTCTACGCGGGCCTGGCGCAGGTGCCGGCCGAGCTGGTCGACGCGGCGTCGATCGACGGGGCGGGATCGGTCCGGATCTTCCGCGACGTCACGTTCCCGATCCTCAAGCCGATCCTGCTGATCCTGACCAGCCTCTCGATCATCTGGGACTTCGGCGTCTTCACGCAGCCGTACCTGCTGATCGGCAAGGAGCACCTGAACTCCTCGAACTACCTGATGGGCGTCTACGTGTACATCAAGGGCTACGCCGAGGCCGACTTCGGGCGCGGCGCCGCGATCTCGATCCTGATGCTGCTGATCGTCGCGATCCTGAGCGTCTTCTACGTGCGAAAGATGGTGCGCATGGAGGCTGTGGAGTGATCTCGGCGGCGGCACGGCGGCGGCGGAGCGGACGGCAGGCGGCGTGGAACGTCCTCGGGATCGCCGTCCTGGTCGTGATGGTCTTCCCGGTGTACTGGATGGTCTCGACGGCGTTCAAGCCGGACAACGAGATCAACTCGAGCACACCGACGTGGTTCCCCACGGACGCGACGCTCTCCCACTTCCGCGAGGCGATCGCGGGCGTCGACCACCCGTTCTTCTGGAACGCCGTCGAGAACACGCTGATCATCGTCGGGATCACCGTCGCGCTCTCGATGGTGCTCGCGTTCCTGGCCGCGGTCGCGCTCGCGAAGTACCGCTTCACCGGGCGCAAGCTCTTCGTCGTCCTGATGATCGGGATCCAGATGCTGCCGCAGACGGGGCTCGTGATCCCGCTCTACGTCGTGCTCCGGAACTACGGCCTGACGAAGAACGAATACGTGCTCTTCGGCGTGATCCTCACCTACATGACCTTCGTGCTGCCGTTCTCGGTGTGGACGCTGCGCGGGTTCCTGCTCGGGATCCCGCGAGACCTCGAGGAGGCGGCGATGGTGGACGGGTCGAGCCGGCTCGGCGCGTTCGTGCGGATCCTCCTGCCGCTGGTCGCGCCCGGTCTCGTCGCAACGTCGGTGTTCGCGTTCGTCACGAGCTGGAACGAGTACATCTTCGCCAACGTCCTGCTGCTCGACCAGTCGAAGCAGACGGTGACGGTCTGGCTGTCGTACTTCACGGGCACGTCGCGGCACACCGACTGGGGCGCGCTGATGGCGGCGTCGACCGTGATCGCCGTCCCGGTGATGCTCTTCTTCCTGCTCGTGCAGCGGAAGATGCGCTTCGGGCTGACGGCAGGCGCCGTCAAGGGCTAGTGGCCGCCGAGCTCCGCCGCATGGCCCTGGCCTGCATCTGGCCGGGGTTTCCGGGCTACGAGGCGCCCGAGTGGGTGCGGAGGCGGCTGGCGGACGGCATGGGCGGCGTGTGCCTGTTCGGCTGGAACGTGCGGGACGTCGAGCAGGTGGCGGAGCTGACCGCTGCTCTCCGTGCCGAGAACCCGGCCGTGCTCGTCTCGACGGACGAGGAGGGCGGCGACGTCACCCGGCTCGAGCTGGCGACGGGGAGCTCGTTCCCGGGGAACTGGGCACTCGGCGTCGCCGACGACGCCGGCATGACGGCGGAGGTCGCAGCGGGGATCGGCTCGCTCTGCGCGCAGGCCGGCGTGAATCTCGATCTCGCGCCCTGCGCCGACGTGAATTCGAATCCGGCGAACCCGGTGATCGGAATCCGCTCGTTCGGCGCCGATCCGGCGCTCGTGTCGCGTCACGTGGCGGCGTTCGTGCAGGGGCTGCAGCGGTGCGGCGTGGCGGCGTGTGCCAAGCACTTTCCCGGCCACGGCGACACCGCACAGGACTCGCATCACGAGCTGCCCCGCGCGGAAGGCGATCTCGAGGCTGCGCTGGCGCCGTTTCGGGCCGCGGTCGATGCCGGCGTGAAGACGGTGATGACGGCCCACATCGTCGTTCCGGCGTTCGGCACGGGGCCGGCCACGGTGAGCAAGGAGCTGCTGACGGGCCAGCTCCGCGGCGGCCTCGGGTTCGACGGGCTCGTCGTCACGGACGCGCTCGAGATGCGCGGTCTCGCGGACTCCGTCGGCATCGAGGAGGGCGCGGTTCTTGCCTTGGAAGCAGGGGCCGACGCGCTGTGCCTCGGCCACGACCTCGCCGACGAGGCGGTCGAGAGGGTCTGCGGGGCGATCACCGGTGCGGTCGAGGCGGGGAGGTTGCCGGTGGACCGGCTTGCCAAGGCGTGCGAACGGATCGCGTCCGTCGCCGCGTGGGCGCAGCCGCAGCCCGTGGACTTCGACCCCGGCGTCGGGCGGGGGGCAGCGTGTCGGGCGCTACGCGTGGAAGGTGACGTTCGCCTGGCCGGGCCGGCGCGCGTCGTCGAGCTGCTGCCCGATCCGAACATGGCCGCAGGCCCGGCAGAGCATTCGCTTGCGCAGCTCCTCGGCACCGAGCCCGACGCGGACGGGCGGATGGTCGTCGTGCTGCGGGACGCCCACCGCTACGACTGGGTCCGCGAGCAGGCCGACGCGCTGCTGGCCGATTGCCCGAACGCGGTCGTCGTCGAGACCGGCCTTCCGTACTGGCGCCCGGCCTCGGCCCGGAACTACGTCGCAACGCACGGAGCAGGCCGGGCGAACCTGGAAGCCGCGGCAGAGGTCCTCCTCGGCCACGCCTGACCGTCCGTTCCGGACGGCCGTGGACGAGAAGTCACGGAAAGTCACGCGTGCGTCACGCTCTCGTGCGTCTTTTCCCGGTACCGTCGACGCCGGGTGGCGGGTGGAGCACCCGGTCCCCTCCCTGGGTGGGGATGCCGACCCGAGACCATGGCCGGGAAGAGCGCGGCGCTTTCGGACGGCCGGCGCTAGGGGGAGCCGGCGGCGACCCAGGCGATTGCTTCGCCCGTCAGCTTGTCGAGCGCCTCGACTGCCAGCTCGAGGTGCTCCGGCTTCGTGTCCTCGAGCTTTGTGTGCGAGAGGCCGCGGAGGCTCTGGACGAACATCATCACCGTCGGAATCCCCGCGCGCGACACCTCGGCCGCGTCGTGCAACGGCCCGCTCGGCAGACGGTGCGACGCGCCGGCCACGTCCTCGACGGCCGCGTCGCACATGTCCACGAGCTCGGAGTGGAACAGGATCGGCTCGATCGACCAGATCTTCTCCCAGGCGACCTCGATGTTCTCCTCACCGGCGAACCGCTCGGACGCCGCCTGCGCCTCCGCGAGCAGCTCGGCGAGCTTGTCCGCGTCGAGATGCCGCTGGTCGAGCAGCTGCTCGGCGGTCTCGACGACCGACGTCACGATCCCCGGCTTGCACACGACCCCGCCCGACGTGCAAACCGCCCCCGCGCCGACGCGCGCCGCGATCCCGCGGAGCTCGAGCGCCAGCTTCGCCGCGCCTGCGAGCGCGTCGCGGCGGCGGTCCATCGGCGTCGACCCCGCGTGCGCTGCCTGTCCCGTCCACGTGATCCGGTGCCGCTCGACGCCGAACGTCCCGAGCACCGCGCCCAGCGGCAAGTCCATCCCCTCGAGCACGGGCCCCTGCTCGATGTGCAGCTCGAGATAGGCGGCGGCGTTGTCGAGCTGGCTCTGCGCCTCCGTCGCGCGGTCGAGGTCGACGTCGTGCTCGGCCAGCGCGTCCGGAAGCCGCACGCCGTCCCGGTCGACGAGCTGCCGGAGCTCGTCCTGGTCGTGCATCGACCCGCAGGCGGCACTCGAGCCGAACAGGCTGCGCCCGAAGCGCGCGCCCTCCTCGTCGGCCCAGTTGACGAGCCGGACGGTGACCGGTGGCGTGCCGTCGGCCGCAACGCGGCGGAGCACCTCGAGGCCGGCCATCACGTTCAGGCAGCCGTCCAGCCAACCGCCGTTCGGCACCGAGTCGATGTGCCCGCCGATCAGCAGCTCGCGCTCGGACTGGCCCGGCAGCGTGAACCACTGGTTCCCCGCCGGGTCGATCAGCTCGTCGACCGGCAGCCCCGCGGCTTTCTCGCGCAGCCACTCTCGTGCCCGCTCCCATGTGTCCGTCCACGCGACGCGCTGGGCGCCGTTCTCGTCCCCCGTCAGCTCCCGGAGCTCGCGGAGCTCGGCGATCGTCCGGTCGGGTTGCAGCGCCATCGCGCAAGCATATGACTCGTACGATTGATCGATGGCCGAAGGGGTCGACTGGGAGCGATGGCACGACGGCTACGACGAGGACTCGCCGCTCGCGCGGAGGCTCGTCGTCGTCCAGGAGCGGATTCGCGAGCTGCTCGACCGCGCGCCGGCAGGCCCGATCCGGGTGGTCAGCATCTGCGCCGGCCAGGGCCGCGACCTGCTTCCGGTCCTGGCCGCGCATCCGCGCCGGGAGGACGTGTGCGCGCGGCTCGTCGAGCTCGATCCGCGCAACGTCGCGTCGATGCCGCCGACGCCGAACGTCGAGGTCGTCCGCGGCGACGCGGCGCTCCTGAGCGTCTACGAGGGAGCCGTCCCGGCCGAGATCGTGATCGCCTGCGGCGTCTTCGGGAACATCGCGGACGAGGACGTCCGCCGCACGGTCGAGCACCTTCCGATGCTCTGCGCGCCCGGCGGCTCGGTGATCTGGACGCGCGGCCCGCGCGAGCCCGACCTGCGTCCGGCAATCCGCGGGTGGTTCGCGGACCACGGCTTCGAGGAAGAGTTCTTCCTCGTCGAGCCGGACGCGTTCGGCGTCGGCGTCCACCGGTTCACCGGTGAGCCGCAGCCGCTCGACCCGGCCGTGAAGCTCTTCACGTTCCTGCCCTAGAAGACGTCCAACGGCAGGGCCAGGCCGTCGAGCACCGGTGCCGCCTCGACGCCCAGAACGTGCACGAGCTGCCGGTAGTGGTAGGCGGCATGCCAGCGCTGGAAGGACACGAGGGCGGAAAAGCTCACCGGGCCGCGGGGCGACTCCACGACGGGATCGCCGCCGTCGACGTCGTCCCCGGCGAGGAAGCCGCGCCAGCCGTCCGCGGCGCCTACCGCGAACGCGAGCAAGTCGTCGCGGCCGTCGAGGAGTTCCTCGCGCGCGCGGTCGTCCTCCGGACGCCACGGGAACTCGCCGCGCGTCCATGCGGCAGGCAGCAGCTCGAACGGATGGAAGACGTTCACCGTCAGGTTGCGCAGGCTGCGGCCGCGCGCAGGCGTCGGCACGAGCAGCGCCTCCCAGGTCGCCGCGCCGAGCGCGTCGACCCAGGCGCGGAGGACAACGAGTGCCTCTTCTCCTTCCCGCGCCGCCGAGCGGCCGGGCGGAGCGGTCAGCCCCAGAGCCTCGGCGAGCTGCGAGACGTGCAACACCGGCGTCGCCCGCCCGTCGACGACGACTGTCGGCAGAATCGGCCGCCCCGCTTCGATCCAGCGGCGCCGGCCCTCACCGCCGTCGGCCGCGTTCAGCGACTCGAACGGGACTCCGCGTTCGCCAAGGAACTCCCTGGCCGCCGCGCAGCTCCCTCAGGACGGGTGCCAGAAGAGGACGATCTCGCTCATTTGCGAGATGATCGCAGCGTGGCGGACGGGTTGAGACTGGAAAGCGCGGTCGCCGTGGTCACGGGCGGTGCGTCCGGGATCGGCGCGGCGACCTGCCGCCTGCTCGAGGCAAGCGGCGTCGAGGTGCACGTGGTGGACCGGGACGGCGATCCGCCCTTCGACGTCACCGACCGTAGAGCGCTCGACGGGCTGGCCGCTTCCCTCGATCGGCTGGACGTCCTCGTCAACGCGGCCGGCGTGCTCACGGAGAACCGACCGGTCGACGAGCTCGAGCCGGACGACTTCCGGCGCAACTTCGAAGTCAACGTGCTCGGAACGCTGAACGCCTGCCAGGCGTTTGCCGGGCCGTTGCGGGCCGCCCGCGGCGCGGTCGTCAACGTCGCGTCGCAAGCCGCGCTGGTCTCGCTTCCCCAGCAGGCGGCCTATACCGCGAGCAAGGGCGCGGTCGCGGCGCTCACCCGCTCGCTCGCGATCGACTGGGCCGAGAACGGCGTCCGCGTCAACGCCGTCGCACCGGGCTTCACGGTGACGCCGATGACGGAGGCGTTCTTCGAGAACGAGACGTTCACGCAGGCCGCAACGCATCGCATCCCACTCGGCCGGATCCTCCAGGCCGAGGAGATCGCGGGCGCGATCGTCTTCCTCGCCTCGCCCCTCGCGAGCGCGATCACAGGTGTGGTGCTCCCCGTCGACGGCGGTTGGACGGCCGGCGAGCCGGCGCTGCCGTGGTAGCTCAGCCGTAGCGCTCCCGGAAGGCCTCGGCCGCCTGCTCGAAGCAGGCCATCGGCGGCGAGGTGAGGCCGAAGCCGATCATCCCGCGGCCGGGCTCGCGATGGATCATCACGATGTCGATCACGGGCCGGATGCCGGTCTCGACCACCTTCAGGACGTCGATGCCGACCGGCGCGCCGCGGTCGCCGAGCGCGGGCACGCGGTAGCGCGGGTGCTCGCCGAGCGCGATCTGGGCCGTTTCCTCGTAGATCTGGCGCGAGCGAGCCTCGTCCGCGCCGAGCAGCGGCCACAGCGCCGGCGCCGCCGGCAAGACCGACGCGCCGAACCCGGCGCATTCGACGAGCAGGGAGTCGCCGCAAGCGGGCCCCGCGTCCGCCTCGCCGAAGCCCTCTAGGAGGACGCCCGCCGGCACCTCCGCGGGCGCAGTGAACCACCGGTCGCCGAGACCGGAGACCTTGATGCCGCACTCGCCCGCGTTGGCTCCGACGGCCGTCAGCAGGCTCGAGCCCTCGACGCCGTGCGCGGCCTCGAGCATCAGCCGGCTCGCTGCGAGCCCGATCGCGACGAAGAACTGCGAGTTGCCGCGCATGAACTCGAGCAAGCGTTCCTGCACGTCTGCGGCCACACCTGCGCGCGCGAAACCGACCGCCAGGCGCTCGGCCAGCATCGACGTCGCTGCGCCGTTGCGGTTGTGCAATTCGTCGCCGCGGCGAAGCGCCTCGACCATGACCGCGTCGCAGTCGATCCCGCCGAGCGCCGACACGGCTGCGTCGAACGCCGGGGCAGCCTCGTCGCGCAGCCAGCGCAGCCGCTCGAAGACGTCGTCGCCCCGCATCCCGAGGATCAGCGTCCGGCCGAAGCCCTCCATCAGGAAGTGGAAGGCCCGGCGGCCGGTGACGCGGTCCTCGACCACGACGACGGGCGTCGACGCGGTGATCGCGCCGGCTCCGCCGGCCATGGCCGAGTGGTCCTGCGCCGCGCCGAGCACCGCCTCGCCCGGATCGAGCCCTTCGAACTCCGCCGCACCGAGCAGCCCCTCCCGGAGCACCGGCGACACCGTCTCCCACGTGGCCGGCGGCGCGGCGTGCAGGATCAGCTCCCGCCGCATACCGGGGACGACCTCGAGCGCGGGCTTCACTCCGACGAGCCACGGCTCGACGGCGATCACCCGCTCGACGGCCTCGGTCACGGCCCAATCATGCCGATCCGCTTGCAGGCCGTACGGCGAAGTAGCAGAGTGCAGCGATGACGCGCCGTGCCCGTCTCCTGGCCTCGCTGGCCGCGATCCTGGTCGCCGGCGGCGTCGCCGCGGTCCTTGTGCTGGCGTTCGGCAACAGCAGCTCCCAGGCGGCGCCGACGAAGGCCGTGTATTTCCGGCGCGTCGCGAAGATCTGCGGCGTCTACGGCCCGAAGCTCGACCAGGTCACGCCGCCGCAGGACGTGACCATTCCGGGCGAGGTCGTCACCTCCCTCTCCCGCGCCATCCCGATCATCGAGGCCGAGACGAAGGCGGTGCGCGCGCTCGCCCTGCCGCACGAGCTGGCCGGCAAGATCCGCAACTGGCTGGCGCTGAAGGACCGCACGCTCGCCGCCCTCAAGGACGCGCTTCACCAGGCCGAGGAGCCGAACATCGCCGGGACGGCCGCGGCGTACATCCACTTCGAGCAGCTCGCCAGGCAGACGTCCAGGGCCGGGCACGAGGTGGGCTTCCCGAGCATCTGCAGCTCCGCGAGCTGACCGTCGCGGCAGCTGTGCCATCCTCCCGGGATGGAACACGAGGTCGTGGTCGTCGGCGGCGGCGCGATCGGCGCCTGCTGCGCGCTCGAGCTCGCGCGGCGCGGGATCGACGTCACGCTGCTCGAGCGCGGCGGGGAGCTGGCGTCCGGAGCTTCGTCGGGAAACGCCGGGCTCCTCTGCCCGAGCCATTCCGAGCCGATCGCGAGCCCGGCCTCGGTTCGGAACGGCCTGCGGTGGATGCTCCGACCGGACAGCCCGTTCTACCTCCGCCCGCGGCCTGCGGTCGCACCGTGGCTCGCCCGCTTCGTCAAGGCCTCGACCGCTCCGCGTGCGAGGGAAGGGACTCGGATCATCCGCGAGCTTTCGCTCGCCAGCCTCGAGCTCCACGCCGAGCTCGCCGCAGAGGGCCTCAACACCGGCTTCGAGCGCCGCGGGATCCTGAACGTCTACGAGACCGAGCCGCGGTTCGCGTCGGCCCGCGCGCACGCCGAGCACGCGGGGCTCAGCGTGCGCGTGCTCGACGCGGAAGAGACGCGCAAGCTCGAGCCGGCCGTCGGAGCGGTCGTGGGCGGCGTCTACTTCCCGGACGAGGCGCACTGCGACCCGCTTGCCTTCGTCTACGCCGTCGGCCGGGCCGCGCGCGAGGCGGGCGCGACGATCGAGACCGACGTCGAGGTTCGCCGGCTGCGCCGCTCGAACGGCGGGCTGGCGCTCGACACGAGCCGGGGCGAGCTGCAGGCCGGGACGGTCGTGCTCGCGGCCGGCGCGTGGTGCACGCATCTCGCTGCGCAGGTCGGCGTCTTCCTCCCGCAGGAGGCCGGCAAGGGCTACCACGTCGACCTCGCGGCCGACGCGGCCGATCCCGAGATCCCGACCAGCATGGACGAGGCGCACGTGATCGCGACGCCGCTTCCCGGGCGGCTGCGCCTGTCGGGAACGCTCGAGCTGTCCGGGCTGGACCTGTCGATCAGCGCAGCCCGCGTCGAGGCGATCCGACGCGCGGCGGCGAGGGTGTTCGCGATCGACGACGAGCGCCCGGTCGTCGAGACCTGGGCCGGCCTGCGCCCCTGCACGCCGGACGGGCTGCCCGTGATCGGCCGGCCGTACGGCGTTCAGCCGCTCGTGCTCGCCACCGGCCACGCGCGCAAGGGCCTGTCGCTCTCGCCGGTGACGGGCAAGCTCGTCGCCGAGCTGGTCGCCGGCGAGCAGCCGAGCCTCGACCTCGCTCCGCTCAGCCCTGATCGGTTCCGGCGATTGCTCCGGCCGTTTCGGCGCTGAAGCTCTCGATCCCGTCCAGGTAGTCGAGCACCGTCTCGAGCGGCTCAACGTCGCCGAACTTCGCGTCGATGTCGAAGAGGTTCCACTCGACCACACCCGCGACCCGGTCGCCGACACACTCACGCACGACGATCGGCCTGAAGCCGTAGCCGATCGCGTCCTCGGTCGTGTGGCGGACGCATCCGGCCATCGTCACGCCCGTGATGATCACCGTGTCCACGCCGGCGGCGCGCAGCATGTTCGCGACCGGCGTCCCGAAGAACGCGCTCGCATGCTTCTTGACGACGACGTGCTCGCCCGGCTCGGGCGCGATCCGCTCGTCGATCGCGACCGCGTCCGTGCCGAGCTGCAGCACCTCGACGGGGATCTTGCGATGCCAGAGGCCCATGTCCGTTCCGGGCGTGTCCGGATCGGTCACGGCGTATGCGGTCGTCGTGTAGATCACGGGGATCGACTTGGCGCGCCCGGCCGCGAGGAGCCGCTGGACGCCGGGGATGATCGTGTCCATGCCCTCGCACGTGAACGCATTACCGGGCCGCGTCCAAGCGTTGGCGAGGTCGATGTTGATCAGCGCCGGGCGCTCGCCGAACCCGACGCGCCGCTGGAAGCCGCGCTGCTGGTAGACGGTCGAATCGGCGGAGAAGACCTTCTCCAGCGCCTCGCGGATCTCGTCGCTCATCTCGCTCTCCTTGTGGGCTGATGTCTGACATTGGGATGATCCCACCGATGCGCGAGGAAGCCAAGGTGGTGGTGATCGGCGGCGGGGTCGCCGGGTGCTCCATGCTCTACCACCTGGCGCGGCTCGGCTGGACGGACACGCTGCTGCTCGAGCAGCACGAGCTGACGAGCGGCTCGACCTGGCACGCGGCCGGTCTGTGCACGCAGTTCAACCAGAGCTACAACGTCATGGGCCTGCTGCGCCGGAGCGTGGCGATCTACGAGACGCTCGAGGACGAGACCGGGCAGGCGGTCGACTACCACCGCTGCGGCTCCGTCCGGATCGCGACGACCGAGGACCGAGTCCACCAGTTCCACCATGTCGCCGGGATCGCCGCCTCGGTAGGCGTGCCGTTCGAGCTCGTGTCGGCCGAGCGCGCGTACGAGCTCTTCCCGATCATCGATCCGGCGGGCGTCGTGGCCGCGGCCCACCTGCCGACGGACGGGCACATCGACCCCTCGGGGCTGACGAACGCCTTCGCGAGCGGCGCGACGGCGCTCGGCGCGCGGATCTTGCGGCACACGCCCGTGACCGGGCTGTCGCGCGAGGCAGACGGCTGGAGGATCGAGACGCCGAAGGGCGAGGTGCGGGCGGGCATCGTCGTCAACGCGGCCGGCCAGTGGGGGCGCGAAGTCGCGCGACTGGCGGGTCACGACCTGCCGCTCGTCCCCATGCAACACCACTACCTCGTCACGGAGCCGGTGGAGGAGATCGCCGCGCGCGTCACCGAGCTGCCGGTCTTTCGCGACCCGGATCGCTCGTTCTACGCGCGGCAGGAGCACGGCGGGCTTCTGCTCGGTCCGTTCGAGGGCAATCCGGTGCCGTGGGGGCTCGACGGCATCCCGGAGGGCTTCCACTCGCAACTCCTGCCGCCTGATCTCGAGCGGATCGCACCCTGGCTCGAGTCGGCCGGCGAGCGGATTCCGGCGTTCGCGGAGGCGGGGATCAGGACGGTCGTGAACGGGCCGGACGCCTACACGCCGGACGGCCGCTGCCTGATGGGCTGGGTGCCGGGCGTCCGGGACATGTTCGTGCTGGCCGGCTTTTCGATCTTCGGAATCGTCTTCGGGGGAGGCGCGGGGTCGTATGCCGCCGAGTGGATCGTCGACGGCCAGCCGTCGGACAACATGTGGGAGCTCGACGTCCGGCGCTTCGGGCCGTACGCGAACGCCACGTCCTATCTCGTCGACCGAGCCTCGGAGGTCTTCGAGGACGAGTACAAGATCCACTTCCCCGAAGAGGAGCGCCCGGCCGGGCGGCCGCTGAAGACGGATCCGCTGTACGAGCGGCTGCTCGAGAAGGGCGCCGTGATGGGCGTTCGCTTCGGTTGGGAACGTCCGCTCTGGTTCGCGCGGGCGGGCCAGGAGGCGCGCGACGAGTACTCGTTTCGACGCGGCAACTGGTTCGACGCGGTCGGCGACGAGTGCCGTGCGGTGCGGTCGGCGGTCGGCGTCCTCGACCAGACGAGCTTCGCCAAGTTCATGGTCTCCGGCCCGGGCGCTGAAGCGTTCCTCGACGGGCTGTGCGCAAACCGGTTGCCGTCGGAGCCCGGTCGGATGGGGCTGACGCAGATGCTGACGCCGAAGGGTGGCATCGAGTGCGACTTGACCGTCTCGCTGCTGAAGCCGGAGCGCTACTACGTCGTGTCGGCGGCGGCGACCGAGACGCACGACCTGGCGTGGATCGAGCGGCACGATCCGGGCGACGGATCGGTGCGGATTGACGACGTGACCGCCGACTACGGCGTGCTGACGCTGGCCGGGCCGCTGTCGCGCGAACTGCTCCAGCGCCTGTCGCGTGACGATCTGTCTCGTGAGGCGTTCCCGTTCTTCCGCGCGCGGCACGTCGACGTCGGCGGACTGGACGTGATGGCGTTGCGCGTCTCCTACGTGGGTGAGCTCGGGTACGAGCTTCACCATCCCCTCGAGCTGCAGCGGAAGCTCTACGACAGCCTCTGGGAGGCGGGCACCGATCTCGGTCTCGTCGACTTCGGCTATCGGGCGCTCGAGTCGCTGCGCCTGGAGAAGGGCTACCGCCTGTGGGGCGCGGACATGTCCGCCGACTACACGCCGCTGGAGGCCGGCCTCGAGCGGTTCGTGGCGTTCGACAAGGGCGCATTCGTGGGACACGAAGCGCTCCTGGCGCGCGAGCCCGCGATCCGGCTCTGCACGCTGGTCGTCGAGGCGACGGATGCGGACGCGCACGGCTACGAGCCGGTCTACGTGGACGGGGAGCTCACGACGTATGTGATGGCCGGCGGCTACGGGCACACGGTCGGCAAGTCGATCGCGCTTGCCTACCTGCCGCTCGAGCACGCCCGCGAGGGCACCGAGGTCGAAGTCGAGATCCTGGGCGAGCGCAGGCCGGCTCGCGTCGCGGCGGACGCGCTCTACGACCCGACCGGCGAGCGCCTGCGCAGCTGACGCAGAGAATTTCCACTCTTTTCACGCTTCTGCGCGAATCGCGTCGACCGCCCCCGGCTACGGTTCCGGCGGGTGGTGGGAGGCGGGGTCAGCCCCGCCCCTTGATGGGGAGGGGTGGCTTTTCGAGACACGGCGAGTGCGGCCCGAAGGAGATCAGATGCGGCTTGACAGCGGCCGCGGGCGGAGTTAGACGTTCCCAATGTCTGACTTTCGCGATCCATTCGAGCCGGCGTCCTGGCCGCTCGAGCCCGGGCGCACCGTCCTCGTCAACGTCGACCTCCAAAACGACTTCCTGCACCCGGACGGGTGGTACGCGAAGTCCGATATCGACATCTCGCACATGCGACGCGTCATCGAGCCGACGAAGGAGCTCGTCGCCGCATGCCGCACCGCCGGCGTCCCCGTCGTCTGGACGCGCCACGGCACGCACGGGCTCGAGGACGGCGGCCCGTTCATGCAGCTCCGCCCCGCCCTCCGCGAGGGCGGCCTGCGCATCGGCACCTGGGGTTACGAGATCCTCGCCGAGCTCGAGCCGCGCGCCGAGGACTGGTTCGTCGCCAAGAGCCGCCTCTCGTCGTTCTTCCAGACGAACCTCGAGCTCGTTCTTCGCGGGCTCGGTGCGGAGACCGTCCTGATCGTCGGCGTCCTGACCAACCAGTGCATCGGCGCGACGTGCAAGGACGCGCTCTTCCGCGACTTCAAGCCGATCGTCGTCGAGGACTGCACGGGCACGACGCTGCCGCACCTCCACGAGCCGGCGATCGAGATGATGCGAGTCGGCTGGGGCCAGGTGAACACGCTCGAGGAAACCTTGACCGAGCTCGCGACCGTCGCCGCGGAAAGGACAAGCACGTGAAGATCGCCGCCCACTTCCTGCCCGAGGACTTCCCGGACTTCATCGACTGCGTGCGGCTCGCCGAGCAGTCGGGCTACGACCGCGCCTGGATCGTCGACTCGCAGATGCTCTGGGAGGACGTCTGGGTCTACATGACCCGCGCGCTGCTCGCCACCGAGCGGATCCAGCTCGGCGTCGGCGTCGCCAACCCGCTCACGCGCCACTACACCGTGAACGCGAGCGCAGCCGCGACCCTGGCCCAGCTCCATCCCGGCCGCGTCATCCTCGGCCTCGGCCGCGGCGACAGCGCCGTCCGCACTCTCGGGCTCAAGCAGGTCGCGACGAACAAGTTCGCCGAGGTCGTGCCGCGTGTCCGCGCTCTCCTCGACGCCCAGGAGATCGAGACCGAGCACGCGCCGATCCGCATCCGCTGGGCGACCGGAGAGAAGGTGCCGATCGGGATCGCCGCCACCGGCCCCCGCAACCTACGGCTCGCCGGAGCGCTGGCCGACATCGCGATGCTGCAGGTCGGCGCGAATCCCGCAGCAGTTCGCTGGGCGGTGGAGCAGGTTCGCGCCGGCGCCGAGGAAGCCGGCCGCGACCCGGACGAGGTCGAGATCGCGACCTTCTGCGGCATGTGGGTCTCGGACGACCTCGACGAGTCGCGGGAGGAGAGCCGCTGGGCGGCAGCCTGTGCGGCGAATCACATCGGCGACGTGATGCAGCGCGTTCCCGACCATGGAATGCCCGAAGAGCTGACGCGCCTGGTCGCGGCCCGCACCCAGGCGTACGACTACTACGAGGGCCATCTCGATTCGTCGGCCGAGCACACCGGCTGGCTGACACCGGAGCTGATCGACGACTTCGCGATCACCGGGCCGCCCGACAGCTGCCTCACCCGGATCGAGGAGCTCGCGGCGTGCGGCGTGGACGAGATCTCGACCGCCTACCTGAACAACAAGCGCGACCAGCTCCGCCGCGTGGGCGAGACCGTCATCCCGGCCCTGGCCGCGATCCCCGCATGAGGCGCCTCGGCGTCGACGTCGGCGGGACGTTCACCGACCTGATCCTCGTCGACGAGGACTCCGGCCGGATCACCGTCGACAAGGTGCCGTCCACTCCGGACGACCCCGCGCGCGGCAGCGCCGAGGGCATCCGGGCGCTCTGCGCCAAGGGAGGCGTGCGGCTGGCCGAGATCGACAACCTCCTCCACGGCACGACGGTTGCCACCAACATCGTGCTCACGCACTCGGGCGCCGAGGTCGGGATGCTCACGACCGAAGGGATGCGGGACATCATCCACATCGCCCGGCACAAGAAGCCGTTCAACTTCTCGCTCCAGCAGGAGCTGCCGTGGCAATCGCGGCCGCTGGTCAAGCGGCGCCACCGGCTGACGGTGAAGGAGCGCGTGACCGTCCCGAAGGGAGAGGTGCTGACGCCGCTCGACGAGGACGAGGTGCGTGAGCGCGTGCGGCAACTGCGCGACGCCGGGGTCGAGGCTGTCTCCGTCTGCCTGTTCCACTCGTACCTGAACCCCGAGCACGAGCGGCGGATCAAGGAGATCGTGCTCGAGGAGTTCCCGGACGCGTACCTGTCCGTCTCGCACGAGGTGCTGCCTCTCTACCGCGAGTTCGAGCGCTTCTCCACCGTCTGCCTGAACGCCTACGTCGGGCCGAAGGTCTCCCGCTACGTGGCCCGGTTCGACGAGGCGATGCGGGACGAGGGCTTCGCGCACGGCGTCCAGCTGATGCAGTCGTCCGGCGGGATGGCGACGGTCGAGTCGGCGACGCAGCGGCCCGTCAACCTGCTCATGTCCGGCCCCGTCGCAGGGCTGATCGGCGGCATCTGGGCGGGGAAGGTCGCGGGCTTCGACAACGTGGTCACGCTCGACATGGGCGGCACGTCCGCGGACATCGGCGTCGCCGCGGGCGGGAACCTGCGGATGCGCCACCTGCTGGACACGAAGATCGGCGACTACCAGGCGATGGTGCCGATGGTCGACATCGACACGATCGGCGCCGGCGGCGGATCGATCGCCTACGTGGACGAGGGCGACGTGTTCCGCGTCGGTCCCCAGTCCGCGGGCGCTGATCCCGGCCCCGCCTGCTACGGACGCGGCGGCAGCGAGCCGACCTCGACCGACGCGCAGCTCCTGCTCGGCCGCCTGCGGCCGGACCGCGGGCTCCTCGGCGGCCAGATGCAGCTCGACCTCGACGCGGCGCGCGCCGCGATGGAGCCTCTCGCCGAGCGTCTGGACATGTCCGTCGAGGAGGCCGCCCTCGGCGCGCTGCAGATCCAGAAGTACGGGATGGCGCAGGCGATCGAGCTCAACTCGGTGCGGCGCGGCTACGACCCGCGCGAGTTCACGCTCGTCGCAGCCGGCGGCGCCGGGCCGCTGTTCGCCTGCGACCTGGCGCTCGAGCTCGAGATCGGGCGCGTCCTCGTCCCGCCCTACCCGGGCATCGTCGCCGCAACCGGCCTGCTCGCCACCGACCTCGAGCACGAGTTCGTCGCGACCGAGCGGCATCCGCTGAAGAGCCTCGACCAGGCGAAGCTGCAGCGCCGCTACGACGAGCTCGTCTCCCAGGCGACCGCCCAGCTCGAGTCGGACGGCGTGCCCGAGGATCGCCGGCTCGTCCGCCGCCTGGCCGACTGCCGCTACGCCGGCCAGGGCTACGAGGTGCGGTTCGACGTGCCCGGCGGCGACGTCGACGACGCCTGGGTCGAGCAGCTCAAGGACGCGTTCCACCGCGCGCACGAATCCGAGTACGGTCACCGGTTCGACGCGGAAATCGAGATCATCAACATCCGCGCGGTCGGCATCGGCCGCGTCGAGGAGCTTCGCCCCGTCGAGCTCGAAGCCGGCGACTGCGACCCGTCAGCCGCCCGGACGGGAGAGCACGAGGTCGTCTTCGACGTCGGCGGCAAGCCCGAGCGGCTCGTGGCGCCGTTCTACGAGCGCGAGCGGCTCCGCTCAGGGGATCGCGTCGAAGGGCCGGCCGTGATCGAGCAGTACGACTCGACCACCGTCGTCCCGCCGGGCCTGACCGCCGAGATCGACCGCTTCGGCAACATCGTGGTCGACTGCTCCGCGGTCGCGCGCGCGGAAACCGGCCTCGCGACGCCGATCCTGATGCGCGTGATCGGCGGCGCGTTCGCGGCGATCGCCAAGGAGATGGCGGGCGTCCTCTACCGCATGTCCTACTCGTCGATCATCCGCGAGTCCGAGGATCTCGGCGCCGGCATCTTCGACGCGCAGGGCAACGAGCTGGCCGAATCGGACTCGACGCCGATGTTCATGGGCGCGATGCCGAAGATCGTCAAGAACGTGATCCAGATCCTCGGCGACGACATCCACGAGGGCGACGTGATTCTGCACAACGACCCCTACGGCGGGGCGACGCACTCGCCGGACGTCGCGATCGTGATCCCGATCTTCCACGAGGACGAGCTGGTCGGGTTCTCGGGCGCGTCGGCGCACGTGCTCGACATCGGCGGCGCGTACCCGGGCCTCGCAATCGACCTCGTCGACAACTGGTCGGAGGGCAACATCTACCGCGCCGTGAAGGTGCAGGAGAAGGGCGTCTGGCAGGCCGGGCTCTGGAAGCACATCATGGAGAACGTCCGTACGCCGACGTTCAACAACGGCGACATCCGGGCGATGATCGCCGCCTGCGAGCTGGCAAAGCGGCGCTACGCCGAGCTGCTCGCTCGGTACGGCAAGGAGACGGTGCTCGGCGCCGCGCAGGCGTGGATCGACTACTCCGAGCGGATGCTGCGCGCCGAGATCGCGAAGGTGCCTGACGGGCGCTACGAGACCGAGGTCGGCTGGCTCGACGACGACGGCGTCAACCGCGGCGTGAAGCTGCCGGTCAAGGTCGCGGTCGAGATCGAGGGCGACCGGATCCGGTTCGACCTGACCGGCTCGTCGGACGAGGTGCCGACCGGCTTCAACTGCCCGTTCGAAGGCACGACCGTCTCGGCCATGACCCTCATCACGCGGATGATCTTCCTCGACGAGGCGATGCACCCCGTCTTCGTGCCGCAGAACGAGGGGATGCTGGCGCCGGTCGACGTCGTCGCGCCGAAAGGCTCGATCTTCAACCCGAACTACCCGCGCGCGTGCTTCGCCCGCTTCTGCCAGGTGCAGCGGGCGGTCGATCTGGCGCTGCGCGCGCTCGCGCCCGTGCTGCCGGACAAGATCACGGCCGGCAACTCGGCGCATCTGCACTTCATCGCGTACTCCGGCTTTCTCGAGGAGGAGGGCGAGTACTGGGTCTACCTGGAGGTGGACGAAGGCTCGTACGGCGGCCGACCGGGGCGGGACGGGCTCGACTCGACCGACTGCCTGATCGCGAACACGCGGAACAACCCGATCGAGGAGCTCGAGTGGCGCTTTCCGATGCTGACCGAGCGCTACGAGCTGCGCGACGACCCCTGCGCGGCCGGGAAGTGGCGCGGCGGCGTCGGGATGATTCGCGTGAACCGCTTCCTCGTCGACACGATCGTGACCTGCGAGGGCGAGCGCTGCGAGTCCGATCCGCCGTGGGGGATCTTCGGCGGGCACGAAGGGACGCTGGCCTCGACGGTCGTGCGGACGCCGGACGGGCGCGTAGAGAACTGGCCGTCGAAGTTCACCGGCAAGGTGCTGCCGGCAGGCGCGGCGATCGAGATCGCGGTGCCGAACTCGGGCGGGTACGGCGAACCGCTGGAGCGCGATCCGGCGCTCGTCCTGGCCGACGTCCTCGACGGGTTCACGACGCTCGAGCTGGCGGAGCGCGACTACGGAGTCGTCATCGACGCGGAGACGATGACCGTGGATGCCGAGGCGACCCGGGC